>JAEEGL011715913.1_pt1 | contig 11628 bp, 6 predicted proteins | sample 9134231 | NCBI WGS metagenome assembly JAEEGL01 (sample SAMN16246548, study PRJNA631951) | gut metagenome | biome: gut microbiome; feature: rumen; material: fiber-attached | host: Bos | place: Iran: Karaj | collected 2018-10 | reverse complement strand
GCAAAAAGCCGCACTACCCTTGTTGTAGAAGAGCTTAGTAAAAAAAGAAATTATATAAATAATGCACTTTCTGTTCTTACAGAAGATGATTTAAGTTCTGTAAAAGCCTTTCGAGAGTATCTTGGAAATATGCGAAATCTTTTTGGCTTGGACACCTTTGCCCTTGTAGATGAAAACGGTCTTGTTTATACCTCTCATAGTACCTGCTCCGGAAAAACACGCTATCCATTTTTGGCCCAGCAGATAACCCAACCAATTTTTTCTACAGTTACAAACTACGGCGGCGACAAGCAGGTTTTCATGGCAGTCCCTGTTTCGGGAATATATTTTAACAATTCAAAAATCACAGCCTGCTTTGTAGAAATAAATATTGATCAGATGATGCAGGCTATGACTTACCGTCAGGATAATATGGATATCTTTTTTAATCTGTATTATAAAAACGGTGAAAGTCTTACAGAATCAGAATTTGGAAAATTTGCTGTGGGACAGAATATTCTTTCTGCTGTAAAAAGCCTTAACGTAAGCGAAGAAAAAGTTCAGAAAATTAAAAAGGATTTTAACGAAGGACGATCAGACTTTGTTGACCTGCCTTACGATGACGAGACTGCACACTTGTATTATGTTCCGGTTAGTAACACCGGCTGGATGCTTACAATCCTTGTTTACGAAACTTCAATCGGCGAACAGATTGGTACCAGCATTTCTTCACTCATGTATCATACAAGACTTCATGCCATAATCACAGTTGCAGTAATCATGCTGCTCTTTATTATTTTAATTCTGGTTATACGTGCCAATTCAAAACACATGATTAATCGCGAAAAAGACATTAGTCATAAAACAAAGCAGGCCTACGAAAAACTTAATAAAGAAACCCAGGCCATGCAGATTATTCACTCCGTACTTGATTCGGGACCTTGGACAATGGAGTTTGATGAAAACAATCAGGTTGTAAAATGCATCTGGTCCGACACCTTCCGTAAGCTTGTCGGTTTTGATTCCGAAGAAGAATTCCCTAATAAACTGGAATCGTGGTCAGACAGACTTCACAAAGGTGATAAGGACAGGGTCTTAAAAGCCTTCTGGGACACTGTAAATGATACAACTGGCCAGACTGTTTACGATGTTGAATACAGACTTTTGACAAAGGACAAGGGCTGGAGATGGTATCATGCTGCAGGAAACGTTATACGAAACGAAGACGGCTCTCCACTCATCTTTGTCGGACTCTTTATTGATATAGATGAAAACAAGAAAAACGAGCTGGACCTTTTAGAACAGTTTAATATTGTAAATGCCCTTAGCCGCGATTACGCAAATATTATAAGTATAAGGATTACAACAAGGACTATAAAACCAATCAAACTTTCGGGCTTTATTCCGGATTCCTTTAAGCAGAATGACACTCTTGATTCTACTTACGTAAGCTTCTTTACTGAATATATTGATCAGCGTGTTTATTCTGAAGACAGAGCCTTTATGGAGAAAGCCATTGCCCTTGATACTGTAATAGAAAAACTTACAGGCACCGACGAATATTCTTCAAGCTATCGTATAGAAGAATCAGGCGAGCTTCATTTTTATGAATTCAAATTCATGAAGCTCAATTCTGACACAATCATCGTTGGTTTTATGAATATTGATAAAATGATTAAAGATGCTAAAGAGAAAGAAATGCTCATTGCCCTCTCCGAAACAGACCAGATGACAAATCTTTTAAACCGTGTAAGCGGAGAGAAAAAAGTAACAGAGCATCTTAAAAACGGAGACGGAGGCTTCCTTATTCTTCTTGATGTTGACCATTTTAAGTCTATCAACGATACGCTTGGTCACGGCGTTGGAGACCAGGTTATCATCAAGGTTGCAAACTGTCTCAAATCAACCTTCCGCGAGCATGATATTGTATTCCGTTTAGGCGGCGATGAATTTTCTGCATATGCTACCGAGGTTAATACTAAAAAAATTGCAAATCAGATTATCAAACGATTTATAGCAAACCTTGAAACAATCGAAATCCCAGAGCTTGGCAACCGAAAAATAACTGCCAGTATTGGCGCCACAATCATAAAGCCAGGCGAACCCGTAGACTTCACAGAAAAATACAAGCTCATTGACGAAGGCGTTTATGAGAGTAAGAAGGTTGAAGGGTCGCAGATTACGTTTAAATAATTATTTAAAACAAAAAATAACACTCAAAAACAAGGCGGTCTTCCGCTTTGATCTGCACATAGGTGCGTGAATCTTTTGTGCACTTGTACACTTTTAAAGTTTCACCTTCTTTTGTTTCGCCGGTGTAGTGAACTTCTAACTCTTTGATTGGGTTGGCCAGAAGATATTCTTCGGTGAAAACATCAAGCGCAAGGTTTATGTACTCAGTGTTGTTTACATGGTGAGACATATCTATGAGGCTGTAGCGCACCTTCTGCTCGTAGGCGAATTCGTATTCTGCAGCGTCTATTGCAAAGCGTTCGAATGGAGCGTTGAAAATTGCTTCGGGCAAACCTTCAGACGGGAAACCTACCTGCTCCAATTTTACAGGTCTGTGAGTGTCAAAGCTTAAGACACAGGCTTCCTGATTTGCGGTTATTACTGCTCTGCCCTCTTTGTTTTTGATGACAGTATTTATATGAGTTCTAAGGCCACCGTTGTCCACAGGGAAGCTTGTTGTTGTAACTGTTTCTTTCCAGGCTGGGAAATCTGCAAAGCTGAACTTTGCTTTTGTGAAAACCCAGAAGGCGTTGTATTTCTGCTTGTAGGTTACGCCGTCGCAGGAAAAGCTTCCAAAGCATTCTGTTACATTATCCTGAATCATTTTGGCGGCGTGAGAAATACCAAGCCTTACAGATGAGTCGAGATATGCGGAAGAAATCTTTCGCTCGGTTGAATAAGTTACGTTGACTGACATGTGTGACTCCTAAAACGCTGCCTCAATTACCTGCATAACATCGGTTACCGGAATGAACTTCAAGCCTTCCTTTACGTATGCCGGAATTTCTTCCAGGTCGCGCTCGTTTGCTTTTGGGATAATTATAGTTTTGATTTTGTTTCGTTTTGCAGCTACAGTCTTTTCGCGTAGACCTCCAATTGGGAGTACTTGTCCTGTAAGACTGAGCTCACCTGTCATGGCAAGATGAGGCTTTATTTTTTTGCCTGTCAAAAGCGAAACAAAGGTTGTTGCCATTGTAATGCCTGCACTCGGGCCATCCTTTGGTGTTGCGCCTTCCGGAATATGCAGATGCACAATATTGTCTTCAAACCACTTGGCATCTTTTATTTCCTTTTGAATTGCATACTTGCGGGCCCAGTTGAAGGCTATCTGGCTTGATTCCTTCATTACGTCGCCCATCTGACCTGTAAGAACTAACGAGCCTTTTCCGGCAAAGCTTACGGCTTCGAGCAGCAAGGTGTCGCCGCCCATGCTTGTCCAGGCAAGACCAATTGCAGTTCCAGGAACCTTTGCGGTTTTTATCTGGCTTTCGTCGAAGTCGGGTTTGCCAAGGTATTTTGCCAAGTCAGGAGAGTCGATAGTATAAGAACCATTTACACCACCCTGCACAATCTCTGTTACAATCTTTCGGTGAATCTTGTCCAGGCATTTTTCAAAATGGCGCACACCTGCTTCTCTTGCATATTCTTCGGCAATAGATATGAGAGCGCCTTTTGTATATTTTACCTGACCTTTTTTCAGGCCGTTCTTTTCAAGGTTCTTTGGAATAAGATATTTCTTTGCAATTTCAAATTTTTCCTGGTCAATGTAACCGCTAAGCTGAATAATTTCGGCACGGTCGAGCAATGGAGACGGAATACTATCAAGTGTATTTGCAGTCAAAATGAAGAACACGTTCGAAACATCAAACGGTAAATCAAGATAATCATCGCGGAAAGAAACATTCTGCTCAGGATCAAGAACTTCAAGCAAAGCACTTGCAGGGTCACCGTTATGGCTTGAACCCATCTTATCAACCTCGTCAATCATAAAGACAGGGCTTGCGCTCTTTGTAATTTTGAGACCCTGAATAATTTTTCCAGGCATAGCACCAATGTAAGTTCTACGGTGACCTTTAATTTCGGCTTCATCGCGCATACCACCAACACTAAAGCGGAAGAAAGGCTTTTTCATGGCAGTAGCAATTGAACGGCCAACACTAGTCTTACCAACACCAGGAGGTCCAACAAGCAGAAGAATTGAACCCTTGCTATCATTCTTCATTTTGCGTACGGCAAGATATTCAACAATTCGCTTTTTAACATCATCAAGACCAAAGTGATCGCGTTCCAAAACCTTCTGTGCTTCGGCCAAAGAGAAGTCATCCATTTTAGAGCTTCCCTCTGTGTCCCACGGAAGATTACAGATAAGATCAAGGTAATTGCGGGTTACCATATATTCAGAAGAACCAGGCTCCATCATGCGAAGCTTTTCAAGCTCGTTGTTAGCGGCTTCTAAAACCTCGCCTGTAAGCTTAAGCGCTTCAATTGCCTTTTTGAATTTCTGATAATCAGTTGCGTCGCCACCGATTGTTTCACCAAGCTCTTCCTGGATAGACTTCATTTCTTCACGCAGGAAATATTCACGCTGATTTTTTTCAACACGGTCATTAAGCTCGCGCTGGATTTTCTTTTGAACACGAAGAAGCTCCTGTTCCTTTTTAATGAAAATCAAAACCTGTTCCATGCGGGCACGAACATTCAGAGTTTCAAGAATCTTCTGCTGCTCAACCTTATCTACATTTAATATAGAAGCAATAAAATCAGCAATCTTTCCAGGGTTATCAATATTTACCATATTAAGGCGCATTTCTTCGCTGAACAAAGGATTGTTTTCACTAACCTCCTTCATCTCGCTAAGCAGTGCGCGGGTTAAAGCCTTTACTTCAAAAGTATCTGCCTCTTCTTCTTCAAGATATTCAACAGCCACCGCAACCGGAGCCGAAGAATGAAGCACCTTTCGGATTTTGAATCGCTTTACAGTAGAAATGAAAATATTAATTCCGCCATCAGGAAGATTCACCTTTTTAAGAATGCGGGCAGCCGTACCAACCTTATACATATCGCTGGCAGTTGGAGTTTCTGTATCATTTTTAAGCATGACAATTCCAATAAAACCGCCTTCTTCATAAGCCTTCTCAACAACCTTAACATCCTCAGGCGCATTAATCATAAGAGGAGTAAAAATCCCAGGAAAAATCGGCCGAGACTGCAGCGGAATAAGCAGCAGCCTGTCCGGAAGCATATTTTCTGTCGGTATAATAGAACCCGAGTTAATATCATCATCAAAAATACTAGCCATATAAATTAATATAATGAAATAATTTTAAAAAGGCAAATTATAACAGAATGCATTGTAGAAAAAACTGGCGCGAGGGCGCGTGGGGATTCAAAAACACTCTACAGTGCGGCCGCAAGGCGGCCAAGTATATAATTACAAGGCACTGTAGCGTGTAGCAGGCTAGCCTGCGTTTTTGAAATCCACACGCAACCGGAAGTCAGTTTTTTCTACATATGAATGCATTTCATTTGACATTTTACACTTAATCCATTATTATAATCATTACAATTTTGTATTTTATGATAAGGATATTTATATGCAGATGACAAAGCAGTATCACAACACATTACAGGATGCGGGAATACGGCCTTCGATTCAACGCACAGCAATTTATGCGTATTTATGTGAACACCCGGTTCACCCGGATGTTGAAACAGTTTACGACGCGCTCAATCCAATTTATCCTACTCTTTCTAAAACTACAGTTTATAATACCCTCAAGCTTTTTGAAGAAAAACATATTGTCCAGTCAATTAAAATAGAAGATGACAAGCTTCGTTTTGATGCCGAAATGCGTAATCACTACCATTTTAAGTGCACAAAATGCGGTAAAATTTTTGATATCTTCCTCGACGAAGACAAAGTACCGTCACAAGACAGCTACACAGGTCTTATGCCACAAGGATTCTCTCTTTCTAAGATCCAGACAAACCTCTGGGGCATCTGTAACGAGTGTTCCGCACAGTAAAATTTCTCTAACATTCCTTTCAATTCCCTCCGATATAAACGATATAGAAGTGTTCTAATTATCATTTAGAGGGGAAATATGAAAAAGATTGCTTTTACATTATTCATTACTGCTGCGGTTGCTTTGGGAGTTATGAGCTGTGCTTCTACTCCTGTTGAAGAAAAACCAAAGTCTGCACTTGAACTCATGAAGGCAGGCGAAACAGATAAAGCACGCGGCTTATTCCAGATTGATACAGATATTAACGCAAGAGACTCAGACGGAAACACCTTGCTTCATCTTTGTGCTGCACTTGACGATTCAGGTTCTATTGAATACTTTTTGTTTAAAGGTGCAGATTCAGAAATCAAAAATAAAAACGGCGACACTCCCCTTCATGTTGCTATTGAAAATAATGCCTACAGCGCAGCAAAAGTCCTTGCAGCAGTAGGTTCAAATCTTTTTGCAAGAAACGGCAATGGTATTTCGGCACTAGACCTGGCTTTAGAAACAGATCAGCGCTACTATGATTTATTTATAAACGAAGAAGCTGCCAAACTCCGCTACGACAATGGCAAAACTCTTGTTCATTACTTTGTAATTACAAAAAATATCCGTGGAGTAAATGCCTGCATAAGAGCCGGTCTTCCAATTTCTGTAAAGGATGAAGATGGTAAAACTCCGCTTGATCTTGCTTTTGAAGATATAGACAATACAGATTCTGTAGAAATTGCAGCCGTTCTTATTCAAGGTGATGCAGAACAGGTTGAAACAGCTTTCTCTTATTTCCAGGATGCTGTAGCTGCACGTAACTTGAACCTTCGTCTTGATGATGGTCAAACTCCGCTTCATTTAAGTGCAATTATGGCACACAAGGCAATTGCAGCATACCTTCTTGAAAACAATGCAAACACCTCTGTTCAAGACAGCTCTGGCGCAACTCCACTTCACGAAGCAATCCGCTATGGAAACCTTGAAATTGCAAAAATGCTTTTAGATGCTGGTGCAAACATCAATGCAAAGGATAATCTTGGAAAAACTCCAATCATGCTTATTATCCCGCAGAATAAAATCAATGAAACTTATCAGCTGCTTATACGCTACCGTGCAGATTTGAATCAGGCAGATACATATGGAGACACAGTTCTTCATACAGCAACAATGCTCCACGCCGGTTCATCAGTTATAAAAACTCTTACTTCAAACGGAGCAGACATAAACGCACGCAACAAGGAAGGTGTAACTCCTCTTGCAATTGCAATTCAGTCAGAAGACATTCAGACAATCAAATATCTTACAGCAAACGGTGCAAGCATTCATACTCAGGATACTCACGGAAAATCACCACTCTCTATGGCTTTTGAAATGAGTAATGATGTTTTTGAAGCAACACTCAATGAAACTAACTGCAATACACAGGATTCAGACGGAAACACACCTCTTCATATTGCACTTATAAATAATGCACCAATGACAAAAATCCAGCATATAATCGGACTCACCCAGGATGTTAATATCAGAAATAAAAATGGTGATTCTCCACTTTATATTGCATGCACAAAAAACATGGAGCAGATAGGAAAGCTTCTTCTTGAAAAAGGTGCTGATATTTTCTCTACAAATAAAGACAACAATTCACCTCTCCGTCTTGCTCTTAAGGATAGTGGAAAAGTTCAGAACTGGCTCATTACTTCTAAAACTATTGTTTCTACAGATGGTAGTGGTAACACAGTTCTTCATTATGCTTCAGACTGGGAATATTCAGGTGCTATAAAAACCCTTCTTGAAAAAGGCGCAGATATAAATGCAAAAAATGCAAACGGCGAAACATGTCTCTTTAATGCTGCAAAGAGCAACAATCCTGCTATAATTCAGCTGCTTGTTGATGGAGGCGCTTCCGTAAAAGACCGCGACAATCTTGGAAGCACACCTCTTCATATTGCAGTACGCTGGGGTGCCCAAAAATCAGCAGAAAAACTGATTAAGCTTGGAATAAACATCAACGCTCAGAACAGCGCAGGAAAATCTCCTCTTGCAGAAGCTGTTATTGCAAATAAATATGAAGTTACAAAATATCTTCTTGAAAACGGAGCAGATCCAAACTCATGTGATGCAAACGGAATTACAATTTTAATGGATACAATCCGTGCTCAGAATTCTCAGCTTGTAAAACTTTTGCTCAACTATGGTGCTAATCCAAATCTTCAGCAGATTAATGGACAGAATGCTTACCACGAAGCTGCATATATGGGTAACACAGAAATAATTGCCCTTATCAGAAATGCAGGTGGAAATCCTCTTTCCCGCGACAAGGAAGGAAATACACCGTTCTCAATTGTTCTTAAGAAAGACATCAAAATCATCAACGAAGTTCTTGGAAACTCATACAACATTACAGACAGTGACGGAAATTCACCTCTTCATATTGTTGTAAAAAACAAAGGTAGCACTACACTCTTACGTACTTTAATTGACAGAGGATATCCTCTTGATACACGCAATGCAGACGGTTATACACCACTTAATTATGCTATTGAAGCAGATAATCTGACAATGGCAGAAATCCTTCTTGAGAAAGGTGCAAATCCGTTCCAGACAATCGACAAAAAAGGTACGAACGGCGTAACAATTGCTCTTGAAAAGAATAACAAGAAAATGATTGAAAATATTGCTAAATATGCTTCCGGCATGAGTGATATTCAGGGAAATACAATTCTTCACTATGCAGCTAAAACTTCTTCGGTTGATACTGTAAAAACCCTGTTATCTTATGGTATAGCAACAAATATTAAAAATGTTGCCGGAGATACGCCATATACAGTTGCTGTAAGATGGAAGCGTCCAGATATTGCAGAATTATTAAAATAGATTTACAATATAAGAAGGGCTTTTAGCAAAACGTGGAGTAAAAAATGGATACTATCACAGCGGATTCATTACATGAGAACCTCACATTCACTGGCGATTTGATGATAGACAGTACTTTTGTACTTCTGCCACAAACTGCCCCTGTAACTAATGAACTCATCAAAGCCCTCAAAGAATGGGAATTCGATTCTTTCTATTGCGAAGGTAATTTAAGCCTTGGTGGTGATATTGGTATTTCTATCAGTACCGGCGCCGATGACAAGAAAGATGATGCTAACGCCCCTAAGATGGGAGAATCCCTTAAAGCGGCAATTGAACGCTCTAAAAATATCCAGCTTGATAACAGTGATAAAGCCCGCATGGATATGGTTCAGAAGGTATATGAAGAATACATGAACTATATCGAAAGTGTATTTACTCACTACGCTACTCACAAAGAAATTGACCAGGATGATTTGTCGGAGACTGTAAAAGAGCTCTGCGTATTCATCAAAGAAAATAAACGATTTATCCTTCGTGTAAATCCTGCCTTGGGTATGGAATCAAAGAACTTCCTTGTAACACACTCAATGCGTACAACAGTTATTGCTATTGCAATTGCACTTCAGCTTCACATGCCTCTTTCAAAAATGATTGATCTTGGTGTAACAAGTATCCTTCACGAAATAGGTATGCTCCGTCTTCCACCTCAGATTTACATGACAGATAAAAAGCTCACACCAGGTGAACGTTCACAGATTCTTAAGCATCCGGTTCTTGGATACACAATCGTAAAGGATTTGAACTTCCCTCTTAATATTCAGCTTGGTGTACTTGAGCATCACGAAAAAGAAAACGGAACAGGATATCCTCAGAAAAAATCAGGCGATAAGATTTCTAACAACGCTAAGATTATTTCTGTTGCATGTTCTTATGAAGCTATATCATCTCCACGTTCTTATAAGACTGGCCGTTCTACCTTTGAAGCAATTGTTGAGCTTTTGCAGAACAGTGAACGCTCTTATGATGACAGCATTATCCGCGGATTGCTTTATACAGTTTCGCTCTTCCCTATTGGTTCTTATGTTTATCTTTCAAACAGAAAGATTGCCCAGGTAATTGATACAAATCCTGACAATCCAAAGACACCAATTATTCAGTACCTTACCGAAAAAGAAGCCGACGGTTCTCCAAAGGTTAGTCCCACAGGAAGCAACGGCATAAACATTGTGCGCATTCTTTCAAAGGAAGAAGAAAAAGATATTCTTGAACTTGTAAAAGATAAGTATAAGGATATTGAAGAAGCACAAGCCGAAGCCGCTACAACTCCAAAGGCCGAAAAACCTGCAGCCCCAGCTTCTCCTGAAACCAGACCAAACATGGGCGCAACCCAGGATGTTGATTTAAGCGAATTTAATTAAAGAAATTTCTGATTCTTTCCACATCCTCGTGGAACTTTTCATCAATAACAGGCGGGTGTTCATTAAAGAACAAAATCTGAGTCATCTCTTCGAGCGTGCGTGCGCCCCAGATTGGAATTACATTTTCATACTGACTTAAAAATCCGAATGCCAGAGGAATGTTATCTACAAGACCTCCGCCAAGAGGCTGCATTGCAATAAAGCCGACATCGTGCTCTTCGCAAAGCTTAACAAGTTCAACTGTATTTGGAGAGCTTACCATGCTGAATGGAAACTGAATTGTTTCATACTGTTCTGATTCAACAGCCTTTACCGCAACATCATAGTTTGTGGTAACAATTCCAAAGTGATTTATTTTTTTCTGATCTTTAAGTTCCTGCAGGGTTTCGTAGATTTTGTCTGCCCCACCCTGCAATGGAAGAAATTTATTAACTTCGAGCTGATATAAATCTACAGTATCGCAATGAAGAGTCATAAGACTTTCTTCAAGATCTGCTTTTATTTCAGCCGAAGTTTTTGCACTTGTCGCAGTAGAAAGGATTACGTTTCGCTTAATATCAAACAGAGCTTCACCAAGCAGCTTTTCACTTTGAGGAGTCTGATGCGAAGTATCAAAAAAATTGATTCCCGCATCATATGCCTTGCGCACAATCTGAGCAGCATCTTCATCACTGCCCGCTTCCGAAAGGCGCATTGCCCCAAAAGCAACTCGAGAAATAAGAAGGTCTGTTTTTCCCAGGCGAACGTATTCCATAAAACTAGCGAACTACAGGCTTATAATTTTTGATAGCTTTCTGGATAAAGAATACGAGGTCATCAAGAGCAACGCGTTCCTGTTCCATTGAATCGCGGTAACGTACTGTTACTGTGTTGAACAATTCGTTTGGAGTTCCGTCGTCTTTCTTTTCCTGGATTGTATCGTAGTCTACAGTTACACAGAAAGGAGTACCTACTTCGTCCTGGCGGCGGTAGCGCTTTCCTACTGTTCCAGAAGTATCGTAGTCTGTTACAAAGTCTTCCTTAAGCATGTGCTGGATTTCCTTTGCCTTTTCTGCAAGACCGTCTTTCTTCATAAGTGGAAGAACTGCAACTGTAATAGGTGCAAGACGTGGGTCCAAGTGAAGAACTGTTCTGTAGTCTTCTGGTTCACCTGGCTTTGCAACGTTCTGTTCTTCGTAACCTTCGCACAAGAACATAAGGAAGTTTCTGTTCAAACCTGCAGAAGTTTCGATTACATATGGAACGTACTTCTTGTTTCCGTCTTCCTGGTCGATATAAGACATATCCTTCTTTGAGTATGTCTGGTGCTGTGAAAGGTCAAAGTCTGTACGGCTGTGAATACCTTCAATCTCTTCAAATCCGAT
>JAEEGL017208331.1_pt1 | contig 11629 bp, 9 predicted proteins | sample 9134231 | NCBI WGS metagenome assembly JAEEGL01 (sample SAMN16246548, study PRJNA631951) | gut metagenome | biome: gut microbiome; feature: rumen; material: fiber-attached | host: Bos | place: Iran: Karaj | collected 2018-10 | reverse complement strand
TAAACACCCTTGGAGCCTGCCTTGTCGGTCACGCTGGTTGCGTCGGTCAGCGCTGCCTGTGCAGCAGCCTTATCACCGGACTCGATCGCTGCGTAAACTTTGTTTACAGCAGTCTTAACGCCGGACTTAACGCTCTTATTTCTCTCAGCTCTTACTTTGCTTACTTCTACTCTCTTCTTTGCAGATTTAATGTTAGCCAAAACTGTACACCTCCGATGTAAATGATCTGTTTAATTCGTTCCGTTAAAATAAATGTTTCAGAAACGAGACACGGTGGTTCCTGTAAACATACTCTGAAATAATACAAAAGCCGGAACTGTTTGTCAAGCGGATTTTAAAGAATTCAGGCAATAAATCTCGTAAACCCGACGATCAACGTCATGGTCATCACCGAAAGGAGCGTCGATGTGGAGACCAATCTCGCACTCAATTGTTCATCACAGCCGTATTTGATGGCAAACATGGTGGTCAGCGCTGCCGTAGGCGCACTGGCAAGCGTGATCACTGCGATGAGAACGTTCCCGCGCATTCCGATGGCATACAGGATCGCCAGAACAAGTAACGGACCGACTGCAAGGCGGACCAGATAGGACTTGATCTCATCAAAGCCCCCAAGCAGGTCCCGAAACCGGAACTTCGACATGGTGTAACCGATGATGAGCATGGGAACCGGCGTGTTGAGCCCCGCCAGGTAATTCACCGGCGTCAGGATGATCTCCGGGAGCGCGGTGGATGTAAAGAAAAAGAACAGGCCGATGATCACGGCGATCACCCCGGGATTCAAAATGATCTTCTTCGTTTCAAAGCCTTTGGCCCCTTTGGCCATGATGTACTGACCGTAGGACCAGATCACCAGATTAAACACCACCAGATAAGCAGCTCCGTAAAAGACGCCCTCATCTCCGAGCAGTGCGTTTAAAAGCGGGATTCCCATAAATCCGCAGTTGGAAAACACGGAAGCAAATCGAAGCACTTTCCGCCTCGCCTCTTCCTGCTTCCGAAACACCAGGATCGCAAGGATAAGGCTGACGGTATGGGCGATCACACCGCCGATCAGGGCATTGATAAATCCGTGCAATAACGCCGTTTCAAATGGTCTCTGAAAGGCGCTGATGATCAGACAGGGATTCACCACGTAGATCACGATGTCATTGATGCATTTGACGCCGCCGTCGTTCAGCATCTTGCCCTTACCGAGTCCAAATCCCAGGGCGATCAATATAAACAGGATCAGCACCTGTGTTCCGACGATCCCAAAGCTTTCCAGCATGTTTGCTCCTTCACCTATTTCAGCAGTTTATCCGCAACCCGGCCTTCGAATTCGCCATACAGCAGATAATGCTGATAATACAGCCCCAGCTGGTCTCCGTAAAGTTTCACGAGATCCGGATAATTGGTGCGGTAATACTGTATGTTAAAAGCTTTGGAAGATACTCTTCCCTCAGTCAGACCGTTCAGCAGAAAATGCTGGAACAAAAGTGCCTCGTTATACCCAAGGGAAGCCTTTACGTCAGGGTTTAAGTCCGCGTACTCTGTGGCATTGAACACCTTGGAAAGATCCGATGCCGTCAGATTTCCGCCAAAGAGATACTTATACAGATAAGAAGAGATCAGTCCTTCCGTGTACAGTCTGCCAAGGACCTCCGCCTGGATGGTGGTATCCATATTTTCATACAGGTGACGGATATCTCCCTCGCTTAAGGCACCGTATTCGATCCCCAGGCGGATCTCCTTATAGACAACATCCGCATCCATCTGTTTGACAAACGCAGAAGTCATAAGGGTTTCAAAGCTCAGCTGGGTTGTGTGCTTTGTATCGTAAGAAGCCTTCGCTTCCGCGGTCAGGCATGTATAGGGCAAAAACATGGATACCGCAAGCACCATTGCAATGATGGAACAGATCTGTTTTTTCATCTTGTTTTTCATAATCTAAAGCCTTTCCTCATTACTCACTTCGAAGTGCATCGATGGGATTTAATTCGCTGGCTCTCTTTGCGGGCATCCATCCAAAGATCACGCCTACTGCAAGGGAGAACCCAAATCCCAGAAGGATCGCGCCCGGTGAGATGCTGAACGCTGTCTCAAGCGCTACGGAAACAATAAAAGCAATGAGCATACCGAACAAGATCCCAAGGATACCGCCGAAGACGGATAAAACGATGGACTCGATCAAAAACTGGGCCTGGATCCGGAAGGGCTCCGCTCCCAAAGCTTTTCGAAGTCCGATCTCCTTGGTCCGCTCGGATACGGAAACCAGCATCATGTTCATGATACCGATACCGCCCACCAAAAGAGCGATGGAGGCAATGCCTGCCAGCATGGTGGACATCATGCCCGTGATCTCGTTCATGGCATCCATCAACGAACTCATGTTAAAAACACTGTAACTGCCGTCGGCACCGTTAAAGATATTCTCCAACACCGTACGGATACCGTTTTCACACTCGGACATATCAAACCCGGATGCAACATAGACTTCAAGACTTGTAACATTGGCAGCTCCCGCCATGTTCAATGCGTTTTTATAAGGGACCATCACGGAACCGTCGGAGCCTGAGGTGTCCGCCATGGCGGCAAACAGGCTGTCATCCTTTTTCAGGATGCCAATGATGGTGTACTCGCTTCCATGTAGTTTGATCGTCTGTCCGAGGACCTTTTTTCCGTAAAGGACTTTGGAAATAAACTTGGAATCCACGATACAGACGTAGGAATCTCCGTCCATATCCGCTTCGTTAAAGGCCCGCCCTTCTTCCACCATGTCATTATGGGAGAAATAGGTGGTGTCCTTTCCGCTGATATTGACCTTTTTATAAACCTCTCCCTCGAATACGGCACTGGTGGTCAGGGATGCTGTAGGGGAAACACCGTCCACTCCCTCCACGTTCCGGATCAGATCGATATCGGTATCCGAAAGACCGTGCTTCATGGTGGTTCCGTAGGCCGAGACTGACAGAACATCAACGCCAAGGCCTTCAAACTGACCGATGACGGAGTCCGTTGCCCCCTGAACGATGGTAATGAGGCCGATGACGGCGCCAACACCGATGATGATGCCCAGCATGGTCAAAAAAGAACGAAGCTTATTGCTGATGATGTTCTGCATGGACATCCTGAAACTCTGTCTGATCAGACTGCTGACAAACGTGATGGGATGAACGAACTTCTTTTTAGGCATCTTCTACCACCCCCTCACTGATCTCTCCGTCCAGGATCCGGACGATCCTGCCTGCATGGCCCGCGATCTTTACATCGTGGGTGATCATGATGATCGTCCTGCCTTCGTTATTTAACTCATGGAACAGATCCATGACCTGATGTCCCGTTTTCTGATCCAGGGCTCCTGTGGGCTCGTCTGCAAGAAGGATCGTTGGATTGGTGGCAATGGCTCTTGCAATGGCCACACGCTGTTGCTGTCCTCCCGAGAGCTGGTTGGGATAGTTATACATCTTGTCTGCAAGGCCGACTTTTTCCAGCATCTCTTCGACCCGGTTCTTTCTCTCCCGTTCTCCCATGCCCCAGTAGATCAGAGGCAGTTCCACGTTCTCATAAGCCGTCTGCCGCTGGAGCAGCTGAAAGGACTGAAAGATAAATCCGATCTCTTCCCTTCGGATCCGAGCCAGCTCGCTTTCGGTCTCATCCGCAATGAGTCTGCCGGAGAGCCAGTAATTTCCTTCCGTAGGCACATCCAGGCATCCGATGATGTTCATCAACGTGGATTTTCCGGAACCGGAGGGTCCAAGCACCGCAAGGAATTCTCCCCGGTCCACGGTCAGATCCACTCCTTTTAAAGCAAGAAAGGTCTCCTCACCCAGTTCGTATGCCTTGGTGATGCCTTCCATGCGTAAGATCTCTTCACTCATCTACTCCACCGTCATACCGTATCTGGCTGCATAATTGATAGGTTTCCAGATCACATCCCCTTCGGAAAGTCCTTCAAGGATCTGAATATATGTACCGTTACTGATACCGACTTTGACTTCTTTTTGTACAAGACTCTTTCCGTCTTCGGATAAGACGTTTACGGTGCAGACGCCATCGGGAGCCGTTGTCACAGCATCCGCCGCCAGGGTCAGAGCACCTTTGATATCATTGGTATAAAGCTTGACTTCCACGCTCATACCGCAGCGGGACTCTTCGTCCGCATCAAATTCCACCTCGGAGCGGAAATAGGACACACCGTTCTCCAGGGTTGCTACCTTGGAGATCTTTCGGATCTTACCCTCATAAAGCTTATCCAGGGCATCCACGATGATCTCCACATCCTTTCCTTCGGAAACCCCGAGGATGTCGTATTCGTTGATCTTAATGTCTACCTTTAAGGTATCGAAATTGGTTACCGTGGCAAGGGCACCGGTCAGGGTATCTCCCCGTTTATAAGGCAGGGACGTGATCACGCCATCCACCGGAGCGGTGATCACCGCATCCTCCAACTGGCTCTGAAGATCCGCCAGTTTCAGAGTGTTCACGCTGTTATCCGCCTGGGCCTTGGACAGTTCCACCTGCGTCGAGAGGCTCTGGAGCTGTTCGTTTGTACTGCGCTCGATGGCGTTATAGTTATCCAGTGCTGTAAGATACGTATTTCTTGCGGTAATGACGGAGTCGTAAAGGCTGTCTAACTTATTTTCTTCCGCACGCTCCGCCTGCTTCTTACTCTGCTCATATTGCGCTACCGCATTGCTGTATGCGACAGCGGCACTTTCCACGGCTTTGTCCTTCTGAGCCTGGGTATAGAGTGCCGTAACCTCCTGTTGCTGTGCCTGCTTATAAGACAGGTATGCACTGTCCACCTGTGCGGAGCTGACAACAGCGGAACTTAACCCGTCGTTATTTAAAGCCACCTCATTGTTGTAATTGATCTGGGCATTTAAAAGCTGGGCATAGGCGTTATCGATCTGACTCTGTGCGCTGAGGAGCGACTGATTTAAGCCGTTATCCAGATCATATTTATAATTCTCGTAGCTCTGAGTGGCGGACTTGATGCTGAGGGCACTGGTCCTCTGAGCCGTTGTCATGGACGCTTCCAGTTCTTTGATGCTTTCTTCCAGTGTGGACGTATCCAGGGTTGCAAGTACATCCCCGGCCTTTACCTCATCCCCTTCCTCCACATTCAGAGTCAGGATCCGGTAACCGCTAAGGCGCGATCTTGCCTGTTCTTCCGTAACGGGAGTGATATTCCCGGTAAAGGAATGGTAGGTCTTAATATCCCGAAGGGTAACTGTTTCCTGTTCATATCCCGCCAGGGATGCCTGACCGGATCTGCTCCGGAAAAAGATCACCACCCCTGCCGCAATGACAAGAAGCACGACCCATTTGATCCATTTTCTTTTCTTCTTTGCTTTTTTCTTTACTACCGGCTGTTCCGGATTTTGCTGCTTACTCACTGTCTTTCCTCCAAAAACATGTTTCATCGTTCCTTAAACGTTTACAACACAGTTCTCATTCTTCCACAGTTCACCTGATTTGACAAGGTTTGTCCCCTTTAACCGGCTGATCGGACAACCTGCTTTGAATCCACTGTTTTCGGTTGTTTCAGCCCTTTCTTCATAATTTGTTTATTCTTTTTTAAGAATACTTTCCTTTTGAAAAATCAAATTTGATGCAATCCACTGTCGTCTCAAACATGTTAAGATTGTCCGATTGAGCCCCGACTATGTTGCTGATAAGATAAGTAATGCACGTTAAGCAACTATCCAAAGGAGTTTTTATGAACTTTTTAACCGACAAAATCAAAAAGAAACAGTTTATCATGACCTATGCCGTGTTCCTTGCAAACGGCATGCTGGCTTTATCCATCGGATCCCTGCTCCCCTTCATCCGGGATCAGAGAGGCCTTGATTACGCCTTCTGCGGCCTTATCGTCAGCCTTCATTCCGTGGGAAATCTCATTTCCGGATTTATGGCAGGCGCCCTTCCCTTATGGATTGGCAGAAAAAAGAGCATCCTGCTCTTTGAACTCTTCTTCCCCCTGTCTTTCCTGATCATCTTATTCGGAAATAATAACTTCCTCCTGGCCTTTGCCTTCTTTGCAACCGGCCTTGCCAGAGGAGCTTCCAGTAACTATTGCAACACCAAGATCAATTCCATTGCCACCGGCGTTGCATGGGTATTGAACGGACTCCATGCCATGTTCGCCATTGGTGCTTTTGTATTCCCGCTCCTTCTCATGCTGATCACCAAAGATTCCGGTGAGATGTGGGTCTATGCCTGCGGTGGCCTTATGATCCTCGGCATTATCACCTGGATCCTCTATCTGATGATCCCCGAAGCGGATGATGCAAAGAATACTTCCAAAAAAGAGAGCAAAAACGAGAATGAGGATAAAGAGGATAAAGAAAGAACCGATCTCTTCGGTTTCTTCAAAGAGCCTCTTTTCTACATCTGCACAGGCACCTTATTCTTTTATCTATGTGCGGAACAGGGCGTCATCGGATGGATGATCACCTACTTTAAGGACACGGGGCTTCTGCCTCCAAACCTTGCTCAGGTCACCGCAAGCATCCTTTGGATCATGATCCTTGCCGGTCGCCTGACCACGGCCTATGCTTCCACCAAAGTAAAGAAAGAAAACCTCCTGCCTGCCATGGGATTTGGCATCGTTGTTTTCTTTATTGTCCTGATCCTCAGTAAGACCACCCTGCCCATCGTTATCGGGATCATGGGCTTTGGTTTTTCCATGGCCGGGATCTACGCCACAACCGTATCCTTTGCCGGTGAGCTCATCAAGAAGTACTCCCTTGCCTGGAGCTTTATCCTCACTACCGCAAGTTTCGGATCCATCCTGATGCCCTCCATCATCGGACTCATTGCAGAGAACATCAGCATCGCCACCGGCATGGCCACCATTGCCATCGCCCTTTTTATCGATATGCTGCTGATCTTCACCCTGGTTGGGTACATCAAGAAACACCAAAGTGCAGAAAATGCCTGAACGCAAGCAAAATAAAAAGGCCACCGGATCGATTGTTCACACATGCCGATCCGGTGGTTTTCTTATGCATATTTAGTTTATCTGATCCGCAGAAGGATCACACTGTGTGCGGGAAGCTTTACCTTCAGTTTTCCGCCCTCCAGGCGGTATCCGGTAAACTCTTTTTCCGTCACTTTTTCTTCCGAACGGAAGTCATTAAAAGCCCGTACATCCTCTGCGTGGACGATCTTTGCCTCTATTATTTCCTTCGCCTCATAGTGGAGAAGATCCACGTCCGCTTCTTTATCATCCTTCAGGCTTAAGTTGCTCATGGTCAGGGTAATAACATCATCTGCCTTGGACGCGGATGCGGAAAGCAGCGGGATCTCATCCTCCTTCGGCCCTTCCGTCTCCTGCTCCGTGATGTAGGAGTGCAGGAGCGTCGCTCCCTGATGATGACGGTACATCCGGAAGACATAGAATGTAGGAGTCTTTACCATGTCGGGCCCATCCGTCAAGACCAGAGACTGCAGCACGTTTACCATTTGGGCGATATTGGCCATCCGGACACGCTTGCAGTGATGATTGAAGATATCCATGGTGGCGCTTGCGATCAGTGCATCCCGCAGGGTGCTCTGCTGATACAAAAAGCCGGGGTTTGTCCCCTCTTCCACGTCATACCAGCCGCCCCACTCGTCCACGCAAAGACCGATCTTGCCTTCGGGATCAAAGTCCTCCAAAACAGCCTCGTTCTTTTTGATGGTGGTCTCCATGTACAGGGCCTTGTTCAGGCTCTTGTACCAGAATTCATCGGAATACTTGGTGGCGCTGCCCTTATTGTCCCATCCGTCGGGGAACACATAGTGATGGATGGTGATAAGATCCATGAAGCCGTGGGCCCATTCCGGTGCATCCTCAAAACAGGTTTCTAAAACCGTCTTGGTCCATTTGGTCTCACTGGTGCCGGGACCCACACAGATCTTTTGGATCGGGTTGTCCTTATCATAGTTTTTCAGGAAAGACTGGTAATGGCGATACAGGTCGCCGTAGTAGGCGGCCCGCATATTACCGCCGCAGCCCCAGGATTCGTTTCCCACCGCAAAGTAATCAACTTTCCAGGGCTTTTCCCTGCCGTTTTCTTTTCTCAGTTCTGTCATGGGAGAGACGCCGGTACCCGTCATGTATTCTACCCACTCGGACATTTCCCGGACATTTCCGCTGCCCAGGTTTCCGTTGACGTAGGTCTTACAGCCCAGCATTTCGCAAAGTTTCATGAACTCATGGGTGCCGAAGCTGTTATCTTCCGTCACGCCTCCCCAGTTTGTGTTTACGATCTTCTTTCTCTTTTCCTTGGGGCCGATGCCGTCCATCCAGTGATATTCATCCGCAAAGCAGCCTCCCGGCCAGCGGAGGACCGGAACCTTTACTTCCTTCAGGGCCTCCACCACGTCGTTTCGGATCCCCTCCGTATTGGGGATCTCGGAATCCTCTCCGACATAAAGGCCTTCATAAATACCCCGGCCCAGATGTTCACTGAAATGACCGTAAATCTCCGGTGCGATAACCCCTTCTTCTTTCGTTACATCGATAGTCAGTTTCATGCTCTGTACCTCATTTTATGATAGTCAACGGTAACAGTTTACTAGCCATCAGCCTTTCACACCACCCAATGTGATACCTTTTACGAAATATTTCTGCACAAAAGGATAGGTGACAACGATGGGCAGGATGCCTACCGCGGCCATGGCCATACGCACGGAAGCCATGGGAATGGCGGATAAGCCTACGTTTGCATTCTGCACGTTAGAACTGGACTGAGACAGATACTGGATGTTCTGCATCATACGGTTTAAGAGGTTCTGGACGGAGTAAAGCTCGGTCCGCTTGGTGATATAAATGTAACCGTTCATCCAGTCATTCCAATAGCCGATGCCCGCGAAAAGGGCAACCGTTGCAAGAATAGGTTTTGACAAGGGAACAACGACTTTCAAAAAGGTCTTGAACTCTCCCGCTCCGTCGATGTACGCAGCATCCAGGATCTCCTCGGGGATGCTGGAACAGAAATAGGATTTCATCAGCATCACGTTAAAGCCGTTCATCAAAAGTCCCGGGATCAAAAGACCCGCAAAGGAATTTTTCACGGAAAGCACGTTGGTATAAACAAGATAGGTGGGTACCAGGCCACCGTTAAACAGCATGGAAAACACCACAAGGAAGGTGATCAAACCTCTGCCCGGCATCCCCTTTTTGGAAATGGCATAGGCAAGAAGCGTCGTGATGCAAAGGGCACAGGCCGTACCCACCGCCGTCAAAAGGATGGAGATACCATAAGCCCGGATCACGGAATTACCGGTCTTGAAGATGTACTCATAGGCGTAGAGTGACCACTTTTTCGGCAGGTAGGAATAGCCGTGAGCGATCAGATAGTTATTATCCGTCAAACTGGAGATCAGCATCAGCAAAAGAGGCATCACCGCCAGCAGGGATAAGATGATGAGCACAATATGGGCAAGGATCTGAAATTTTGTCTCGCTTTTCATATGCTACCTCCTAAAACAGTGCGCTGTCGGGATCAATCTTTCTGACCGCCAGGTTTGCACCAAGAATCAGGACAAATCCGATGATGGACTGATAAAGACCTGCCGCAGCGGACATGGAGATGTTACCCAGTTCCAAAAGGCCTCTGTAAACGTAGGTATCGATGGTGTTGGTCACGGAGAACAGCGCTCCCTGGTTCTGAGGCACCTGGTAGAACAGACCGAAGTCCGAATAAAAGATACGTCCTACCGCCAGCAGAGTCAGCATGATCACCGTAGGTTTCAGGAGGGGGATGGTGATCTTTGTGATCTGTTTCCACTTGCTGCATCCGTCAATAGCTGCAGACTCGTAGATCCCTCTGTCGATCCCAAGGATCGTGGAAATATAGATGATACAGTTATACCCCGTCACCTTCCAGGCATTGACGAAGATCAGGATAAACGGCCAGTATTTCTTTTCCATGTACCACTTTACAGGTTCTTTTCCCAGCGCGGCAAGGACGGTATTGTTGATAAAACCGTTGTCGTTGGACAGATAGCCAAACACCAGATAACTGACGATGACCATGGAGATCATAAACGGAAGGAGGATCAGACACTGATAGACCTTCTTCAGCTGTGACGTCATCTCCGCAAGGAGGATCGCCACAAAAACAGCCAGGATCGTGTTCACGATAATAAACGCCACGTTATACAGGATGGTGTTTCGGGTGATCACAAAGGCATCTTTTGTCTTAAACAGATATTTAAAGTTCGAAAAGCCGACAAAGTCCGACTTGAATAGTCCCTTTTTCGCATTGTATTTCTTAAAGGCAATGATCAGTCCGGGAAGCGGCATGTAATTGTTGATAAACAGATATAAAAGCCCCGGAAGCGCCATCAAATAAACAGGCAGGAAGCGGATGAGCCTGCGTCGTAAATTCTTTTGATCGTTTTTGTTTTTCACTTTTTTGTTCATGAAGATCTCCTATCGTTCGCAATAGGTCTTTTCAAAAATACCCCCGAGGTGCGGTATAAGCGCTCCCCGGGGGATGTTGTTCATCGTTTTACTGTACCCCTGCAGCCTTAGCCCATTCATCAAGAGCTTTCTGTTTTGCTGCCATATATTCCTCAAGTCCTGCAGCCTTCAGAGCGTCATTCAGTTCTTTCAGGCCTTCTTCAGGCTCTACGAAACCGTAGATGACCTTGCCGGAATATTCTTCGTAAGCGTTCTGCAGTGCAGTGTACTCTGCTGCGTAATCGCTGTTGTCCCAGGTAAAGCCGAGAGCCTTACTCTTTACAGGGCAGTTGTCGTTGAATGCAGCGGTCTGCTCTCCAACGTCTACGGGATCCCCTTCCCAAACGTGTGCTGCGTACTGGTTGGGCATCATCCACAGTACGTTGGGGAAGTACTCGGAGGTGTTGGAGTCAACACCGGGGCCCCAGTTGATGGTGGTATCGCTGTTTACTGTGTACTCTACGCCTTCTTCACCCCAGCAAACCAGGTTCGCAACAACGGGATCGGTGTACAGAGCTTCCAGTACCTGCATTGCTGCAATGGGATCTTCCGTAGCCTGGTTCATGCACCAAGGGAAGGAAGAAACTGCAGAGGAGCTCATAAAGGGATCGCCTACATCGAATACGGTCATGGGACGTCCGCACTCGTTGGAGATCTGGTTCTGGTAAGCAGGCTTACCGCAAGCCATCATAGCCATGTAAGCACCTGCTTTGATCCTGGAAGAAGCACCGTTCTTATCGGTCAGAGCATCACCGGAGATATAACCGGCCTGGTTCCATCTGTAAAATCTGTCGCACCAGGTCTTGAAGATCTCGGACTCGTAAACGTTCTCAACCTTCAGGCTGTTTGCGGGATCCAGCAGAGTTCCGTAGTAGTCGCCGCCGATGTTATCAACGCAGCTTCCCTGAGTCAGCATATTGTCCTGAGTGGAGTAAACGATCTTGTCGGGGAATGCTTCGTGCATCTTTGCAAACATATCGTCGATGTCATCCCAGGAGCACTTGATGTAGCCCATGTCATCCTTAGGGAACTTGGAAACATCAATGCCTGCACCCTCAAGGTACTCGGTACCGATACATACTGCTGCGGTCTGGATTGCGTAATCCTTGATGGGAGGTACGCCGTAAAGAGTTCCGCCTACGCGGCATGCATCAAAGTAATCGGAACGGATCACGTCTTTTAACTTTG
>JAEEGL015662023.1_pt1 | contig 11629 bp, 26 predicted proteins | sample 9134231 | NCBI WGS metagenome assembly JAEEGL01 (sample SAMN16246548, study PRJNA631951) | gut metagenome | biome: gut microbiome; feature: rumen; material: fiber-attached | host: Bos | place: Iran: Karaj | collected 2018-10 | reverse complement strand
GTTTTATGATGAACTACCTTTGCCGGAGTTATCTTCCCTCTGGACTTGCACATCTCACATAATCCACCGACACTCTTCTTGTAAGACTCTCTGCATCGTTTCCATTCTGTTGAATTGTAAAACTCTGCCTGTCTCCCTTCGCTCATATGCCCTTACAACGCATTTAAACGCCCCATATTTGATTTATTCTCCCCCGGTCGATAATTTTACCGTTAAACAAAAGAGCGACCCTTTATGAGTCGCCCTTTCGTCTTTGTTGAGGTTTTGGATTTTAGCTCCGCCATATTTTCACAATGACATTTTAGCATAAGTGTATGTACACTTGTGTACACAGTTTATAAAAGTTCTTGAAAGTGTTTCATTGCTCTGTTGTGGAGTCTCAATATCCCCTGCCTTGAAAAGTTCATCCTTGAACATATCTCATTCCAACCTATCGGTGCATAAATCCTTTTCGGATGCGGAGTCAGGTATCGAAGGTTAAGAACTTCTCTTTCCTGCGGATTGTCGAGTTCAAGAACTTTCTTTTTGATCTCGATTTCCTTTTGGTACAAGACCTTGAGCCTTTCACTCATCTCGCTTGTGAGGTCAACTATCTCTGCCACCTTATCGGCTGTCTTGTCCTCTCGGAAGTTTAAGTGACTTGCCCCGGAGTCATCAAGTTGAATGGGATGGTAAGATGATACCTCTGTACGGATGGTTTCAATCTGCTCATTTAACCAAACAATCTCTTGCTTAACCTTGCGGTACTGTTCCAGATACTCTTTAGCATTCATTCATCCATCCTTTCGCAGACCACGCACTCCCCGACAATCTCCGCCACTTCTTCAGCTCTCTCCCTTGTCGGGTAAAGTCCGTAGAACCATAACTCGTTATCCACAAGTTTCGATACGATGAATCCCGGCTCCTTGGCATAATCGGGAAGGTTGTTGATTACAAGATTGACTAACATTAGTTCACCTGCTTTCTCTTCAAGATTTCCTCGAAGTCATAATCCTTGGTCACAGCCCCTTGGGTAAACTGATTACTCTTGGGTCGTTCTTTCTCTTCCTTCTCCTTTTTCCTTCGGTTAGCCCATTGTCTTATCACAGCGTAGTGAGATTTATATTTATCTCCTTTGGATGCAATATAGAGTGATAATTCTTCTATGAGTCCTTCAAGACCATCTGATCTAATCTTCTCATACTCATCATCTGTCAAAGATACGTTGTTGCACTCACCATATAGTCTTTTAATATATATAGGATTAGGATTAGGATATGGATTAGGATTAGGAGGTTTGTTTTGCTTTGTTTTGCTTTGTTCTGCTTTGTTTTGCTTTGTTTTGCTTTGTTCTGCTTTGTTTTGCTTTGTTTTGGTTTGTTTTTCAGCGTTCTTATTGCACTTGGGAGCTCCGCCTAACTTGCCACCTTTTCTTCCTGCTTCAGCCTTGCCTTGTCTGTATTCTTCATGGCGTTCTATGTGGTTCTTAAGCACAGGATAAAGGGTCAGAGCCGGGATGTTCTCACCTAAATGTACTTTAGGGTCTTTATCATTTGAATAAGCCATCACAGCCATAAATAAACGCCCTACCGACTCATAGTTCATACCCTCTAAAGACTCCCAAAAATCTCCGCTGACTATTTGGATTTTCTCAATCATCCTTCTTTCCTCTCATAGCCCTTACACTTTGGACGTGTTCTTGCTCCCCAAACTCTTCCTGCTTCACATTCTCCATGAAACTTCAGAGACTCGTTATCAAATGGCTTGAAGTATTTGCAAGACCCACACTTGTCATCGAGATCAGTTTCATGGTGTTCTTTCCACTTGGCTGACAGTAGGGCATCTTCAATATCAATCGGAGCTGTGTTCTCCGGCACTTCTACTCTTGCGGTAAATACTCTCATTGCCACCCTCTTTTCTTCTCACATTGATACTTACTCATGTATTCAATACCCAGACAATCGTATCTGCACTCGCACTCTGCACAATACTCGTCTATTTCTTCAAACCCTGTGCAACCGCCCTCGGTACACTCTGCATAAATCTTGCCATTCTCCTCATACTCATGGTTGTATTTGCACCTTGGACAATGCTCCTCAAGCCATTTATCAGAAGGCGGTTCGGGCGGGTCTGGGATTCGTCCAAACTTTGATGGGTCGTTAAATATATTCATGTGTCCTCACTTTCCTTGCATATGCGGTCAAGAATCTCGATTGCACGTTCAATCTCTAAAGGGTGCGAATGTTTATCCTGTTCGGCTCTTATCTTTGCTATTACGGAATCAAGCGGAGTGCCATTAAAAATCATGTTGTCATAAGCGTGAGTTCCTATCCATTCGCCGTCATATATTCTTTTTAAATCCACTTTGCTTATCTCGATGATGAGCTTTACTGTATCGCTCATTCTTCACCGCCTTTCCGATAGGGTGCGTTCCACCATTTATCAGTTGTTTTAAAATCAAACGTATCAATGGCTTCACCCATAAGAAAATATCTTCTTCTGTTATAAACTAATTCTCCTAACTCTAACTTTGGGAACATAGCTTGTATCACTTCTCCGTTTGTCATTCCGTCAAAGCACTTGTTCGGATTTTCCGAATCACTCGTCAACACCTTGATACACTCCGTCAATAGTGCCTTGAAGTTTTCAACTGTTCTTTCCTCATCTGTGAGTGCCTTGTCTGCAAAGTCAAGCGTGGCAAGAACCTTTTGTTTGGAGATCAAACCGTCTGTCTCTTCTTCCGTTTCTTCTTCGGTTTCTTCTTCCCTGTCCGTATCATAAAAGTGTCCGTAATACTCTCTCTGTTCGTATTCCAGATTGTCGCTCCAGTCACCCATGTTATTCCTCTCTTTCTGCTTTGTACGGTTCGGGTAAAGGTTGCCACGCAAGCAAGCCTTTCTCTCCAACTTCCCAACGTTCGTGATTGTGAAGCACTTCAAACTCGTTTTGGGCTTTGTGATATTGAGCTTCACGTACAATCAAGCCATGCCAACCGTTTACGGTTATAAGCACTCGGTCGTAATCTTCGGGCAACCTCTCGGAAACAGGAATCCACCTTGACTTGTTTATCAGTTCGTCATTCTCAAATGCAAGGTCAAGGCTTATCTCCTGCATCTTGTCATAGTCAGATATAGCCGATATTGCTTTTTCCAATGCTCTACGCTGTGTCTCGGTCGCTGTGAATGCCATTTCTTTTAATATCTCAACAGTTATCATTGTTCTCTCCCTTCATCTCGGTCATCAGACAGCGGATGTCATTGAGCATCTTCATCTTGCCGAAGCAGGTCGAGAGTTCCTTAAGGCACTTTAACTGCTCATCAAAACCACCACTTTTGACTTCGTTGAGTTCGTCCTCGATGTTCTCGAATTGGGTCTGCAATTCTTCCAAGGCTTCGGAAAGCGTCTCGATCACGTCATTGAACATCTTCTCGTAGTTCATATTTCACCCCCATATCTCGAATAGTCGATTCTCATATCATGAGGTAAAGGGTATCTCTCATACCAATGGGTCACGTCTGAAAAAGTCTCATCCCCTTCACCATGCCACCATCCGTCCTTCCCCCATTGAGCCATGGTCAAAAGCCCGGTATTAACTGAATAAACGACCACTATCTCGGAAAAGCCATTATCATAGAGCTTTGGCTTATCTATCTTTGCATCATGTAAATCTGCACTCATTCTTAACCCCTTTCTTCAATCCTTAAGACGACCCTTGTTGGTTTTCCATAATCAAAATCATCGGAGAATCCAACAACGTGTTTTCGGTCGTCATTTTTTAGTTTTCCCTGTTCCTGCATGGCATCCAATATGAATTTCTTGGCAAATGCCACGTTGTCATAATCTCTTCGCTTGTTTTCCTCTATCCACAAAAAATGAATGATTATTGGCTTGTCGAATGTTGGTAAATCCTTTAAAAAGAATCCGATATCCTTCTGAACCTTCGTTTTCATCCTTGCACCGACTACCCATCCCGAACGACAGGCGTTCGTATAATCGTTCAATGATGGAAACTTATATGGAATCTCACATTCAATCATAGAATCTACCGTATCGGTTCAGCCAAAGGCCTCTTGCTTGGCTCTCCGAATATCCTTCCTCAATTTTCTGATCTACGAACGCTCTCTGTGCCACCGCCTTTAACTCTGGGTAAAACCCTTGGTCGTGTAGTAAGGAGTGGTCGTAAGGACAGAGCATCACGAAAAGTCCGTCCTTGTCAGCCAAAGCCCTGTTGCCACTACCCGATATACAATGATGGAGCTGAAGGTTATCTACTCCCCGGCAGATATAACATTCATATTTTGTACAGATGATAGATTTTTCTATCTTGTCTTTGTTGGTCATCGTCCGCTCCTGTCTATCAGCTCTCCCGAATCGGTGAAGTAGTCAAAAATCGTCCTTTGGTCTGCAACTTCGCTCTCAAGCCACCAATGAGCAGGGTCACGCCACTTAATCCCGATATAATCAAGAACTTCTCCCCATCCGTACTCGGTGCCGTCCTCATGTTTGCAACACTTCATCATCCAAAATTCCCATTCCTTCGGGTTGCGTTCCCAGAGCCTATCGAACCTATGAGGTCTGCTTTCGAGTTGGATTCCGAATCCGCACATTGAACAGCCTGTTCTCTGCTCCCCTGTGGTGTAGTATTCATAATCCCCGAACTCATTAGGCTCTTTACTTGTTTTGACTTCTCCGTAAATCTCGGGGATATGAACGCCTAAATCCACGGCTAAATGAACGACATCGGAATGGTAATAAAAAGCGAATGGACAGCTCCTTGCGGTGGTCTTTCCGAAATAATTACAACCATTCTCTTCGAGAGCGTCCGCCCTCTGACCGCCTTCTGATGCCATAAGTCCTAAAAACGGTACAGAGTTATGTTCTTTCGCCCAATTGTCACAGGGAGCTTCTTTGAGGTAGTAACAGCACTTATGAGAGACAGCGAAGTTAGGTTTTTTATAACCAAGTGCTTCACCTTCTTTATCCAAGCCCCCGAAGAGCTTCAAGTAAGTCATCGGAAGTCTCATTTTTGAATCTGTGGCGAAGTGCCCTTGTTCACCACATTCGCCTGTGATGATCGCATGACGGACGGTCTTGTTCTTCTCGGTTGGATGTGCCAATGTGTCAATCTTGTTGGCTATCTTTTTGGACAATACCGGGAATCCTTCTTCTTGAAGTATCTTTATCTTTGACTTGAGCGGAGCCACCACGATACATCCCATCTCTTTGTGAACCCTCTGTATGCTGATATCTTCCAGAGTGGATGCAGAAACCCTTGGAACGTCATACCCCATTCTTTCGATGAGATGAGCAAGTACGATGGAATCAAGACCGCCTACCGAAACGTGGTAGTTATAACCCCTCGTGTCACATTCCTCGATGAAATCTCTTATCCTCTGTTCTGACATCTTCACTTTGATGGAGTATGGCACTCTCTGCTTCTGTAACATCTCTTCGTGCTTCTGCATCTTGTGAGCCTTATATTCTTCGATAGTCTGAAAGTCCTGACTCATTCCTTCTCCTTCATCTGCTGAATCATCAGCTCTATCTCCTGCGGTGTTCGTGTTTCGATTTCAAGGTTCTGTGCTTCTTGGACTATTCCATCTATCAACCTTTTCATCTCGACAGAGTTATATGTGTGTGAACCTCTTATCACTATGTAAGCGTGACCCATTTCTTCGCCCGATTTCGTGCCTTTAACGCTCACTTTTGCCTTGGTGTCAAAGTAATATCCATCGTTGGGTAAAGGTTCATTGTCGGGAAAAATAACCCACTTGGGAGAGCCATCTGCGTTATACTCCCAAGTTCCGTAGTCATTTAACATTCTTCTGTGGACTTCATCCCTTGGGAGATTCATCTTTTCGGCTATCTTATCCACCAACACTTGATAGTACGCATTCGCTGATAGTGATCTCTTTTCCTTTACCTCTTCGAGCTGATACATCTTGGATGGTTCTTGACCCAAAAGGTAGACAATAACACCCCTTGCCGTTCCCTTATAGGTAGTATCTGGCATAACGTGTACCGTCCTCTCTCTCCATCATCTCGGTCTTGATGTCATAGCCTTCCTTACGGAGTTCATGTATCGCTCCCGAGAGTCTGTAAAGACCTATCTTGAAGAGTGCTTCGTGACCTGTTATCCCTCTTTTGTGGGTCTGCATATAGTTGAGAACCTTCGTTTTCTTTGACTTTTCCATTTACTCGCACTCCTCTCTGTGGTATGTGTCGATGATGATTTCATCGGTGTTAAGGTCTTTCACAATCACGCTGTTTAACATTGCATAGTGGACGGCATCTTCCCTTGTCTCGAAGTATCTGTTCCACTCGGTATCATCAAACCCCCAAAACATCGCCCAATCGGGAGCAGGTTTGTTGGCTGAATCTGAAAATATGGCGTATTTACCCATCTTGTCTCCTTTACTCGAAGGGAAGTTCCATCCCTTCTGAACTCATTAAGTTGTCCTTGGTTTCCTTGGACTCGCAGAAATCCACCTCTTCGACCACGATTGATACGGAATAGACCTTCTTTCCGTTCTTGTCGGTGTATGAGTCACTCTGAAGTCTGCCGGAGATTCCTAATTTAGAACCCTTGGAAAAATACTTCTCGATGAACTCGGCTGTCTTTTCCCATGCGATGATGTTGAAAAAGTCAGTTCCATCTCCTCTCCTGTCTACGGCAATTGAATTGCGGAGATACGTTTTTCCGCTCTGCGTTGACTCTGATCTAACGTCCTTGGTGAGTCGCCCGATGACTTCTACTCTGTTCATTTGTTCTCCTTGTCGTTTATCTGCTTAAGTAAGGTTGCCTTCATCTTGGGGTAGTTCTCGGAATTTACACCGCCTACCGAATCAGCCCATTTATTGAAGTTCTTTCCCCCTGCTTTCTCATAAAGTTCCTTCAAATCCTTGGTCATGGCTTCGAGGTCTGCGTTTGCGTTCTGATTAGCGATTGCATTGGCTACCTCTTCGAAAGATGCAAGGGAATCAACAGCCCCGATGCCTAACATCCCCAACGCCCTGCCGACACATGAAGTCTCTGCATTTTCGATGAACGAAGTCTTGTTGATGTAGGATGAGGATTCCTTCTCCTGTGCGTGTCCTGTTGCGATGACTCTTCCGAGTTCGTCTGTGATGGTGGCTTTCATTAATACCACCCCATCGTTAAGGCTCAATATCTCGGTTGTAATCGCTCCATCTGGGCAGAGCTCCCTAAACGCAAGAATCCTCTGATTGACCGTGTTGTAAGACTTGCCTTTGATATCCATGGGCTTAAGCCTTTTATTGACTTCCTCGATTTTTGAATATTCCATTCTTTCTCCTTTGCTCAATCCCTTTCTGTTGACTCTTCGATGAATGACTCGAAAATGCGGTTCACGAGTTCATTGACGCTGATTTCTGACTTTGTAGCGATTGCTGTCAAAGCTTCTTTTGTTGCGGGTCTGACAAGCAATTGCATACGCTCACTCTTTGCTTCTCTGACTAACTTCCAATTGCCACTTCTTATAGCTTCGTTTATATCCATTTTTTCTCCTTTCAGTATGAAAAGTAGTGGTTTCCAACATTGCAAAGCGGTGTTCCGAAAGAGTGATAATCCCTTGCCCTAAAGTAAAGTGGCTTCGGTGTCCAACCTTCCCGGATTAGTTCAAATGCCTTTAAACAATCCTCATTCGGTGTGAGTCCTGTTCGGTTCATTGAGGTATAGGCACTCGATGACCATTCGTCCTTGATGGTATGGTTGAAGGCTTCGCATCTGCACAGAACCGCATACATGACCCAACATTGACCGATGACTCCTTCTCCTTCTGCTTCTCTCATGGCGAGGTCTTTTAAGTACCACTCATCCTCTTCGGTGAGGTTTCTGAAGAACTCTTCATAAGAAGGCAGGTAAACTATCTTCTCGACTTCCTTTTCAATGACTTCCGGCTCGGATTCGATGTAGATGTATTCCCTTATAGGTTCGGGATTTTGAGTGGTCATGTGATAATTGTGAGATTTGAATGACCCATAAGATGCGATACCAACCGCCAGACCGATAATGAACGTGAACAGAACTTCAATCGCTTTCATCTTGTTTTCCCCTTAAATACTTCGTTATCTCTTCTTCAGATACCCTTGTGAGTCGCCCTATCTTGATGACTTCGCCCCCCGACTTTTCAAAATTCTTTAGGGTTCTATAAGCGGTTGCCTTGCTGATCTCGAAGGTTTCCATCATCCCTTTAGGGCTTAAATACTTACTCATTAGGTTTATCCGCTAATTCCTTGGCAAAAAAAATCTCGTTGAAGGTTTCGTCCGATACCTCTGGGAACATATCCTTGAATCTTGACAGTTCCGGGGCTGTGAAGTCGGAAGTGTTGCCAAGTTTGTTGTAAAGAGTCTGTGGACTCATCCCAAGCCCTGCCGACACTTCGTACATCTTCCGACCATAAAGCTCAACTATTTCCATGAACTTTGCTTTGTCTGTCACTATCTTCACTCCTTTCTTATTAGGTTTAACCGCTAATCGCCCTTGCATCCAAATTAGCATTTATCGCTAATTATTGTCAAGAATATTTTACAATTATTTTAAAATGTGATACTTTCAAAGCAGAAAGGGGGTGACAAAGATGACCGAAGAAGAAAGAAACCAATACAACATAGCATTTGGAAACAGGGTCAAGGCTTATCGTAAGGCGTTAGGTCTGACTCAATCCGAATTAGCCGTAAAGATGGGATATGTGGATGGAAAGAATCCTTCCGCTAATATCTCCAAGATTGAAAAAGGTCAGATGGAACTCGGACAAAGTAAGATTGTTGACATTGCCAAAGCTCTTGAAATCGAGCCATACGAACTATTCACAGACCCGACCACGGCACGTCTGCTTAAGTATGCTGAAGAGTTAAAGAAAGGGGGAAAATGATATGTGGATTACCCAAAAAGGATATGCCCAAGATTACGCCACAGACCCCCACACAGGCTTAAAGAAGATTGTATCGGTAAAGATATCGGGTACATCTAAAAAAGCCGAACAGGAAGCGTTTAAACGGCTTGAGAGGAAGATTCAAGAGATAGGTGATGTCAATATTAGGTTGTCCGATGTCATCAAGCTCTATTTGAAAGAAAACGAGAAAACTTGGAAACCTTCCACCTATTCCCAGATAGTAAACAGGCTCGGTTCTGTACTAAACATCGTGGGTGATGCCTACATGAACACTTTGTCCGCAGGATATGTAAGAAGGAAGTTTGCGGAGTCGGGGAAGTCACCTCAAACTATCAACGCTTATCAGTTAAGGCTCAAGACTTTGTGGAGATGGGCTTATCAGAATGACTATGTAAAGACCATGGAGACAGCCGACAAACTGTCTCCCATGAGAACCGAACCGAGAAAGTTAAGGATTCAAGATAAGTATTTAGAAACCAATGAGGTCAAAAGACTCTTGAAGTCCATGATCTACGACAAAAGATATGCCCTCATGAGCGAATTTCTTATCTTGAGCGGATTAAGAGTCGGTGAAGCCATCGCATTGAATGATACCGATGTATGGGGAGATATCATAAGAATAAATAAAACCTTCGACAAGGCGAACAATGTGACCACCTCTACCAAGACTTTGAAGTCGTCAAGGGAGATTCATGTTCAGCCGGAGCTTAAGTCCTGCATTGAAAGAATCAGAGAATATACGAAGTGGCAGAAGGAAGTCTTTGGTTATGAGTCGGACTTGTTCTTCCCCGACCCTTCCGGGCATCACTTCGGCTATTCCTATTACGCCAAATATGTAGGGAAGATGACCGAAAAGGTATTAGGACGCAGACTCACGCCCCACGCCTTCCGCCACACGCATTGTTCGATGTTGGCATCCAAAGGGATGTCGCTTGAAGCCATTTCCGAAAGACTCGGGCATGAGGACTCCAAGATAACGAAGGAAATCTACTTCCACAGGATGAAAGAACTTAAGGAAAAAGAGAACAAACAATTAGATGAAATACGCCTTCTTTCTTGACCTATTCTGCTCTACTTGACCAAATACATGACTATCCCTCTATAATCCGCATGGTTAAGCGAAAAAAATAAACATATGCTTACTAACAGATGGGTTTCATGGGTTATCACAAGTAGTCAGAAGTGGCGTAAATACGGCATTCTTTAAAAATGCCCCCTTGGATTCTTGGAGCGGTTTGCTTGACCAATTGCTAAAGTGAATAAAAAAATGACCCCCGGGGATGTCCTCGGGGGTCTTTTAGGGGAAAGAACGGAAATATCATTACGGCTAAATGCCGGAACGACCATCGTATTTGCTCTTCTTGTACTGAACACTTGAGATTCCAAGGATAGCACCGAGGAATGTTGCCAGAGCGGTGATAGTCTGTGCTATTTCATTGCCGTACGGAAGATTCCAAATCTTGAAGATGACGGCAACAAGGGTAGCAAGGGAAGGCAAAAGAAGTATCGCAATCCATTTAAGCCAATCGTATAATTTATCGTTGAGTTTCATTTCTTGCTCCTTTCCAAATCATCAATCCTGTGATTAGCTACTTTAATCTTTTCATCCTGGAGAGCCGTCTGCTCCTCAAGCTTGTAAGTCCTCTCGATAACGTTGTTGTGCTTGTCCACTCTCTTGGTCAGTTCGTCCAATTTGAACTCAATCAGAGCTGTCGTCTTGCGGTTCGCCACGCCTTGAGTTATGAGACAGGTCGTAAGAGCGACAACCCCTGTGATGATTGATGAAATTATTGTCTCCATTTCTTCTCCTCACTTGTTTATCAAAAGATACTGACCAATTTGAATCGTGTACGGCTTTTCAATTCCATTATCCTCGGCTATCTTTCGCCAATCAACTCCGAATCTCTTTCCGATGCCCGATAAAGTATCTCCCTTAACAACGACATACTTCTTGCCCTTGGCACTACGCTGTTCAACTAACTCGTTGACCCTCTGTTGGACGGTGTAATAATCATATCCTGCAAGAGTGAGTTTGGCTCTTCTGACAATGCCGTTTCCCCACTCTCCTGCAAGCACTTCGTTCGCAAGTTGGTCAACGTTCTTCTTGTCGATTATGGCTACCTCAACAGGCTGTGCGGTCAGTTTCGGATTGTCCACCCATTGAATGTTTATCTGATCTTGGTCAACAGTAGTTCCTTTTATCTTCGGGTCACGCACGTAATTGACCGAACCGCCATACTGCCATATCTCCACAAGAGCGATGCTGTTCAGCTTTGGCGGTGTCTTGGAGTACCTTGCCACCCAATGAGGGAACATAATCAATCGGGCATCGTCAAACCTTGAGTTGAAGTGGCTCTCGCTCGTGTATATACCGCAAGCGTAGCCGTTGTTTATCATGGTCTGACAGAACACGTTGATGATGTCCGTCAAGTGAGTGTAGCCTTGGTTCAGCATCCTACCCTCTACGTCATAGTAAACATGGGTTATCTGCTTGTCCTTGAGGTATGAGATAAAGTAATTCGCCTCTTGGAGTGCATCCTCTGTGGAAAAAGCATTGCCGTAGTAGTACGCTCCTATCTTCATCCCAAGGGCTTTGGCTTGAGCGTAGAAATTCTCAAACGAGGGGTCTTTGTAATAATTCGAATCTGCTCCACCTGCCTTGATGATTGAATAGGTGAACCCCTCGGCTTTGGCATTGCCAAGGTTGAATCCCTTTTGCCACCTTGACACGTCC
>JAEEGL015237819.1_pt1 | contig 11629 bp, 5 predicted proteins | sample 9134231 | NCBI WGS metagenome assembly JAEEGL01 (sample SAMN16246548, study PRJNA631951) | gut metagenome | biome: gut microbiome; feature: rumen; material: fiber-attached | host: Bos | place: Iran: Karaj | collected 2018-10 | reverse complement strand
CAAACGGAAAGCTGGCATATTGGGGAGCAGAACCGGCGGATTCTGTAACAATAAACACAGTAGCTGACTATTCAACCATACGTGTTGCGCAGATGAGCGAAGGCTATGGTGTTGAAGTGGTAGAAGGGGCGCGGTGGTTGTACCCCAATCTGGTCTATTATCCGGATGATACGGAGCTTGTGCCCTTTGGCTTTTGCATCGGCTCTGTAGACGGAGAGTATTCCGAAGCGGTGAAGCCGACACAGGATATGACTCTTTATCTGAACTGGGTTGATGGTTATCAGATCACGCTTGATTATAATGGCGGAACGGTTGATAAGGAGAATGCAGATTACCCATACTCTATAAGGAGATTCGCAGTACAACGCTTCCCGGAAAACAGCATTTTTGTGGATCTGGGACTTAACGCACAGGATGTTTACAGAGGATTGATCACACCGCCGGGAGAGAATAAGGTATTTTGTGGTTGGACGACGGAGAAGGACAATCCGGAAACCATGATACAGTGGCATGATCCCGATAATGCTGAGGAGGATGAGTCGCTTACAACATTGACCGAGGATGTGACGCTGTATGCCTACTATGTGGATGTGTCAAAGGTTACATTTGATGCAAACGGCGGATATTTTGGAAATGAATCTCAGACAACCTTCAATTGTGATGTGGAAAGCGGAGAAAAGATCACCGATCATTTCTACCCTTCAGTATACAATAACAATGACAAGGTTGTTTTGGGCGGCTGGGCCCTCACAAAAGATGGAGAGCCCATCGATATTGGGAGCAAGGTAGCTGACGGACAGCCGATCACGCTATATGCGATCTGGTTGCCGGCATATACAGTAACCCTTCAGGCAAATGGCGGCTTTTTCAGGGAATGGGATTCGAATGATGAAGAAGTGCAGGTGCTGACAAAAACTGTTAAGGTTCCAAAGGATACAACCATCGGACAGTATAGTTCTGTCAGTACACCGGAAATGAGCGGTCCCTATTTCTTTAATGGATGGTATCTGTATAAGAAAGCGGATGGCGCAAATGCGGTTGCAATCAACGAAGATCCGATGAGCAGTTGGGATCTTGAATACGACTTCCAGGTGACCGAGGATTATATTGCTGTTGCTGACTGGAAAAAGGCGGCCACGATCACAATGAATACGGGAGATAAAGGTGGTTTCATTGTAAACACCTATGATGATGATGGAGTTGTGACCGGCACAAAAACAGAGAAATCCCGTACTGTGCTTGCTAAAAATGGAGGATATTTATGTGATGCAGATGGTGTCACGAATGATACTCCCGAAGATCCGACCGGGAAGTATATTTTTGACGGCTGGTCATTGACACAGGGTGGAGAAAAGATTGATGAAGGGGAGACCCTCGTAAGTGGTGATATGACCCTCTATGCAATTTGGGCAGAAGCGGTTACCATTACTTGGGATGCAGGCGATATAGGGCGTTTTCGTGTGTGGAATGACTCCATAGATGATTATGATTATATGTCCAAACGGGTTGAACACATGAAATCGGGAAATACGCTTGATTGTTGCGAACCCTATAATTACGAGGATCCTTCCGGACAGTATGTATTTAAAGGTTGGACCTATACGAAGGGTAGTGAATATTTAGTACATACTTGGCAAGAGGAAGCAAGAAAGAACCTCACCCTTTATGCCGTTTGGGGACTCGGAGTGGATCTGAAGCTTGACAGTAACGGCAATGGTGAGTTCTTTATCAAGAAGGTAAAAAAAGAAAAGATCTATGAACCTACTATAGTGATCCGTGCAGCAGTCGGAGAAACCTTTGAGGATATTGTGAGAGAGCCGTCTCGGAATGTGGATACAAAGAAGAAACTGGCCGGCTGGAGCCTGACAAAGAACGGTGAACCTATCGATCTTGGGACAAAGATTGCAGCAGATACTACCTTATATGCGATCTGGAAAACGCCTGTAAACGTTGAGTTCAACGCAAATGGCGGAAAGATCACCTATTTTGGGACAGCCCAGAGTGGGTATCGGGAGCAGGTTTACAACGACAGGTTTGCTGCCGGTGAATCAACCACGGGTAAGTATTTTTCGAACCAGAAAATTTCTGAGATCGGTGAAATGAATTGGTATCCTGACAAGGCAGGATATGGTTTTGCGGGTTGGTCAACTTCCTCTGCAGAGGGAGCGGCGCAGATTAACCCTTCCACATATTCTATGGGGACGTCGTCTACGCTGTATGCATCCTGGACTAAGGATTACCATACCGCTAATATTGATATGGGAGCATACTATTTGGATCAAAACTCTACCTGGTACGCTGATAGTACAGTAAGTCAGAACACTGCATGGTTTGATGAAGACGGATACTTCTACCATTCTGAAAAATCACCCAGTGGACAGTGGAGAACCTATCAGTATAATTACATGACGGATGAATATGGATATTGGGAATATACGAATATAATCGCAGAAGGGGATCAAAAAGTAAAAAGCATCCGCCTTGCTAAGAATATTACTTCCCTGAGAAAATATCTGAATGGGTTCGCTGGTGGAGACTATAAATTGTATTTCGATGATGGTACCATAGATGGAGTGGATTTGCCGTTAAAAGGCTTTTCCACCGCACCGGTAAATGCGATGCTGATCAATCCGGATACTTTTGTATTTGACAAGGATACGACCTTGTACGCTATTTATGAAAGTGCTCCCGATATTCCGGTATACAAGAATGAAACGGTACCGGTAACGGCAAAAGAAACCGAGGAGATTGCCGTAAAATTAGTAGAGAGTGTAAAAGAAGCTCCTGTGAAAAAGACACTTTCCGATGTCATGATTCCGGAAGACAGTAATGTTATGGTTCAGGCTATCAATGAAGTTAAGGATGAAAAAGTCATCGAATCTATGAAGGAAGTTCTGATCGCTACCATGGATGAAGCACAGAAGAACATGGCAACCGTTGAATCTGTGCAGCTCTTTGATCTGAATGCACAGGGAAGCGGCAAGGTCATGATCTATGTCGGGAAAAATCAAGCCGGTAAATTTGCAATCGTAGGACACTATCATAACGGAGAGTGGACGACGCAGCAGTGCAGAGTGGATGAAAACGGTTATGTAGCACCCAGCTTTATGTCCTTCTCGCCGGTATCCATCAGTATCCTGTCAAAGGAAATCCCGCTTGAGATCCTTCCTACCAAGGCAGAAGAGATCAAGAAGGATGATGAGCCGGAAACAAAACCGGAGGTTAAGCCGCAGACACCGACGACAAAGCCTGAGACTAAGACAGAGACCAAGACGGAGACGAAGCAGGAAACCAAGCAGACTCCGAAGGAAGAGCCGAAGCCGACTGTGGAGGAAAAGAAGGAAGAGCCCGCTGTAGTCAATCCGAAAAAACCGACTAAGCTGAAAGCAAAAGCCAGTGGAAAGACCATTAAGGTTTCCTGGAAGAAGCAAAATAAAGATGCCGATGGCTTCGAGGTACAGTATGCCGACAATAAGAAATTCAAGAAGGCATCCAAGCTGACAGTAAAGAGCAATAAGACAGCAAGTACTGTTTTGAAAAAGAAGATCAAAAAAGGAAAGACCTACTACGTAAGGATCAGAGCCTATAAACTCGATGGTAAAAAGAAGGTTTATTCCGATTGGACAGCTAGTAAAAAGGTTAAGATCAAGAAGTGACAACAAAGAAAAAAGGAAAACAGTCAGCCGCCATGCAATCATGGCGGCTGATTGATGACAAAGACAAAATTTTGCAGATCCTGATAGCAGGAGCACCCTTTGCGATGGGGCTGTCCTGGCATTATCTGATGTATGCTGCAGGGATCCTGGTCTGGGGATTGCTGTTTCATGAATGCAAAAAAAGAGGATCTGTCGTACTATTCAAAGGCATAGACAGCGTGATGCTGCTTTGCTTTTATCTTTGTGTCCTGATGAGCTGCTTTTGGGCTGCTGATACGGGAGAAGCTCTGGCGGGGGGACTCAGATGGCTATCGGCGCTGGGATTTCTGCTTCTTTTGATGCAAAGAAAAGCTGATTCGGAAACCTTGGATCCGTTTGCTTATCTGCCCATCGCCGGCTGTCTGATGTTGATCCTTTGCACCATAGGATATTTTATACCGGCGGTTCAGAGTACACTTTTCTTCAATGGCAGGTTATCCGGTTTTTTCAACTACCCGAATACATGCGGGTTGTTTTTTATGCTTGCCATCATGAAATTGACACAGCAGACAGATGGATTGAAAAAACAATTTTACTACCTGCAAATGGCATTGCTGCTGGCAGGTTTTGCCTTGACGGGAAGCAGAACAGGGCTTGTCCTTCTTTTGTTCTATCTGATAGTGAAAGCAATTTTCCTATTTGTAAATCGTCTGTTGAATAAAGAAGAGTCTGTGATAAAATTCGGAGATATCACTCTGGCGATAGGCGGCGTGCTCCTTTTGGTGATAGTGCTCCTTTATGTTGTGATAACCAGGGATGTTTACGGGTTTGGAAGATTGTTCAGACTCTCTTTATCTGAAAAGGACCTGGTGGAAAGGGTACTGTTTTGGAGGGATGCGCTGCCAATCCTGAAGGATCATAATTTGGGCGTTGGCTATGGAGGATATGCGGTGCTTAGACCGCTGTATCAGTCGGGAGCGTATGTGACGAGATTTGTTCACAACGACTGGCTGCAGATTGCCATCGATCATGGATTGATCGCGGGGATCCTGTTTGCTGTGTTGATCATTCGTGCGCTTGTGAATAAAGAGGATGGCGGTAATAAATCCCTTCTTTGCCTGTTGGCAGCACACTTGTTTTTTGATTTCGATCTGCAGTTCGGATGCGTTATGCTGTGGCTTATTGCGTTGCTTTCTTTGAGTGGAGGAAAAAGAATTGAAATCCGACTGAAAAAAGAGAAGGCAGGCGTGTTGTCTTCGGTTTTATGCATTGCATGCATCTGCTTGCTTGCGTATTTCGGAACGGCAAATCTGTTACTACGCATCGGAAATCCGAATGGGGCATATGCGATGAATCCGTTGGATGCGGAGGCGGCTGATCATATGATGTTGAATTCCGCTGATCAGAGAAGTGCAGCTGAAATCGCAGACCGGATCTTAACCCACAATGCCTATGACAAAACAGCTTGGCGAATGAAATCATATGATGCTTACGAAACCGGCAAATATGATGAAATGACAACAGCCATAACTAAGCGCCTTGCATTAGAACCTTATAACGTAACCGCTTATGAGGATTCCATCGAACTATTCTATGCTGCGATGCAAAACTGCCTGGCGGAAGGAGAGGAGCAGGAAGCTAAAAAACTTCGGGAGCAACTTCTGGAAGTTAATAAACTGAGGATACGGAAAAAGAAGAATGTTTCACAGCTTGCTGTTTTAGCAAAAGATCGGCCAAAGCTGAAGTTGTCTGAGATGGATAGAGAGATCGTAAAGAAGGTAAAAGAATAAATGTACAATCGAATCTGTACCGGCGTGCCTAAATAAAATCAGATCGTGCTATTGTTTTTTTGCCGGCGATGGGGCGCTGCGTGCCGGTGGCACGCGCTTAGCGTGGACCGAGCCGAAGGCGAGACCTTCGAACCCTGGGTGAGAGGCACGCACCGGCGTGCCTAAAAAAATAGATCGGGCTTTAAGCCCGATCTATTTTTTTAAGTATGCCGGCGATGGGACTTGAACCCATACGTAGTTGCCTACAACAGATTTTGAGTCTGCCTCGTCTGCCATTCCGACACGCCGGCGTTTCAAACAAACAAAATGATATCACATAACCCGGTGCATTGCAAGGGAGAATTTTTCTGGGGATCCCTCGCCTTGACAACTATATCCGCTATGCTAAAATATAATCAATAATACATATCAATCGGGTAGTGGCAGATATCCGTTCATCCCTGTATATTCAAGGGATTGGATGTCTGCGCCTTCTTTCCTTTCCCTTTGAATATAGAACCTAGTGTTTTTATCAAAGAAGAGAAAGGAGAGGACAATGGAAAATGAAAAGTTTCAATCCATGACGGAAAACTCGAACCGCAGGAGAAATCCAACTTGATGCGTTATCTGGATGTTGTTCTAAGGAAAAGAGCGAAAAACTACACGCAAATGCAGAAGGGAGTCGATGAGATCATGGGTGGATATATAATCGAGACAGACGTAGATATAGCATGTGAAAGAGGAAAAGCGCTTGGAGAAGTAACCGGAGAGGACAATCTGGCAACAGCCATTGAGATGCTGCGCGATGGGAAAAGCAGACAGGATATCCTGGATTTGGGGATTAAAAAGCGCACCATCGATCGGGCAGCGAAATTGATTTAATTTAAACGCTGTTTATGCTATACTAATTGAATGAAAGATATGAATAAAAATCGGATATTTCAAATATCCGATTTTTTATGAATGAAAAGACCGAAGAAATTGAAAAAAGGCTCCGATTATAGTAGAATATTGCCTATGAAAACCTTAACCTGCAAAGAATGTGAAAAGCTGATCCCTGTGTTTCTGGATGAAAAACTCAGAAGCAAGGATATCGAGCGGTTTAAAGAGCATATTGAGTCCTGTCCCGCCTGCAAGGAAGAGCTCGCCATCGAGTATCTTTCCTCGGAGGGTATTGTCCATTTGGAGAGCGGAACCTCCTTCCATTTGGAGAATGAACTGAAGGGCTATATGACCAGAGCACTGGCCGCAAAAAAGCGGACCATCCGCTGGAGGATCGGACTGATCGGTTACGAAGCCGTGGCGCTTTTGATCATCTTCGGAATCTTTATGTACGCAGCAGGTTAAGGATAGTAAGGAGCACTACATGAGCAAACTTGTTCTCATCGACGGCCATAGCATTATGCACCGCGCCTTTTATGGCGTGCCGGATCTTACCAATTCCCGGGGAATGCATACCAATGCGATCTATGGTTTTTTGAATATACTGTTTAAACTCTTAGACGAGGAGCAGCCGGACCACCTGGCGGTTGCCTTTGATCTGCATGCCCCCACCTTCCGCCATAAAATGTTCGAAGGTTACAAGGGCACCAGAAAACCCATGCCCGAGGAGCTTCGTGAGCAGATCCCCAAGATCAAGGAAGTGCTGAAGGCCATGGGCGTTCTTGTGATGGAGCAGGAAGGCTATGAGGCAGACGACATTCTGGGTACCATGGCAAAAAGAGCACAAAAAGAGGGGTACCGGGTATCTCTTGTTTCCGGTGACAGAGACCTTTTGCAGATAGCGGACGCTAACATTTTGATCCGCATTCCCAAGACAAAAGGCGGCCGCACCGAAGTAGAAGATTATGACCTTGCCAGGTTAAAAGAGGAATACCACGCAACCCCGAAGCAGTTCATTGAGCTTAAGGCTCTTATGGGCGATTCCTCCGATAACATTCCCGGTGTTCCCAAGGTGGGGGAAAAGACTGCCATCGGCCTGATGGATACCTACGGCAGCATCGAGAATATCTACGCCCATCTGGAGGAGATCAGCAAAAATGCAATCCGGGAATCTCTGCGGGAAAACAGAGATCTTTGCGACCTTTCCTTAAAGCTTGCAACCATCGAGATCAATGCACCCATCAGCTATACCCTGGAGAATGCCAAGATCGGCGATCTGTTTAATTCAAATGCCTATGAGATGTTCAAGGAGCTGGAATTTCGAAATCTTCTCGGCAGATTTGAAACAACTGTCAAAACACCTGCAAAAGAAATAAAGCCTGCAATCCTTGTGAAAACCAAGGACGAGGCAGCCAAGGCAGAGGAAAAACTCCTGCAGGCGGATGAAATCCTCTATCTGCTTTTCAAGGAAAATCATATTGGCTTATGCACAAAAGAGGAAAGCTATCTCTTTGTACCGGGCAGCGAAGCACCCCTTTTGGCTATGCTGGGGGTAAGCGACAGTATTACCCCTGAAGATGGAGAAAAACTTCTGCAAAAGCTCCGCCTTAATGCCACGCAAAAGGGGCAAAAGCTCCTTACCTTTGACGTCAAACAGAGCTATCATGTCTTTGAAGAAAAAGAAAACCCTGTGGGTCTTGCACTTCATAAAGACTTTTGTGATATCAAGCTTCTGGCCTATCTGATGAATCCGCTGAAAAGCGAATATACTCCCGAGGACGTGGCAACCGAGTATGCGGGCGTCATGCTGGAGGATTATAAAAAGCGTTTCGGAAAAGTAGCCTTCAGCGAGGCGGTTTCCAATACACCGGAGGAAATTGCGGACTATGCGGCAAGACTTATGCAGGCACTTTTGGTATCTGCACAGCCCCTGAGAGAGGCAGTCCGAAAATCCGGACAGCAAAAGCTTTATGATGAGATCGAGCTGCCCCTGACTTATGTACTGTATCGGATGCAGCAGGAAGGCGTGATCACCGATGCCGCGGGACTTCGCGAATACAGCAAAGAGCTTTCCGAAAAAATAGAGATCGTAGAAAAGAAGATCTACGAACAGGTGGGAGAGGAGTTTAACATCAATTCTCCCAAACAGCTTGGCGAGATCCTTTTTGAAAAACTGCAGCTCAAGGGTGGAAAGAAGACAAAGACAGGCTACTCCACTGCAGCCGATGTGTTGGAAAAGTTAGCAGAGGACAACCATGTAGTAAAAGATATCCTGGAATACCGCGGACTTGCCAAGCTCAAGTCCACCTATGCGGACGGGCTTGCAAACTTTATCCGTGAGGACGGCAGGATCCATACCAGCTTTAACCAGATGATCACTGCCACAGGAAGAATTTCCTCCACGGATCCCAACCTGCAGAACATCCCTATGCGAACAGAGATGGGACGCCGGATCAGAAAGGTTTTCCTGCCGAAGGAAGGCTGCATTTTTGTGGATGTCGACTACTCCCAGATCGAGCTTAGGCTCCTGGCCCATATGTCTGAGGATGAAGAACTGATCGAGGCCTACAGACAGAGTGAGGATATCCATCGGATGACTGCATCCAAGGTGTTCCACACCCCTTTTGAGGAAGTTACCGATCTCCAAAGACGCAATGCCAAAGCTGTGAATTTCGGCATCGTTTATGGCATCAGCTCCTTTGGACTTTCCCAGGATCTTTCCATCAGCCGTGCAGAGGCAAAAGAGTACATTGAGCAGTACTTTGCCACCTATCCCGGCATCAAACGCTACCTGGATCTTTCCGTGGAAGCAGCAAAAGAGACCGGCGAAAGCAGAACCCTGTACGGCAGAAGACGGCCCATTCCGGAGCTGAAAAGCAGCAACTTTATGCAAAGACAGTTTGGCCAGCGCGTGGCTATGAATGCTCCCATTCAGGGAACCGCTGCGGATATCATGAAGATCGCCATGATCCGCGTCTTCGAGGCCATTGAAAAAGCGGGACTTAAAAGCCGTATCCTGATCCAGGTTCACGACGAACTTCTCATCGAGACCTATGAAGAGGAAAAAGAGCAGATCATAAAGATCCTCGAAGAGAATATGAAGGGCGCAGCCAACCTGGCAGTAGATCTTGAGATCGACATCCACAGCGGCAGCAACTGGTATGAGGCGAAGTGAGATAAGACGTTGCGATTCATAGTAGAATACTGATTTCAGGCGGTTTGCAGGCTGGCCTGCTAAAACCGTGTGAAATCTGTATTCGTCCTGCGAAGCAGGAACTCCACGACATCGAGCGGCCTGCTGCGAAGCAGCGGTAGAGGTACGAATATGAAAATCCTGGGTATCACCGGAGGCGTCGGAAGCGGCAAAAGCGCCGTTTTGGATGATCTGCAAAACCGATATCACGCATATATCCTAAAAGCCGACGAGCTGGCCAATTCCCTGAAGAAAAAAGGCGAAGACGGCTATAGATCAATTGTAGAACTTTTGGGAAAAGACATCCTGGGTGATGATGATGAGATCGATAACAAAAAGATGGCACAGCGTATCTTTTCCGATCCCGAAGCACTTGCCAAGGTAAATGATATCCTTCATCCCATCGTCAAAGAGCATATCCTTCGGACCATAGAGCAAAAGCGGGCAGAAGGAACAACGAAACTCTTTGTCCTGGAAGCGGCGCTGCTGCTGGAGGAAGGCTACGACCAGATCGTGGATGAAATGTGGTATATCTATGCGGATACAGCCACCCGCGCAGAAAGATTGCGACAGTCCCGTGGCTATTCTGATGAAAAGATTCAGTCCATCATGGCAAAGCAGCTTTCCGAGGAGGACTTCCGAAAAGGATGCGATGTTGTGATCGATAATTCGGGGACGATGGAAGATACCAGAAAGCAGATTGATAGAGCAATTACTGGTTTGGATATTGATTATTCACCGAGTAAAATACATTGAGTTTAAATATCCAACGAGCGCAAGATTGAGACAATTATTTTCGGTGCGACTAACGGCCGTCAGGCGTATCGGAGCAACCGGAAATGATTGCGAAATCGGGAGCGGAAAAATATTACAGTGACACCGGGAGGCCGTACATGGCAGACAGCAAGAAGACCGACAAAGGAAAAAAGACCCCACAGACCCCCTTCGTATATGGCCTTGACATCGGCACGCGAAGCGTAGTGGGCACCGTAGGCTATCCTGAAAAGGACGGCTTTGTTGTCATGGCACAGGTCTCTGTGGAGCATGAAAGCCGTGCTATGATCGACGGCCAGATCCACGATATTGCAGCCGTCGGCGAGACCATCAGACAGGTGACGGCTGCGCTGGAGAAAAAGACCGGGGAAACCCTGAAGAGCGTTTGCATCGCAGCTGCAGGTCGTGTCCTCAAAACCGTTGAGACCCACGTGGAAATGCAGTTTGATGAGGAAAAGACCATCACCCGGGAGGATATCTTTGCACTGGATTCGTTAGGCGTAGAAAAATCCTATGAAACCTTCGCAGAGGAGAATCGGACAGACCTTCGTTTTTACTGCGTCGGCTATACCATTATGAAGTACTACCTCAACAACTATCCCATGTCCAACCTGGAAAACCACAAGGCAAGAAGTGTTGAGGCGGATCTGATCGCAACTTTTTTGCCGGATGAAGTTGTGGATGGATTGTATAAAGCCGTGGAGATTGCGGGCCTTGAAGTTGCCAACCTGACTCTGGAGCCCATCGCCGCCATGGAGGTGGCCATCCCCAACAATTACAGAATGCTGAACATTGCCCTCATCGACGTGGGCGCGGGAACCAGTGATATTTCCATTACAAAAGACGGTTCCATCACCGCTTATGGCATGCTTCCCGTGGCAGGAGATCTTCTGACTGAGGAGATTGCCAGACATTGCCTGGTGGATTTTGCCATGGCCGAGCACATTAAGAAGGGCATCGGTGAAAAAGAGGAAGTCGAGTATAAAGACATCATGGGCCTGACCCAGAAGATCACTCGCAAAGAGGTTCTGGAAACCCTGGAGCCAAAGATCGAAGATCTGGCTCAGCAGGCTGCCGATAAGATCATGGAACTGAACGGCGATAAACCCGTCAGCGCAGTGTTCGTTGTGGGCGGCGGCGGAAAAATCGCAGGCTATACGGATGCGGTTGCGGACAGACTTGGCATTGCAAAAGAAAGATGCGCCCTCCGCGGCGAAGAAGTGATGGGTAAGATCCGCTTTATGCAAAAGGATATCATCAAGGATTCCCTCCTTGTTACCCCCATCGGTATTTGCCTGAACTTCTATCAGCAGAGCAACAATTTCATTTTTGTGACCTTCAACGGCGAGCGGATCAAGCTTTACGACAACACTCAT
>JAEEGL014804326.1_pt1 | contig 11629 bp, 4 predicted proteins | sample 9134231 | NCBI WGS metagenome assembly JAEEGL01 (sample SAMN16246548, study PRJNA631951) | gut metagenome | biome: gut microbiome; feature: rumen; material: fiber-attached | host: Bos | place: Iran: Karaj | collected 2018-10 | reverse complement strand
CTGAGGCGGCTGTGCGCCAATATCGGCGTGCCGGTGCCTTTCGACGAAGCCGCCGGAGAGCATGGCAAATCGCATGAGCACGACCTGCTTCTCGACGGACCGAAGGATTGACAACGCAGGGACTGTCCCCTCTGAGTTCCGGCACGAACTCCTATACGGCAAACTTCCTCAACCAGTACACGCTCATCTACAACCTCTGTGACTCTGTGGCTCTGTGTGATGAATTCGTCCTGCGGATTCGCGGATGCTGATTGAACCTGCGCGTTTTTCACGATTCTTTTTGCGCAAAACAGTCATTCTGCTTCTTGGAATGTGATACAATTCTAGTGTGGTCTGAAAAGATCAGACCGTTGCATATCATTGGAATCACGTTCATGAGAAAATTGACTTCAATGTCGCTATCGTGACAAAAGGGTCCCTTATATATAGGGTGGCCCGCTGAATTTATGCAGTGACAGGCCGTAGACGGCATCACGCGGCATCACGATTGGCGGCAACGGCGCCACTGCGCGGGCGTTCATGAACATCTCCTCCGGCAAGCTGCGTACGAACTGGATAGACGTGGGCGGCGCAAACAATGTTGAGTGCAAGGTCGTGCAGTCCGGCGGCGAAGTGGAGACCGGCGCATCGAACAACGGCAATCTCTGGCTTGGACGCACAAACGGCGCCAAGGACGCCTATGAGATGTCGGGCGGCGTCATCAACCAGGGAACTGCGAAAAGCATCGGTTCGTTCTCGGTAGGCTATTACAGCGGAGCCAGTTCTTCGCTCACCCTGACCGGCGGCACGATCAACAGCAAGGTCCTCGATGTCGGAACGGGCGGAACCGGCACGTTCACGCAGAACGGAGGCGAAGTCAACAGCCAAGGCGACGTGAACGTTGCGCGGAACTCCTCCGCGGTGGGAACGTATAAGCTCGACGACGGCGATTTGACTCCCGGCTACTGGCTGCATGTGGGGCGTAACGGAAAGGGCACGTTCACGCAGAACGGCGGAAACGTCGTAATGACCGACGCCTCAATCAATGAAGGCAACTGGCTCAGCCTTGCCGACAGCGCTTCTGGCAACGGCACCTACATCATAAACGACGGCTATCTCGAAGCCGGAACCGGCGCGAAGGGCGGCGGCATCTTCGTGGGCCGCAGAGGCACGGGCAGATTCGAGCTGAACGGCGGCACGGTTGTCACGTCCGCGTTCATCGACCAGACGGGCAATTCCACCATTCTGCTCAACGGCGGTCTGATAAAGGTCTTCGGAGACGGCGGCACGGGGAACACTAGCCAGCATACCGGAGCCTACGGCATCTTCACGAGCATCGACAAGCTGATCTTCGGCGCAAATGCCACGACGATAGACACAGACGGGCACAATACGTCGGTCACGGGCTGCGGTTATTCGGCGCAGCAGGGAAGCAGGTTCGTCAAGAGAGGCTCTGGCACGCTCTCGTTCGACGTCTTCCCGACCGTCAACACCTTCGTCGTTTCCAACGGAACGGTCGCCGTCTCGACCGGCGCCGAGGCGGCTACGGCGACGCTCTCCCACCGCTGGAGCTTCAACGACAACTATGCCGATTCCGTCGGCGGCAGCACTGGAACAGTGGTGGGTAAGGCGGAGCAGCTGAGCTTCGAGGAGAGTCCGCTCGGCGGCAAGATGGTGAAGCTGGCCTCGACGAACACGAACAACTCGCTTACAGACGGTGCCTCTCTCGACCTCGGCGCGAACGTGTGGGGCGTGGAAGACGTGACGATCGAAGTGTGGGCGCGGCAGGACGCGGTGCGCAACTACGGACGCATTATCGACTATGGCTACGGAACGACCAACTACTTCTACATGGCATGGAGCAATGGAACGGATGGCAGCAAGGACAAGCTTGGAGCGCGCAAAGACAGCAAATCTGCGTTCGATGTAGTTGGCGACATGTCTCCGTATACGCTGGGCACGCTCTACCACATCTCCGTTTCCTTCAAGCGAAACGATGACGGCTCTACCACCATCACATGGCAGCGGCGGAATGTGGCGACTGGCGCGGTCGAGAAGAGCGGTGGTCGCACGCAGACGGCCTGGACGCTCGACAATCTCGGCGCAGCGCATTTCTACATCGGCCATTCGCAGTGGAATTCCGACAGGGACGCAAACGCGAGCTACGACGAGGTGCGCGTGTGGAAGGGCATTCTGGCCGACGAAGCGCTCACGCTCAGCGCACAGAAGGGCCCTGACGCCTCGGAGGCGGAGATCAACGAGATCGTGGCAAGGAACAACGTCTTGACAGCTGCGGCGACAGGTCGTACGCTTGAGATCACATCCGGCGGAACGTTTGAGATTGCCCCAGGCGTCACTTTCGTGCAGTCAATCGTTAAGGGCAACGGACGGGTTGCGGGCGGCACGCTGAAGGTGGCGGATTCGATTATCGTGAAGTGCGGCAAGAGGCTGCGTGCGTCCGGCACGGTCGATCTCTCCGACGCGAAGGTGGTGATTTCCGACCCCGAGAACCTTTCCTGCTCGTTCGCGTTCCTCGCGGCGCCTGCCGGAGAGTCGCTCACCGTTCAAGGCGAACCCGAGGTCATAGGATTGCCGAAGGGATGGCAGTTGCGCATAGCCCCCGACAGCGCCAAGATCGTCCGAGACGGATTTGTCATCTACATAAGGTGACAGGGTGCGCAGCGGCCTATGGCCGAAGTGTCCCAGTAACCAGCAGCCAGCAGCGCAGTGACCAGTGAAGAGGACATACCGCCTTGTCCCACTGGGTGCTGGACACTGGCTGTTGGTTGCTGAAACACTTCCAACGCATTAAAACACGATCCAGGGGCCCCGAAGGGGAGGGATCGGTTTTTGATGCGTTGGCCGGTTGGCCGGTTCCAGTTCTTTGGAGCCTTGACTACTGAGAAAGGGGATGGTAAAATAACGCTTAAAAGGCAAACTGTGCTTTGGAAAGGTTAATCTTATGGTGACACGAATCAGCCCCTCTGAGACAGTCGGCTTCTTGTCTAGACTGTTCCGCAACGTTCTGTCAGCGATGACCGTCTTCGCCGCGCTCATCCTCGCCGCGCCGCCGGCGCTGGCGGACCTGCCCGCGGGCTACAAGCAGATCGAGTACATCGAGTCGAGCGGTACGCAGCGGATCAAGACAGGCCTCACGCCCGCCTGCACGGACACGATCGAGATGCGGATACGTGCGCTGAAGACCGGCGCGACCCAGTGCCTGTGGTGTTCGCGCGGCAACGGGACCACTACGGCGACGTTCACCGGATTTCTGATGAACAGCAATCTGTTCAGATTTGACCGCAACGGGTCAACTGGTACGGCGAAGTGTTCCGTCACGAAAGACCACGACTACAAAATCGTCGCGAACGGCAGCACTCTCGCCTCGACCGTCACGGACGAAACCGCAGGCACGAGCGCTTCCGGCAATGCGCTGGCGAGCGGCTCGTTCACGGTCGGCAGCCCGCTCGGCCTTCTTGCGTCCCACCACAGCGGAGTGGACAAGAATCTTGGCAATTACGCCACCTTCCGTGTTTACTCGTTCAAGGTGACGGGGTCCGACGGCACTGTCAAGTGCGAGCTCGTGCCAGCGCGGCGCGCTTCCGACGCCGTTCTCGGCCTCTATGACGTCAAGCGGGACCAGTTCCTCACAAACGCCGGCACGGGCGTTTTTACGGCGCCGATCGAGACCAAGATCTGGAATGACGGCGCGAGCGGAAACTTCTCCGTTGCCGCGAACTGGACGGATGGCGAAGGGCTCATTCTAGGCGAGAACAACGTGACGTTCTCCAACACTGCGGCAAAGTCCTTCGCCACGAACGATGTGGCAATGACATCGGCGCACAACAGCACGGCACCATACGTCAACAACCTGGCATTCGAGAACGGCGTTTTCGACATCGCGGCGCCTCAGGCGATATACTGCAACACGTTGAATGTCGGAACCAACGGGAACGCTGCAGTCGATCTGAGCAACGGGATGCTCGCCGCGAGTGGCAATGCTTATCTGGGCAACACCGAGAATTCGACAGGCGCGATGACGATTTCCGGCAACGGAACGCTCAACGCGGGTGGCGTCGTCTATATAGGCAACGCCGCAGGCGCGACGGGCTCGATGATCGTAGATGGCGGAACGGTGGATGTGAATAAGCAGCTCTGGGTTGGTTCCGTGGACTCCGCGACGAGTTCCCTTGTCGTAAGCAACGGCACGCTGACTGTGCATGAGATGGCGTATGTCGGCGTCTATCCTGGTGCGGCGAGCTGGACGATGGAGGGCGGCTCGGCCACGCTGCTATCGACGTTCACATTGAGCTATCGTTCCGGCTGCACGAGCACCCTCACGATGAACGGCGGAACGCTGACGGTCTCGGGGGCCCAGATCAATTTCAGGAATGGCGGTGCGGCCATCTATCTTAACGGCGGTACGCTTTCAGGGAGGAAGATCGTCACAGATCCCGCGAACGCCTCTGCAACGGGCAACACGCTCAACATCAACGGAGGAACGCTCAAGGTGCTGGAGGATTCTGGCGAGGGCGGCTTCGCCAATTCGCAAGTTGCCGTGAACATCGGCGAGAGGGGCGGCACGATTGACACGAACGGGAAGGCGGTCAAGTTCGTCCAGGCTCTCACGCCTGCTGTGACGCCTGGTGCGTTAAGGGTTGTCGGCGGTGGCTCCCTAGCGCTTACGGACGGTTACGCGGGGCCGCTCATTGTCGAGAGCAACACGCCGATGACCACTGCCGTCATCCCCTCGTCAGTGGTCGTCACGAACGCGACGCTTGCCGCCTGTCCGATCACGGTTCTCACGCTTACCGGCGAGGGCGCGGACGCGAACGACATCCTCTCGCGCTGCAGCCTCGCGGCGGATGCGCCGAACACCGTTGAGCTGACGGCCGACGGCGCGTCGCTGAAGGTTATCGCCAAGGGGTCTGTCCCCACGGTTGCCAGGATGGTCTATGATTCTGACGCGTCGTCCTGGGGGTGGCAGTTCTCCGACGTGAACGGCGACGCGATTGCCGAGGCGGTTGATGAAAGCACGCTTGAAGTGGGGTCAGTCACAGTGCGTTTTGGATCGACCGACGAATTGACGGCGATTGCCGCTCTAGACCCCGTTCCGGCGTGGGTAAAGTGCTACAAGATGGCAGCAACGTTTGATCTCGTTTCCGCCAGCGCCACTGCCGTGCTGCCGACGGGATTCGCCGTCGATGCAGGAACTCTCATCGACCTGAAGGGCTGCAGCTGGACGCTTCCCGACGAGTTGAAGTCCGCCACGGCGGCGTTCACCGTCACGAACAGCGTTGACGCGACGAAGGCCGTGCTGACGATTGAAGTCGCGTCCGGCATGACGTTCACGGAAACGTTTCTCACGCTGGGCGGCAATCTTGAGCTGCGCAAGACCGGCGAGGGAACGTACGCCACGACGAAGGACCAGCCCCACACGGGCGGAACGGTGGTCGCGGCGGGCGCGATGATTTCGAGCGACAACCGGACGGTGGCGGCTGCGGCGGATTCGACCGCCTCCCTGACGATAGACGGCGGAACGTTCACGGCGGGTGCGGACTTCATTGTCAGCGGCGGCGCGAACTCCATCGGTTATCTCACCGTGAATAGCGGGACGTTCGCGATGACCGGATCAAGCAGGTATCTGAAGCTCGGCAGCGCCACCGGCGCGACCGGCACGGTGAACCTGAACGGCGGCGAGCTTGTGATGAATGCGCGCGGTTTCACCGCCGAAAACGGTGGCAGCGGCGATGTCGTCTTCAACGGCGGAACGCTCACATACGCGGGAACCAACGAACGTCCGCTCTTCCAGAACGATATCGCCGTGAAAGTCGGCGCACGCGGCGGCACGATAGCCTTCGCGGCGGGGAAGTGCCCGACGAACAACCTGGACATTGTGAGTGGCGTTGCGGCGGGCGAGACCGACGGCGGCATGATGTTCAAGGGCGGCGGCACGTTTACCGAATTGGGGCAGCTCGCCTATAATGGCGGCACGACGGTGGAGATCGGCACCACGCTCGTCATCTCCGACACCTCGCTCGGCGGCGGGCTTGCCGCATCGCTTCCCCTGTCTCAGCCTGCCGTGGGCACTACAAACATCCTCGTGAAGACAACGGGCGATGGCGTGTTCACCGACTCCGACCTCCCCGACGTCTCGACGTGTCCGTTCTACAGGACGAAGCTCTCCGAAGATGCAAAGAGCATCCTGGTGGTGCGCATCGCCCCGTCGATGACCGTGACGGGGTTCAACCTTTCGACTGGAGAGATAACTTTGGATTTTGGGGACATGGACGCGCCTCTGTCGCTTGTGGTCGCGTGGGACACGGCCGACCACGGCGCGAGCCTTGGGGCCTGGCCTGTCGGCAAGAGCGTCATTCTCGGCACGGTTGCGGCAGGCACGACTACGGAGACTTTTGCGCTCCCCGCTAACATCTTAGTCGTAGGCATGTACTACAGGCTCTTCCTGGGCGACAACGCGGAGACGCTCTACGATCAAGAAGTCGCGTGGATCCAGCCTGCGGTTTCCGGCGCCTACATGAAAACAGGATATGTTCCCGTCAAGAGCTCCAGGGCCGAGTTCAAGTTCAACATGGACGGCAAGACGTACGCCGACAGCGGCTACAAGACGATCGTGGGCGTCTCAGACGGATGGCCGAGGGGCCTTCGCGTGTCCCTCAACAACAACGGGTGGATGCAGAACATACGCGTGGGCACTATGCGGTTCGCCCAGTCCGACAAGTCCGGTTTCTCCAAGACTGACGACCATGTTGTGAAGCTCAACTTCGGACAGACAACGACGTGCTTCACGATCGACGGCAAGAACACCAACTCGATCTACCACGAATATACCGATGGCAGTTCTACTGTGACGAGCAACTACAACACGTACAACAACAGCAGTTATGCCGCTCCGAACAATCCGCTGGCGATATGGGCGAATGACGGCGGCGGAAACCCGTCTATGGTGAAGATCTACTATCTGAAGTGGATGAACTCGTCGGGAACGGTGACGCGGGACTACATCCCCGTGGTCAAGGGCGGCGAATACTGTCTGTACGACAAGGCCACTGGGACGCTGCTCCACAATGCAGGCGCGGAAGGAACGTCGTTCACCGGCGGCGAGGCGGTGTATGGCGAGTATCCGCCAGTGTCGTTCTCGGCGGGGCAGATGACTTCGACCGACCTCCAGCGGTATCACGGCTCTACGGTTCTTGACGAGGAGAACTGTTCTATAACAATGGAGGGCGCAACGGCGACGATCGGCTGGTCGCTTACGCAGCCCGGCGGCGATTCGGCGGAGATCGTGGCCGTGTTCAAGACCGGAAGCCAGTCTGTTACGAACGTCATCGAGACGAGCGCGGTCGCCGAAGACACAGACACCGCAACGTTCTCTGATGTCTATGCCACAGGCTCCATCACGATCACCCTCTTTGCCAGAAGCGGCGAAAACAAGTCGGTGGAATTCACGAAGACATTCCCCGGAACCACCGTGGCGAGCGAACCGTCTGTTCCGACGCTTGCAGTCGACGAATCGCTTCATGCGATCGCAGCGAGCGGCACGGTTGCCTTCGGCAGCGGCACGACGGTCGCGTGGCTCGACTATGGCGCGACAACGGCCTACGGCAAGACGATCGCCCTGACGCTTGAGGAAGGCGCATGGACAGCGACAATTCCCTACGACAATGCATTGTGGACGCTGGGCAAGGTCTATGTGCGGGTGACGGCAGAAAACGAGGTCACGGGCCTGTTAGGCGTCTCAAAGTCGCAGCGCACTGCGACGGCGAACGCCACCTTCACCACCGCCGTGCGCACGATCGCATTGACCGAGTTCAACCTATCGGAGGGAACGGCGACGCTTTCGTTCGGCGGCGATGCGATCGCGGCGCAGGATCTCGTGGTCGCATGGGGCGACCATGACTACGGCGCAGATATCGCATCTTGGCCGCGCGTTAGCCGAAAGATCGTTGGTTCCGTCGCGGCGGACGCAACGACCGGCACGTTTGAGCTTCCTGCGGAAATGCTTGTCGCTGGCACATACTACCGCTTCTTCCTGGGTGACAGCGCGGTTGCGCCATACGACGAGGAGGTGGAGTGGATACAGCCCACCGTGATCGGCGCGTACATCAAGACGTCGTTCATACCTTCGCAGAAGCCACAGTCGGAGACGAAGCTGAACTTGGACGGCCAGCGTTATGGAAGCACATGGGTGACATTGTTCGATGCGGGCACGACCTGGGCGAATGGCGTATGGGTATATGCCAACCAGTCCGGCAGAATCGGCGCACGCCGCGCCGGATATGCCGATTTCGGGCCGTTCTCCACGTCGGACGACCTGACCGTCGGCGTGGTGCCAAACGGCAGCTACTATGCAATCAGCGTGAACGGCACCAAATACACCCATAACAATTTCAACCAGTCTGTGAGCATGACGCCGAACACCGAATTGAGCTTCTGGCGGTTTGTCAGTCTTGACTACGGGTATTCCAAGTACCGTCTCTACTGGTCGATGTGGTGGAATTCCGCGAAGAGCAAACTTGAGGCGCACTTCATCCCCGTGAAGAAGGGGAGCGAATACGGCCTCTACGACATCGTGAGCGGAGTCGTCTCCATGAACGTCGGCGAGGAGGGGTCGTCGTTCACCGGCGGCGCGCGGGTGGGCTATTCGCCTGTTGCCTTCGCCACGGTTCAGACGGCGGTGACGGGCGTGAGGATGGTAGGAACGATTGAGCTCACAGGGCGCGACTGGAAGAGGCCGAACGAGCACGTGACCCTGAACTGGACTGCTCCGGGACATACCGCCACGCTGTGGGTGGCGTATTCTCGCGCGCGGATTGGCGCCGATCCGGGCGAGTCGTTCAACCCTGGTGAATGGGATAGATACGTCAAGCTTGGCGATGTTGCTGCAGATGACATAACCGGGACCTACACACTTGAGGATCCGTCCGGCCAACGCCTCATTTCAATGCGCTTCGTCTTGGCGACCGGCGACTCAACGGCGGAGAATTTCGTTCCGCTGCTTGTCTCGGAGGCGTACAGGACCTTGCGTCCGGGAACCTTCATTCATCTAAAATAGGCATTCGAAATCTCCTTCGCAGCGGCTTATGAAGAAAACTCTAACATCCCTCACGGCGGCTGCGGCAATGGCGCTTGCAGCGTTGTCGGCGTTCGGCGCGGGCGTGACAGGCGACGATGCGAAGGGCATCCGCGGCGCGGTGATCGCGGGCGGCATACGCGACACGAAGCAGATCCTCGAGCAGAACTTCCCCGTGTTCTACCGCTACCGCACGTCCAACGGTTCCCTCGGGCGCTGCATGATCACGCACTACCAGGTGCCCGTCAGGATCGGCAAGGTGACGGTTCGCCCCGGCGACATCATCTTCGGCGACATCGACGGCGTGCTGTGCATCCCGCGCGAGATCGCCTACGACGTGCTGCTGCGCGCCGAGGGGATCGAACGCAACGAGGTGGACATCTTCTCGTGGGTGCGCCAGGGCGACACGATCAGCGAGATCATCGACAAGGGTGGATATTTCTGACCGAAAGGGGAAGCCCGAAATGAAGCCACAGGGAAGTCGGATGTTCGCACTCGTCGTGCTTGCGGCGACCGCCGCGTGCGCGGGGCCCCAGATCGACCGCTCGGCGATGAGCGCGAAGTACTGGCGCATCTGGGACGAAAAGGAGCAGGCGCGGATCGACGCCGACATCGAGGCGAACCGCAAGGCGGACGTGACGGTCGAGGCCGATGCGCCCGAAGGCGCGGAGGTCCGCTACGAGCAGATTTCCCATGACTTCCGCTTCGGCGCCTCCACGTTCAACTTCGGGCAGCTCGGCTCCGCGGAGCTGAACAGGCGCTACGCCGCCGCCTTCGGCGAAGGGGGCGTGTTCAACCAGGGGACGGTTCCGTTCTACTGGCGGGAATACGAACCGGAGCCGGGCGTCATCCGCGCCTTCCCGGGCAAGTACGAGGCGGACTTCGAGAAGTTCTGGAACGCCTTGCCGCGCGAGAAGGCCGTGAAGACGAAGTTCTGGCGGCGTCCTCCGCCCGGGCCGATCATCGACTACCTGAAGAGCAGAGGACTCCGCGCGCACGGACACATACTCGTCACGGGCGGTTTCAGGCCGGAGTGGCTGTACGACAAGTACTGCCCCGACGCGGAGAAGGACTTTCTCGAAGGGTACGGGCTGCCCCGCCACGAGAACTACAAGTGGACATGGCTCCAGTGGGAGATGTGGACGTTCCGCGACGTCTGCAGTAAAAAGCTGTACCCGAAGCTGTCGGAGGAGGAAATCGGCGCCGCGCTTCCGGTCTGGACCTCCGAGATGCGCCGGCTCTGGCGGAAGCGCGTCCTCGACATCGGCGCGCTGTTCGGCAAGTCGGTGGACAGCTGGGACGTGGTGAACGAGTCCGCGCGCGATTTCGCGAAGTACGGAAAATCGCGCACGGGGCTCCCCGTCTGGAAGAGCTTCAAGGGAGTCATGCCGGGCGACTTCCCGCTTCTCGCGCTTCGCGACGCGAAGGAGGCGTTCCCCGAGACGGCGGAGCTCGTCATCAACGAAAACAAGATCGGCGAGGATTTCCTGAAGCAGGTGAATGACCTCACGAAGGAAGACGTACGCATCGACCTCGTCGGATGCCAGATGCACATCATGGAGACAAATCTCATGAAGCGTCTCTCCGCCGGTAGCACGAACGTCAACTGGGTCGGCACCCCGACCCAGATCCGCAGGCGGCTCAACATGATGGCGCGCACGGGGCGGCGCATACACATCTCCGAAGTGACGATACCGCAGTCCGAGAAGGGCGCGAAGGGGCTTGCCGTCCAGGCCGCCGCCGTGCGCAACCTCTACCGGATCTGGTTCTCGCACAAGGCCGTGGCGGGCATCACGTGGTGGAATCTCGTTGACGGGTGCAGCTTCCCGGGCGAACCGCAGATTTCGGGGCTCTTCACGCGCGAAATGCGCAAGAAGCCGGCGTACGAAGTCCTCGAGTCGCTCATCAACGACGAATGGCGCACGAGGGGTGTGGCCGCCGCGTGGGACGGCAAGGTGTCGTTCCGCGGGTTCAAGGGACGCTACCGCCTGACGTGGAAGGACGCGGACGGCAAGGCGCGTGAAAAAGTCGTGGATGCGGCGGCTGCCGCGCGGGAGAGGTTCCAGATCGACCGTTCGGTGATGAGCCAGAAGTACTGGAGCATTTGGAACGACAAGGCGCAGGCGAAGATCGACGCCGACATCGAGAAGTACCGCAAGGCGGACGCGACGGTCGAGGTCGCCGCGCCTGACGGGACGGAGGTGAGGGTCGAGCAGCTCACGCACGCCTTCCATTTCGGCGCGTCGATCTTCAACTTCGACCAGCTCGGCACGAAGGAGCGCAACGACCGCTACAAGGGAAAACGCGCGGGGACTGTCCCCTCTGAGTTCCGGCACGAACTGCACCTATACGGCAAACTTCCTCAACCAGTACACGCTCATCTACAACCTCTGTGACTCTGTGGCTCTGTGTGATGAATTCGTCCTGCGGATTCGCGGATGCTGATTGAACCTGCGCGTTTTTCACGATTTTTTTTTGCGCAAAACTGTCTCACCGGTTCTTGGGATGTGATACAATTATAACATCTCAGAAACTAGGAGGCAGTTATAATGACAATCT
>JAEEGL013806952.1_pt1 | contig 11629 bp, 13 predicted proteins | sample 9134231 | NCBI WGS metagenome assembly JAEEGL01 (sample SAMN16246548, study PRJNA631951) | gut metagenome | biome: gut microbiome; feature: rumen; material: fiber-attached | host: Bos | place: Iran: Karaj | collected 2018-10 | reverse complement strand
TGTAAGAGCTCTGGCAAATGAACCGGATGTACTTCTCCTTGATGAGCCACTCGGTGCGCTTGATGCGTTTACGAGAATGAATATACAGGATGCTCTCATAGATCTCTGGAAAACGGAAGAAAACACTATGATACTCATAACACACGATGTTGACGAGGCTATATATCTGTCTCAGAGAGTTATCATTATGTCTCCAAGGCCGGGAAGAGTTATCGAAAGCCTTAATATAGATCTTCCTTACCCCAGAAACAGAAGCGATAAAAACTTTACCTATTACAGGAATCACATCCTGGAGAAGCTGGATCTTGCTCATCAGGAAGAAAATATTGAATATATGATCTAAGGAGAACCAAACGTGAAAAATAAGATTCTTGCCGTTATTACGGCAGTACTCGGACTGCTTGCGGCAATCGGACCCAGAACGATCTTTCCCGTATGCTCTGCAGCGGAAATGAAGATGAAGTGTTACTATACCGCGAATGCGGAAATTGCAGCAGGTATTATTGCTGCTTTAGTCGGAATCGCAATAATCCTTATTGACAAGAACAAGGTTAAGCTGGCTCTGTCCGCTGTTCAGGCAATACAGGGGCTTGTGATAATACTTATTCCGACAGCGATAATCGGTGTGTGCGGAAGCCCGATGATGCACTGCGTATCATCAACCAAACCCGCACTTATAGTGATCGGAGCGCTGGATATAGTTATTTCGGTTATACTTGCGCTTCTGACCTTAAGAGACATATCCGTAGAAAATAAATCAAGGTAAAAAGAATTTGAAGATAAGAGAAGTAGCATTTAAAAAACTGATATACGGTTCGATCGGAGGATCTGCAGTTTTTCTGTTTGCACTTCTCTTATCTTTTACCGTATTTGCGGGACGTATACTCGACACAAGTCTTACAAGAGGGTTGGGAAATCTTCGGGAGAGGCTGGGCGCGGATATAGCCGTTGTTCCCAAGGGCTCCGAAACCGGCTATCAGGGAATATTGCTTAGCGGAGAACCGGTTGAGTGTTCGATGGACAGAAGCCTGGAGGATGAACTCCGTTCGATGGACGGAATTGAAAAGGTTACGCCGGTCATATATCTGGCAAGCCTAAATGCATCCTGCTGCAGCGTCCCGATTCAGATAATCGGATATGATCCTGAAACTGATTTTGTAACATCACCGTGGATTTCCGAGGATTATTCACTTCAGCTTGGAAACGGAGATCTGATAGCGGGAGCAAACATTGCGCTTGACGGAAATAATACTCTGACATTTTTCGGAAGAACGTATGAAGTAAAAGCCAGGCTGAACAGAACAGGAACCGGAATGGATAAGTCTGTTTATGTAACATTTGATGTTATGGAACAGATGATTGCAGATGCACGTGAGAAGGGTATAGAATTCGGAGATGGCTCGGATGCCGGTATTACGGACAGATATGTATCCGCATTTCTTATACGTGTGGAGGACGGTGCGGATGCTGATGTCATCGCGGGTAGAATATCAAGAAACAGTCTTGTCAGTGTTGTACAGAGCAAGAATATGATTTCTTCCGTTACGGATGGAATCGGAATAATCTCCAAAATACTGACGATCATAACATGGATTATGGTAATTATAGTCACACTGGTAACGGCAATACTCAGTGTATTCCGTGTAAATGCCAGACGAAAGGAATGGGCGGTTCTCAGAATGATGGGCGCATCCGAAAGCTGGATACTCAGACTTATACTTCTTGAGAATATCATCATGTCGTGTGCCGGAGCGGTTCTTGGAATAATTCTGGCATCACTGGCTGTTTTTCCTTTCAGCGTATATGTAGCCGACGCAATAGGCCTTCCTTATTATGGCCCCGGCCTGCCCGGTATTATCAAAGTATCGCTGTTATCAATCCTGATCACTATAATAAGCGGAGCTCTTCCCGGCATCATCGCCGGAGCGAAAGCCGGAAAGACGGATTGCTATGTTCTTATGAGGGATGGAGAAAACTGATATGTCAATTGAATCCGTGAACATAACAAAAGAATATGAAAGACGAGGAAAAACTTTCCGGGCTGTGGATGATGTAAGTATATCAATCCCAAGGGGTAAGATTACCGTTGTTACGGGAAATTCGGGAAGCGGGAAAAGCACTCTTTTAAATATCCTTGCGGGAATGATAGTTCCCGAGAACGGGACGGTGCATATCGATGATGTGGAACTGCCATGCCTTAAAAACAAAGAGAGGGATAAAATCCGCGGAGAAAAGATAGGAATTGTTCCTCAGGTACAGAGTCTTATAGGCGGTCTTACCGTGCGGGAGAATATAAAGCTTCAGCAGAGTTTTTCCGGAGGAGCAGCTGATGAAGAAAGGCTGGCATTTTATATTAAGGATCTGGGAATAGAAGACCTTATGGATGTATTTCCCAGCTCACTGTCAGGCGGAGAAATGAAGAGAGCAGCTGTTGTCAGGGCAATATCCGGTGATCATGATTATATTTTCGCAGATGAACCCACCGGAGAGCTTGATCCTGAAAATGCATCAAGGATCATGGATGCTTTCAGAAAACAGGCTGACGAAGGAAAAGGAATACTTTTGATAACACATGACAGTCATGTGGAAGAAAGGGCCGATATTCTGTACAGAATGGAAAATGGTCATTTGACCGAGGAAAAAGTGGGCTGAAATAACAGACTAATGGTATTTACTGTAAGTTGCGGTATGGTATTATGTATGCAGATTTTGAAAAGGAGATCTGTGTATGACCATATTGCAGCTTAAATACGTTATAGCAATAGATGAAGAGTGTTCCATGAGGAAAGCGGCGGACAGACTCTATGTTTCCCAGCCCGGTCTTTCCAGTGCCGTAAGGGACCTTGAAAATGAGCTCGGGATACAGATATTCGAAAGAGTACATAACGGTGTAGTCACCACTTCCGCCGGAGCGTCATTTATAGCATATGCAAGGCATGCCGTGGAACAGTTCGAGATCATAGAGAACAAATATCTTGATTCAAAAAATGAAAAGCCCACCTTTTCGGTCTCGATGCAGCATTATACCTTTGCGGTAAATGCATTTATAGAAACAGTAAAAATGTTTGACCTTGAAGAATATCAGTACTACATAAGGGAGACTCAGACCGGAGAAGTTATCGAAGACGTCAAGAATATGAAGAGTGAGATCGGAGTCATAGCACTCAGTGATTTCAACAAGACCACGTTCAAGAAGATCTTCACGGATGCATCACTGGAATTTCATGAACTGTTCACCAGAAACAGTTATGTGTATCTGAAAAAAGACCATCCGTTAGCAAAGAAAAAAGAAATATCTCTTGAAGAACTTCGGGATTATCCATGTATGGTATTTGACCAGGGAGATTACAATTCCTTCTATTACAGAGAAGAAGCTCTTGCGACTTATGATTACAAAAAAGCCATATGCACAAATGAACGTGCAACGTCTATAGAGCTTATGCTGGGACTTAACGGATATGCCGTAGGAGCGGCAATGCTCGGTGACAGCTTAAATGCATCTGATATCAAGGTGGTTAAACTCAAAGAGCAGGAAGTTCTTACATTCGGATACATAGTCAGAAAAGGCAGCGAGCTCAGTGAAATGGGCAAGCTGTTCGTGAAAAAACTTAAAGCAGTAAAGTAAACATCCACGGAATATATTTAAAGAAAACCGCTTTTATGCGGTTTTCTTTTTGTTTAGTGATATAAGCAAAATCTATAACTGACAATAAATTATGCATATTTTACAAGTGCGTGACACGGCGTGATAATACACACATAACAAATCATGATTGTTACAAGAAAAATGATCACACGGAGGATGAATATTATGAAAAAGAATTTGATCAAAAAGCTCGTAAGCACTATTGCAGTAACAACCGTAGCAGGAAGCCTTCTTACAGGATGCGGAAATGCTCCTGAGGTAAGCGCAGCTAACACTCCTGTTCCCGAAGCAAATACCGAGGCTGAGTCAGGTGAGAACACCGTAGCAGATGAAAACACCGTAGCGGATGCGCCTGTCGAGACAAAAGGAACCATTACCGTAGCAGCAAGCCAGACTCCTCATTCGGAGATCCTTGCTGAGGCAGCCAAGATTCTTGCCGAGCAGGGCTGGGATCTTCAGGTAACCGTATTTGATGATTATGTACAGCCTAACAATGTAGTTGAATCCGAGGAGTTTGATGCCAACTACTTCCAGCACATTCCTTATCTTAACTCTTTCAACGAAGAGCAGGGAACTCATCTCGTAAATGCCGGCGGAATTCACTATGAGCCTTTCGGAATCTATGCAGGAACCAAGTCCGATCTCGCAGATATCGCTGACGGAGATGAGATTGCAATCCCCAACGATACCACCAACGAGGCAAGAGCGCTTCTTCTCCTTCAGGATAACGGAATCATCACCCTTAAGGATGGCGCAGGACTTACCGCAACCGTTAACGATATTGAAACTTATAATGTACAGATCAAGATCATTGAGCTTGCTGCAGAGAGCGTTAAGGATGCTATTCCCGATGCGGCATACGTAATCCTCAACGGCAACTATGCACTTGAAGCAGGACTTTCCGTAGGACAGGATGCACTTGCTTACGAATCAAATGACTCTGCCGCTGCTCAGACCTATGTAAATGTAATCGCAGTAAAAGAAGGACATGAGAATGATGAAGGCATCGTAGCTCTTGTAAATGTTCTTAAGTCAGATGAGATCAAGCAGTTTATTATCGACACTTATGACGGAGCAGTTGTTCCTTTCGACTGATAACCGGAATAAATGATCGATCACATTAAAACTGACGCCTTCCATTCGGGCGTCAGTTTTATATGGGGAGAATTTTAAAGAGAATATAAACATGAGTGAAAACATAATCGAGATCAGAAAACTGAATAAGAGTTTTAAGACCGAAAAAGGTGAAGTGATCGCTTTAAATGATGTCAGTCTTGATATTGAAAAAAAGGATATATACGGCATCATAGGACTTTCGGGAGCCGGAAAATCGACGCTTGTAAGATGTATGAATCTTCTGGAAAGACCAACATCAGGTGAAGTGACGGTAAACGGAAAAGAGCTTAATTCATTAACCGACCGTCAGCTGCGTGCGGAGCGCAGGAAGATCGGAATGATCTTTCAGCATTTTAATCTCCTTATGCAGAGAAGTGTAATTGATAATGTAGCGTTTCCTCTGGAGATAGCCGGCAAGAAGAAAAAAGAGGCCAGAAAAAAGGCACTTGAATATCTGGAGGCGGTTGGACTGTCCGAAAAAGCAAATGCTTATCCCGCACAGCTGTCCGGAGGACAGAAACAGCGTGTTGCGATTGCCAGGGTACTAGCATCAAAACCGGAAATACTTTTGTGCGATGAGGCAACAAGTGCACTGGATCCGCAAACTACAAAATCAATCCTGAATCTGCTAAAGGAAATAAATATTAAGTACGGTATCACGATTGTTGTAATAACTCATGAGATGAGCGTTATTCAGGAAATTTGTAATCATGTTGCGGTTCTTGAACACGGAAATCTTGTCGAAACCGGAACTACGGAAGAACTTTTCAGAGCACCCAAAACAGCGGAAGCCAAGAAACTGGTATTCAGCGGAAGCGAACATATATTGGAAATGACTTCCGAAAGGGTGGTAAGGATCAGCTTCCACGGTGTGAGCGCTTATGAACCGACAATCGGTAATATAGTTCTTGAAACAAAAACACCTGTAAATATTTTGTATGCAAATACAAGAACGGTGAACGGTAATGCGGAGGGAGAGATGCTGCTGCAGCTTCCGTCCGATAATGAAAAGGCGGAACATATTATCACATATTTCAAAGAAAAAGGATTGGATCCGGAGGAGGTGAGTGCCGATGCTTTCGCAGCAGGAAGTAATAATGATAATTGAAGGCCTGAGAGACACTTTGATAATCGTAGGCTTCTCAACATTTTTCGGATATGTACTGGGACTTCCTTTGGGAATAATACTTGCTGTTACGGATAAAGAGGGAATTAAACCGAATGTGGTAATTTATAAAGTGCTCGATCTTGTAACCAATGTATTAAGGAGCTTTCCGTTTATAATCCTACTTGTTGTTTTGATACCGGTAACCAGAGCAATCGTCGGAAAAAGCTATGGAATAGGTGCAACAATCGTTCCTCTGGTATTTGCCGCCGCACCATTTATCGGAAGGATGGTTGAGGGCTCTTTAAAGGAGGTCGATAAAGGCGTTATAGAAGCTGCGCAGAGTCTTGGTGCAGGGAATGTAACGATCATATTCAAAGTGCTGATCGCTGAAGCAAGAACATCTCTTCTCGTCGGTGCAACCATTGCATTCGGAACCATACTCGGATATTCCGCAATGGCAGGTGCGGTAGGCGGAGGCGGACTCGGAAGTATAGCGATAAGATACGGCTATAACAGATTTCAGCCTCAGATACTTTGGCCTTCTGTTATAATTCTTATTCTTCTGGTTCAATTATTCCAGATGATAGGCATGAAGATGTCGAAAAAACTCGACAAAAGAAAGAAGTAATAAAAACCGCTTTATTAGCGTGATACTTAAAAAGAGAAGGATCTTATCCTTCTCTTTTTTTATCGCCGATATAACTTTTGCCTATAGCAAGTCATAAATTCTATGTATTTTACAGTCAATTTAAGTGCTGACATAATGTGCACATAACAGATGATCAATAAATGATCGGTTATAAATACAGTTTTCAGGAGGATAAAATTATGAAAAAGAATCTGATCAAAAAACTCGTCAGCGCAGTAGCTGTCACCACTCTTGCAGGAAGCCTTCTTACCGGATGCGGAAACGCCGGAACGGTAAGTGCGGAAAATACTCCCGCACCCGAAGCATCAAACACCGAAGCAGTAGCTGAAGTCAACTCTGATGCAGAAGCTTCCGCAGAAGAGTACACCGGACTTCTTAAGGAGATCAAAGACCGCGGTTACATAATCGTCGGAACCGAGGGAACCTGGAGCCCTTACACCTTCCATGATGCGGATGACAATCTCGTAGGATACGATGTTGAGGTTGCCAAGTACATCGCAGATTATCTCGGAGTAGAAATTCAGTATTCCGAGACTGTTTGGAGCTCAATGTTTGCATCACTCGATGCGGGACAGATCGATGTCGTAATTAACGGCGTATCTTATAACGAGGAACGTGCAGTCAAGTATGATTTCTCAATCCCTTATAACTATTCACAGCATGCATACATTACTCTTGCTGACAGAGATGATCTAAACACTCTTGAAGATGCTGCAGGAAGAACCGCTGCAAACGATCCCACCAGCTCAATCGGTAAATATGCAGAGGATAACGGAGCGATTCTCGATGAGGTGGGTGAAGCAGCACAGGCAATCAGTGAAGTAAAGAACGGCCGCGCAGATCTTTCCTTCGGAACCGTTGTCGGATTTGAGGATTATCTCAACCAGCATCCCGAGGACAGAGAAGTATTAAAGGTTGTTGTAACAAGCGATCCCGAACCCAATGCATACATTCCTGTTGTAAAGGGAAATGAGCAGCTTGTGGAACTTATCAATGAAGCGCTTCAGGCAGCATATGACGACGGTACTCTTTCCGCACTTGCGATCAAGTATTTCGGAGTAGATACCACTCAGGGATGAGTATAAGAATTTAGCAGAAACGGATGAACGATCATGAATGAGAGAATATTAAACGAATTAATTGAATCATTTGGCAAACTCTTCATAGCCGGATTAAAGGTATCCCTTCCTTTGACCATAACTTCATTTTCAACAGGACTGATAATCGCCCTCCTGGTTGCACTTGCACAGATCGCTAAGGTCCCGGTTTTAAAGAGACTTGTCAGGGTGTATGTATGGATAATCAGATGTACTCCCATGATCGTTCAGCTGTTCATAGTTTATTTCGGTCTTCCGAGTATAGGCATAAAGCTTAACTCATTTGCCAGTGCATGGCTTGTAATGTCTCTATCGGTAGGAGCTTACTGCTCGGAAACAGTAAGGGCTGCAATACAGTCCGTTCCGGTAGGACAGCTTGAAGCATGTTATTGTGATGGACTTACATTCTGGCAGGCAATGATCCATGTGATCATACCCCAGGCACTTCGAACAGCATTTCCTCCTTTGTCCAATTCGATCATCGGACTGGTTAAGGATACATCTCTTGCATACAGCGTTGCACTTGTTGAGATACTTGCAACCGCACAGAGAATTGCTGCAAGAACCTATGATTATTTCTGGCTCTATCTTGAAGCCGGACTTATCTACCTTATATTTTGCTCGATCCTGACGATCATTCAGGGAAAAGCGGAAAAGGCATTGGAAAAGAGGAGATAACATGCTTGAGTTTAAAAATGTAAAAAAGAGCTTCGGAGACACGGATGTACTTAAGGATGTCAGTCTGAACGTAAATAAAGGCGATGTGGTCGCAATACTCGGGCCCAGCGGATCCGGCAAAACAACGCTCCTGAGATGCGCAGGATATCTGACAAAGGCTGACAGCGGAAAAATGATCATTGAGGGGGAAGAATATGATCTGAATAAAATTTCTTCCAAAGAATTAAGAAAATACAGAAGCCGCGTAGGATTTGTTTTCCAGAATTTCAATCTGTACGGAAATAAAACAGCTCTCGGAAATGTGACTCTCGGTCTTACCGTTGCCAGAAAGATGGACAAGATAAAAGCGGAAGAGATCGGAAGAAAACTGCTTGAAAGAGTAGGGCTCGGAGACAGGATTGATTTCTATCCTTCCAAACTGTCCGGAGGACAGCAGCAGAGAGTTGCCATAGCAAGGGCACTTGCCACCAACCCGGATGTTATATTTTTCGATGAGCCCACATCTGCATTGGATCCCGAGCTGACCGGTGAAGTGCTTAATGTAATAAAGCAGCTTGCTGACGACGGAATCACTATGATAGTCGTAACACACGAAATGGAGTTTGCAAGGAAAGTGGCAACCAGAGTTGTGTTTATGGAAAACGGAGATATCGTCGAAGAAAACACATCCGAAGAATTCTTCAGTAATCCCAAAAAGGAAAGAACCAGAGAGTTTATTTACAAATCATTTGCCTGGGAATCGAAGAATGAGCACGACGGAAGCGGAATATAAGGAGATAAGTTATGCCTGTTATAAGCCTTGTAGATATAGATAATGCGTCAGAAGAAGTAAAAGCGGCCGTAAGGCAGCACCTTGCGGACGGTCATACGATTACAAACGAGAAGAGGACGCTGCTTCATAACGTCCCTGCATTTTGGGCACTTGAGGGTAAATCATATGAGATGAGTGCGGAGCTGAAAAAATTTATCACAGCGAGAGCCGCAGCACTATTTGAATATGCAATCTCAGTCGAAAACGACTGCCTTGTATGTACCACTTATTACAAAAAGTATTACGAATCATTGGGAATCGATATAGACAATGTTCAGTATACTCCGGAAGAAGAACTTGTGATCGAGTATGCAAGGGCAATCGTGAAGGATCGTAAGAATATACCTGAAGAATTGTTTGACAGATTAAAAAAGCATCTCGGCGAAGAAGGACTGATTGTTCTTACCACCATGGGAATGTTTATGATCGCCAATAATTACTTTAATGATATTCTTCATGTTCAGTCCGAATTTCTTCAGAAGTGAACGGATGTGGAAAGGAGTTATATATGTATCTTAAAAATGTAGGAATCTTTGTTAAGGATCTTGAGGGAGCAAAGAAATTCTTTGAAAGCTATTTTCACGCTAAGGTATTAAAGACTTTTGATAATCCGGATAAGGGATACTATTCATACATACTTGAACTTGACGGTCAGGCATGGATCGAGCTTATGACCAAGCCGGAGATTGTAGATGCGCCCAAGGATCCCAATCGCAGCGGGCTCGCACATATCTGCTTTAAGATCGATACCAGAAAGGAACTGAATGATATAATAAAGAGATTCAAAGAGGACGGATATACCATTCAGTATGAACCTTCATCACCCGAAGGTGCCGGAGAGGTTCGTGCCGTAACTTTTGAAGATATCGTAATAGAAGCAAATTACGGTTATTGATCTATACAGGTGAATATATGAAATATGATTTTGATAAAGTATATGACAGAAAAAATACCAATTCACTAAAATGGGACTTCGCCATAGAAAGACATCATTCTCCCGACGAACTTCCCATGTGGGTTGCGGATATGGATTTTCCTTCACCCGAGCCGATAAAAGAAGCCCTTATTAAGGCTTCTTCCTTCGGCTTTTTCGGGTATACGGAGCCCGGAGACCCGGACAGGAGAATAGTATCCGAATGGTATGACAGGAGGCATGGATTTAAACCGGATCCGGACAGTATTATCTTTACTCCCGGAACGGTTTTCGGACTGACGGTTGCGATACTGGCCTTCACGAATCCGGATGATGCGGTTATGATATCGGAGCCGGTATATTACCCTTTCAGCGAAGCGGTTATCGATAACGGAAGAAAACTCGTAAGAAATACTCTTATCCTTGGAGAAGACGGAAAGTATTCGTTTGATTTCGATTCATTCGAAAAACAGATAGTGGAGGAAAATGTAAAGATATATCTCTTATGTTCTCCTCATAATCCCGTAGGCAGAGTCTGGACGGAGGATGAATTAAGAAGGATAGGAGAGATTACATTAAAGCATAATGTTTTGGTAGTTGCCGATGAGATACATGCGGACTTTGTATATGAGGAAAATTATTTTATAAGCTTCCCCTCATTATCCGATGAAATCGGAAACAATACCATACTTTGTACCGCACCTTCCAAAACCTTTAACACAGCCGGCCTTCAGATATCTCCGATCATGATATTCGATTCCGATAAGAGAAGGATATATAAGAAAAAGCTGGGTGCCATAGGATACTCACAGGTTGACTATCTTGCCCTTGAAGCCATGAAGGCTGCGTACACGAAGTGTGATGAATGGGTGGATGCTCTTGTTGATTATATTCATGAGAATATCCTGTATATGGAAGGCTTTATTAAAGAGAGACTGCCCGAACTTAAAATGATCCACCCTCAGGGAACGTATCTGACATGGGTTGATTTCTCGGAACTCGGTCTTAACTCTAGAGATCTGGAAAGGCTTATAAGAGAAGATGCGAAGCTGTGGCTGGATGCGGGATTTATCTTCGGAAAAAGCGGCGATGGATTTCAAAGATTCAATCTTGCAGCTCCGAGAAAGCTGATAGAGGATGCACTTGAAAGACTTGAAAGAGCTGTAATTGCAATAAGAAAATGATATAAAAATCGGACAAAACGGACATGCCAAATACTTCGAAATACCGATGAATACTGAAAGAGCGGGTTATAAGTTTTTCTTATAGCCCGCTCTTGATTTTATGAATTATACAGACTTCTAAAAGCGGTGTATCTTAATATCATCAAACAAAACAAAACTCCCTCACACAGTTGAGGAGAAAGCAAAAGAGATTTTCAGGAGGTATTGATTATGAGCAACCACGAATTTAAATTTGAAACCAAGCAGCTTCATGTAGGACAGGAACAGGCAGATCCTGTAACCGATTCAAGAGCGGTTCCCATTTACCAGACTACCTCCTATGTATTCCACAGTGCACAGCACGCAGCAGACAGATTCAATCTCAGGGATGCAGGAAATATCTACGGAAGACTTACCAATTCAACTCAGGGTGTTCTTGAAGAGAGAG
>JAEEGL012397501.1_pt1 | contig 11629 bp, 16 predicted proteins | sample 9134231 | NCBI WGS metagenome assembly JAEEGL01 (sample SAMN16246548, study PRJNA631951) | gut metagenome | biome: gut microbiome; feature: rumen; material: fiber-attached | host: Bos | place: Iran: Karaj | collected 2018-10 | reverse complement strand
TTTACTGTAAGAAAAGTTGTATCATCTATATCAATTCCTATTTTCATAATTATTCTCCTTTTATAAATCTTATAATATCATACCAAGTATCAAATACTATAGCATTTTTAATTTTTTTCTATCACAGTTCTTAAAAATGTAAAAATCTCAATGTCAGAAATTCAGTATTATCAATAGTTTGAGCCAGTCTTTCGAAAAATACGGATATCCCAATTTATATTAGTTTTATTTTCATTCATCTGACTCAACTCCTTTTAATTTATAATTCATATTCTTTTATTTCAGTATTTTTCATTCCTAAATCCCAAAACTTACCATCTTTAGGTATACCATTAAAATATGCATAAAAAGCTCTTGAAATACCACTATGCGCGACAATTAATACACTATTATAATCTTTGTTTTTTAAATCTGATAAAAAACTAGTAACTCTTTTTAACATGTCTGAAAAGCTTTCTTCTGTTCCGTATTTTATAGTCGAATAATAGTTGTAGAAATCTTCTTTATCAATTGATTCGATAGGCATACCTTCTAATGAACCATGTTCACGTTCTCTAATTCTTTCATCTAATATTATTTTTTTATTTTTTATATTAATTATTTCAGCAGTGTGTTTTGCTCTTAAAAGAGGTGAAGATATAACTATATCATAATCAATATCTTTTATTTTTTTTCTTAATTTTTCTGCTTCTTCAATACCTTTTTGATTAATATCTTCATTTTTGTAATTATAAACATATTTAACATTTGAATTACATTGTCCATGTCTTATTAAATATATTTTCATATAGCACCTCTCTCATTAAAAGTTTAACAGTCAATACCAACCAGTTTTATTTTCACTCATGAATATTACCATTTTTTTCTTTTATTAACTTTTTCTTTTGATCATCATATTCATTTAAAATATAACGATATTTTCTATTTTGTGCAAGCAAATCTGCTCTTTTTAATTCAAAAAGTTGTTCTATACCTTCGTAACTTAGTTTTTCTAACATTTCTTTTAACTTATTATAATCTAATTTAGATACATTAATATCGTGATAAAAAATTAAATTAGATATTCTAGTAGCTACATCACTATCTATATTATACTTAATAGCAAACATATCAAATATTTTTTGAGAGACTTCCCAATGACCATAAAAATGCCCAATTCCGTTTTCATCTTCTTTATATGATAATGGTTTACCTATATCATGAAACAAAGCTGCTAGTCGCATAATTAAATTTGAAGAGACATAATCTACCACATGTAAAATGTGATCATAAACATCATATATATGCCATTCATTATTTTGATTAAAACCTTTACAATTTTTCAATTCCGGAATTAAATCAAACACTTCATTTTCGTAATTTTTTAATTGTTCACTAGGTTTTTCTGTGACTAATATAATAAATAATTCTTCAACAGTCACTGATACTTCACCTCTTTTTTATAGTTTAACGGTAAATACCAAGTATCAAATACTATGCTATTTTTGGTACTTTTTTAGCTATTTTATCATTATTTTATAGGAGTTTTTCATAAGTGTAGACTAAATCAATACCAACCAATTTATATTAGTTTTATTTTCATTCAGTTGGATCAACTCTTTTTTTCTACAATTAATTATACCATAAAAAAGCAGATTTTATACTAATCCGCCTAATTTCATGTCAATTATATATTTAATTATTTTAAATTTAATAAGTCTAATGGTTTATTAACTTTTTTTAGTCCTTTTTCGATATGACATATAGCATCTAATGAATCATTTTTTTCTAATTCATCAAAAAACTTTAAAATGTCCCTTTGTTTTAATTTTGCATAATGCATAAAAATTGACCTTAATAGTTTTAATAACTCTTTATAATTATAATTCTTGATACTATCAATATTTTGATTAGATAAACTATAATAATCTGGATCGATAATTACAATTCCATTATTTTGAATAATAGTATTTTCAACCTTGGTATCATTCATCATCACTTTAGAATTAGAAAGTATTTCAGTTAATTCTTTTAAGCCTTCAATACTTTTAATTAAATAATTAGATTGTTCTAATACTGGATTTATAGAATCTGGTTGATAGTATTTTGCAGTATATCCATCTTTATAAAAGAATCTTTTTCCTTGTTGATATTTAGCTAATCTTTCTTCATATTCTCCATCTGAAATAATTGTAAATAATTCATATAATTTAATTAAATTCTTATTATCTATCATAGCTAATTTATCAAATACATCATCATTTATTGCAAATTCTGTACAAAACCAATATTTTTTTATAATTAAATCTCTATATCGATAAATTAATGCGTTGGTAACCATTTCTTCATTGATTCTTTTAACGTCATCCCAATTAATATCTAATTTATCAAAAGACCTATTATATAGTCCCATATTGCCTCCTTAATTAACTTATTATTTATTTTCTAAATTGTTTTTCTTTTTCATCAACTAGAACTAAACTATTAGTCGCATAATCATATTTATAATCACATGCATAAACTTCTTTTAGATGATTTTCATAATGTTGAATAATCTCCTCAGGAATATTATCTCCATAGTATTTTCTAAAATGCTGTAATGCAAGTTCATCAAAGAAAAATGGTCCATGATAATCATCTTTTGAATAAACACCATTTAAAAATCTTTTACTAAATTGTTTATTTAACTTTTGTCTATGATTTAATTCATAATCTTCACAAATAACAAACTCATGCTCAATTAGTATTGGTATAAATGCTTCTTCAATAGTCTTTCCATAACCAAAAACTCTAACTTCATTTCTATCTGCATTAATTATTGATATATAACCAAGACCATCTACATAATGTATTTTTCCAAAATCACCTTCATAAAATTCTATTAAAGCTTTTATTCCTGATGTTTTAACAACATAATCACATAATTTTAACATTAATTCTTGAGTCATTAGTTTTTCTTCTTCAGTTGGTTGATGTTTTTGATAAAAATCTTCTTTTTCTTTGTCTGCCTCAGAACCATAATAATAATGATCTATAATATTTCCTTTCATAATACCTCCCAAACAAGTTATTTATTATATACTAATGTTTTTATTGTGACAATTAATTTACAGTAAAAAAAAAACGAAATATGTTACTATTTCGTCTTTATTTATTTAATTCTATATACTCTTTCCCGTCAATTAGATAACTTTTAATTATTTTCTTCATAACTAATCTTTTTATAAGATAATAATATATCCAATCCGAAAATATTACATGAGGTATTATTGGATTGATCATTAAATCCGCGACTAAATCATAAGATAATATTTTTTCTTTCTTTTCTAATCTTTGAATAATATCATTATCAAAAATATCAATATCACTAGAGATAACTTTTCCATTTAACATATATCTTAATTCTTTATTATCATTAACAATTGTTTTCCACTCTTTACGATAGTCTTCTTTTTGATTATTTGTTAATAGATGTTCTTTTTCTAAAACTTTAGGAACTTCCTCTTCACTTACAAAATTAAATGTTATTGCATTAGAATCTACTTCTTCCGAAAAGAAGACACTAATTTCCTTATCTTGATATAAATAACATATTAGTAATAGTAAGCAATAATCATTACTATCCAAATGACTTGACCAAACTCTTATCTTCTTGCAACTATTCACATACTTTGTTAATTTATTAAATTCGTTAGTAAAATCATATGATCTATTTTCATGATAATGAGATAAAGATTTTCTATTAAATGGAGTTAAACTATCAATTTTACCAATACATAATGATAATGGTAAACATACTTTGATATTTTCGTTTCCACTACTCTTTAATAAATCAAGACTAGATTTTGATGATACTATCTCTATAACATCATTTTTCTTTCCATCAACAATCATCTGATTCACCTCTTATTAATAATTAGATTATTATGTTATATTACTTTTAATATTTCTTCAAATTCAGTATAACCACTTTCAGAATTTATATGTCCACCATTTTTAATCATGTATTGTTCATTTGAGATGGTATCAGCAAATGATTTTTCTACTTCATATTTAACATATGGATCATTATCTGAATAAAAGCAAATAATATTATCACAATACTTTTTTACATCTTCTAAATTATCGATAAACATTGGTTCATTAACCGCATCATAATCTGGATCAATTCCAAGATAATTATTAAATCCACATACAAATACAAGTTTTTTAACTTTTATTTTATTAACGATTAAATACTTACATACAAAAACTGGAGCAATACTATGTGCAATTATGGTAGTATTTTCATTAACTACTAATTCATCTAATACTTTAGACCAATTTTCAAAATTTTGATTACCTACCCCAATTGGCATTTGTGGTACAACTACATTTTTATCTTTTAATTTATTTTTTAACCATGGAAACCAATTACCATCTTTTGAACTAAAACTTCCATGTATTATAATATAATTTTCTTTCATAATTTCTCCTTTTTTATAATGATTTAATTAATACTTTTTTAACTTCTTCTAATTCTCTATCAAAGAAAATTTTCCTTGGATTATGATTATAAGGAATTTCTTTAATTAATAAATCGATATCATCAATATTTACTAATTGTAGACAAAAGCCATCTCTAATTTCTTTAGCTGATCTATTTAAATTATACGAATCTATTCCTTTAAAATTACCTAAATAGAAATTAGTAATTGATAATTTATTTTTTATATCATAACCTTTTACTGGATAATCTTTTTGATAATATTTTAAAGTAAATAATTCTTCTAAATCTTTTTCTGAATAATATATACCTGTTTCTTCCCTTAGTTCCCTTATTAATGCTTGTTCATGAGTTTCTTCTTTTTCTATTTTTCCACCAGGAAATAAATATACTCCACCATAATTTGCAATTAATAGTTTATCATTATCTACTAATACCGCTCTTACTTTATTGTTTGTTAATTCTATATCACTATCAAATAGCTTATTTTCATTTATTATAATAGTCTTCATTAATTATTACCTCATCTATTTAATCTATAAACTTTACTTTGTTCCATGTTAATACTTAAAAAATGTTCTATAGATGCTTTTATTTTATCTAGTTCATAACCATAAGCTTGACATGTATTCCAGCCTCTTTTTTTAGCATTTAGGATATTTACTGAAGTATCATCAATAAACAAAATATCACTAGTAGGAATTTGTAAATCATTTTCAACAATTATAAATGGCGCTTCTTCATTTTTTCTTACATGAGTGAGATATGATAACCATACATAATCAAACATTGATAAATCAACTTGCTTATCTAAAACTGGATAACTACAATATATCAAATCTGAAAAAATAGCTATTTTACATTTTTCTTTTAATGAATGAATATAATTAACTAATTCTTGATAATATCCAACCTTTAAATGTTCTTCAATAAATTTCCTTGTAAATTCTTCTACTGTTACTTTAAAATTACCTTTTTGACATAATCTATCAATCCACTTTATTATACTTTGTTCATCATTTTGTCTACTAATATATATGCCATTTTCATCAAGTAAAGTACTTGTATAAACATTCCAAGCTTCATCATCAGTTAAACTTGAATTAAAGTATTTAATTGTCCTTATAATTGCCTGTTTATCATTATTTTCAACTGGATGTTTATGCATAATAACTCCACCCCAGTCAAAGATTACTACTTTTTCCATATTCCCACCTGCTATTATAAAAGTTAGATTGTTACTAATCTTAAAACTACATTATATATTATTAACTAATTTATTTTTTTCTTCAATAAGGTTTACATTAGATAACTCATCAATAAATCTATATACTAAATCTTCATTTAGTAATTGCATTTGTCCTTCACCTTTTCTCATAATCATTGGTTTAATCACTTCTGGAACTTCTAAATCATATTTAGAAATTAATATTGGAGTTATCAAATTATAATCATTATAACCAATTTTAACAGCCTCTCTAAGTGATAAACCAGCTAATCTATCATCTTTTATATAATCACCAAAGAAACGGTAATCACAGAGTAAATGTAGAAAATATGCTCTTAAAAAAGAAGTATCTATATCATTATTTTGAAAGAATAAATTAAAATCAACTTTCTTCTTCATATATTCTATTAAGTCTTCAGTTTGATAATTTAATCCAAAGTGATGACTATTATTATCTTCTGTTACACCACTTATATATTCACTAATATTTGTCATATCAATATCTGGTGCAATAGTTCCTAAAATAAAGTCTTCTCTATTTTCTTCTGGATGCTTTTCCAAATATTTTTTTGCAATAGCTAAATGCATAGCTAAACAAGGCATATAAACACTCCCTTCTATCTATATATAATTATATCATGCTTTTATATTTTATAAGTTATGTTAACAACATTATTAACATAATTATAACATAAATCATTATTTAACCACATAAAAACTGATAGAATAATCTATCAGTATTATTTATATTGTTTTTTCTTCTTCAGGAAATTCTACTTGAACTCCTTTTTTATAATCTTCTTTTATAAACTCTTAATATTTGAATTAATAACTGCCATAATATGACTACAAGTATTATTGGTTTGATAAAAATCACAATCACAAGAATACTCACCATCTTCTATTTTAACTGTTCGATTACCATGTAAAGAATGAACAATTATTTTATCATCAAACACTTCAAATCGATTTAATTCTAAACTATATTTTTTGGCTTTTTCAATTTTTTCTTGTAATAAAGAATTATCTTTAGCTAACATTTCTACTACTTGAAGTGGTAATTCATTTCTATTATCTAAAGTAATCTCAATTATATTAACATTATCTTTTTTCTTAAAATCATCCAACCAATCATATGAATTCATGAAAATGGTACCAATAATCGGTTTATTAGAATTAGTTAATTTGATTAATAAGTCTTTAAATTTACTAGAAAATAATTCCATTGGACCAATCTCATCAATTACAATATATTTTACTTTCTTGCTATTGATTGCTTCTTCTAATTCATTAATACACAAGTTTTCAAATGTCTTAATATCAACACCATATCGACTAATTTTATAATCACTTTTAATATTTACATGGGATAGTAAACCAGTTTTTCCTTTTAAAGTACAAATTCTAAAGCCTACTCTTTCACCATCTTCTCTTATTTCTTCAGTATAAAATCCTCCGCAATTACTTCTTCCTAACATATTAACTATTTTCTTTATTGCTGTTGACTTACCTGTTCTTGGTTGAGCTGTTAATAAAATCATTTGATCACCTCTTTAAATATTAAATACTTGTTTTGTAATTATAACTAATTATTTCACCATCATTTAATCTTGTTAATTTAATAATATTATTTATTTCATAATTAGTCATTTTAGTTTTTATTTCTTCTTTTTCTTTTTGAAAATGAGGACAAATATATTTATCAATTAACCCAAGTCCCTTGTATGAATCAAATACAACATCATATTTAGGTTTAGTTCCTTTTTTAATATCATAAATATATTTAACATCATCTGACAAGATCATAGATCCCGCACTTTCACCAATATAAATACCTTTTTCTAAAAACTTAAGTAATGCTTCTTTAAATGGTGTAGTATTTTTTAACTCTAATAAATAATTTAAATTACCACCAAGTCCATAAATAACATCATATTCCATCATGATATTAATATTATCATTATTTAAATCTTCTATATCAACTTTTGTTGCTCCAACCTTTAAAAAGTTTTCTTTGACATTTTCTCTTGCAACATAATTACCGTTTCCTTCTGGAGCTGCATTAGCTATTATTAATACTTTTTTACCATTAGCTATTTTTTTAAATAATTCAATATTTTCTTCTGAAACATAATTATTTATTGAATTAAATCCACCTGATGTAACTAATATATTATCCATATTATTTCTCCTTATATTTAACGTTTTTATTTTCTTTAATTATTTCAATTACTTTTATTTTACCACTAGCTAATATTTCAACAATCGGTTCTTTCCCATCCTGATTTTTTTGATATTTCCAATAATTTTCAGCTAGTTCTAAATTTTTATTTTTATCGATTGTTCCATCAAAGCAATTATATGCATCACCAACAAAGATATTACCATCTACTTCGACCTTAACAATGGAATACGTTCTTCTTCCAAGTTCAATAAATAAATCATACCATTTTTGGGCATCATCGAAAGACTCAGAAACATATAATGAAGATAATCTTGATGGATACTCTGGATATTTTTCTTTTCTTACTTCTTCCATGGCCAATTCTCTTAATGCAACTTTTAAATGATGATCTAATTTACTATCTTTATATGCACTAGGATTTTGATAGATTTTATCAACTATATCTTTATATGCATAAACTCTATTATATACACCACTATGATGATTATCATCAAATATTAATACATCTCCTATTTGTATTGGTTGATCTGTAACAACATGATAATAAATTTGTGACATTATATATCACCCATTGCTAATAATTTTTAATTAAACTATTCTATAACAAAATAACCAGAAAAAATCTTATCAATTGGTAAATTGATATCAATTAAATATTGAATTACAGCTCCGGCTACAGCTGATAATAGTATCTTCGCTGTTTCTGATAAATCATTAATATTTATAATTTGATTGGCTGCCATCTCATTAAGATTATATTTCTTTCCCTTTAATTCATCAAAATACTCTGATATTGCCCACTCGATTTCATATTTATTATTATCAACATTTATTTCTATAATTTGTGACATATCTTTCTCCTTTTATTTTCCTAATTTCTTTATTAGTTTATGATGAACTGGGACCATAAAGTCACAAACATCTTTTTCTGCTTCTTCTAATGGAATCCATTTAACTCCCTTTGATTCATCTTCTCGATAAGCTAATGGAATAGTATCATCAGCTTCCATTAGATATAATACGTCTAAATGAATATGAGCTGAAACATATTTACCATGTTTAATATGTCCGATAACTGGAGCTGTTTGAATAGCATAAATATTGTTATCCAATACTTTGGCATGTAAGCCCGTTTCTTCCCATACTTCACGAACAGCTACACTAAGTAAATCTTCTTCACCATCAGCATGACCACCAGGACAAATCCAACCATCATTAATAATATGATATACTACTAACATTTTCGTTCTATCTTGATTAACAACAAATGCTGATGCCGAAAAATGACCAATAATATTCTCTCTTGTTAATACATCACTATTATTATCTATAAAAGTTAACATTTGGATTTTATCTCTTTCTTCTTGTTCATCGAATGGAACATAATTCTTAATTTCTTCTTTTAATGACATATTACACCTCAATTCAAATTATATCATAAATAATCATATAAAAAACCACAAAAGCGTGGTTTTATAGTTTTTCAATTACTTCAATAGTAGTATCAGATAATAAGTCTTTTAATCTTTTACCGTCTAATTCATCCCCAACAATTGATCCATAATGAGTTGGTATTACTATTTTAGGATTAATACTACGAACTAATTTATTAGCTTCCATATAATCCATAGTAAAGGTCCCACCAATAGGAATTAAGGCAACATCACATTTTATATTCATAATCTCTGGAACATTATCTGTATCACCTGCAATATAATATGTAATATTATTGTAAGTAACAAGATAACCTAACCAACTATAATCTTTGGGATGAAAAGTTTTACTAATATTATAAGCAGGAACTGTTTTAACATTAATACCATTTACATCTATTTCTTCAAATGGATCTAGAAGAATATAATCTTTAACCTTTGTTTCTTCAATCGTCATTTTCATACTTTTTGGTGCAACAATTATTGTATTTTCATTTTTAACTTTGTTAATTGAATTAAGATCATAATGATCATAATGTGCATGAGTAATAAAAATTATATCTGCATCATGAGTATCATCAAGAATTAGAAAAGGATCAAAATAAATTACTTTATTAAGAACCATTCGAATACTACTTTGTGTATTAATATTAATATTATCTACCATCATAAATTACCTCTTTTTTTATTTTCTTAATACATATATTTTTTCATCAGCATTATTAAAGTCAACATCTGTAGTACTATCATGTTTAATACCAAGTTCATAACAATAATTATGAACATTTAATTCTATTTTTAAAGCTTGACGAGTTCTATTCCATCCCATTGGAAATACTTCTTCATAATATAAAAGTGCTTCTAAAAATTCATTTCGAACAAAAACATCATTTAATCTAAACGAATTATATACTTTTAAATTAGGATCAGGAGTATCTCTTTCATCAAGAACTAAATAATCATTTTCTTTTAATTCACCAACTTGACTTAGTTCCTCTTCACTACCAATATAAATAGTTCCATAAGAATACTCTATTTTCCCTTTTTCTACTTTAAAATTCTTTCGATATTCTTCTCGACTTTTTCTATTAATAGAAGAGGAATTAAGCATTACTAAAAAGGCTACTAAAGTTGGAAATATAAGTAATCTTTTAATTTTAGCCCAGTTCATATTAACCCCCTTCTTTATATTTAAATATATTTATTTAATTCATTTGTAAATTCTTCTTGAATTTCCTTTAGTCTTTCTTCTGTTTTAGCTTCAAAACGCATTGTAATATTTGGACCAGTATTAGAAGCTCGAACTAATGCAAATCCGTCAGTATATTGTACCTTAACTCCATCAATTGTCAAGTATTGATAGTTTTTACTATCACAATAATCTTTCATTTTATTAACAATTATAAATTTCTTATCATCATCAGTTTTTACTTTAATTTCAGGAGTTGAATAATAATAAACTAAATTATCTAAAAAACTACTTAATGGTTTATCAGTATTAGAAAGCATCTCGATTAAACGCATTCCAGCATATATTCCATCATCATAACCAGGCCACTTATCACGGAAATACACATGACCTGACAATTCACCACTAAGTGGATAATCTCCTTTAGCACTTGCCATTCTAGTATATGAATTACCTGTTCGATATTCGACTGGTTTAACTCCAAGTTTTACTAGTTCATCATAAAGTGTTTTAGAACATTTAACATCAAATAAACATTCTTTTTTATCAACCTTATCATATAAATAATCCCACATTACGGCTAAAAACTTATCGATTGGAATAAAAGTTCCTTTTTCATCAATAAATCCTACTCGATCAGCATCTCCATCATAACCAACACCAAGATCAGCTTGATATTCTTTTACTTTTTCTTTTAAGATAGTTAAATTATCTTCAATACAAGGATCTGGATGATGATTAGGAAAATTACCATCTGAAATATTAAACAATGGATAAGCTTCGACATAATCTTTAATTCTTTCAAAGATACTATCGGCAATAATACTACTAGTTCCATTACCACAATCATAAACTACTTTAATTTTTTTCTTACCAAAAGATAGTTTATTAATAACTAAATTAATATAAGCTTCTTTAATATCATAATCTTCTTCACTTCCATGACCACTTTCATAATCTTGTTTACTAATAATATCATAGATTTCCATTACTTCCGCACCATAAGCATTATGAATACCATTATAAGAAAACTTAAAGCCATTATATTCTTTAGGATTATGCGAAGCTGTTATCATCATACTAGCATTAGTATTTAAATAATTAGCAGCAAAATAACACATAGGTGTAG
>JAEEGL012362764.1_pt1 | contig 11629 bp, 5 predicted proteins | sample 9134231 | NCBI WGS metagenome assembly JAEEGL01 (sample SAMN16246548, study PRJNA631951) | gut metagenome | biome: gut microbiome; feature: rumen; material: fiber-attached | host: Bos | place: Iran: Karaj | collected 2018-10 | reverse complement strand
CTTGTAAATGACATCCTTGACGTTAGCAAGATCAATGCAGGGAAGATGGATATAGTTCCCGTAAATTACAAACCTGCCGAGCTTGTTTCGGAGATCGTAAACATGATATGGCTCCGTGCTGAGGAAAAGGGTCTTCGGTTTGAGGTTTCGATAGATCCCTCGATTCCCTCCGAGCTTTTCGGTGACGAGGTGCGGATCAGACAGATACTCATCAATCTTTTGAATAATGCGGTCAAATATACAAAGGAAGGCACTATAAGACTCCATCTTGAAAGTGCTGAAGTTACCGATGATTCTGTACGGCTTATTATGGAAGTGAGCGATACCGGAATGGGGATAAAGCCCGAGGCTATTCCTGTTCTCTTTGATTCCTTCAGTCGTGTCGATGAGGAGAAGAACAGGAATATTGAAGGCACGGGCCTTGGCCTTTCGATCGTAAAGCAGCTTGTTGAATTGATGGATGGACGGATCACGGTAGACAGTGTCTATAGCCAGGGATCGACCTTTACGGTGGAGCTTACACAGGGGATCTCCAATCATCATATAATTGGCGAGGTCAACATCGCAAATACCGACACAACAGGAAGCGGGCATGCTTACGAGAGCGGCTTTACTGCACAACAGGCGAGGATACTTATCGTTGATGACAACGAGCTGAACCTCTCCGTTGAAAAAGGACTCCTTTCCGAAACAAAAATGACCATAGATACAGTCCTGTCCGGTGAGAAGGCCTTGGAGCTCACTCTGGTAAACCGTTATGATGTGATCCTGATGGATCATCTCATGCCCAATATGGACGGGATCGAATGTCTGAAGAGGATCAGAAATCAGTCGGGAGGACTTAATAATCAGGTTCCCGTCATCGTGCTCACGGCAAATGCGGGATCGGAGAATCTTGAACTCTACAGGAACAGCGGCTTTGATGGCTATCTCGCAAAGCCGGTTTCAGGAAAGCAGATGGAGGAGGTGCTGCTCCATCATATTCCTGTGAAGAAGGTCACAAAAATAAGGAGCGACCTTGAAAACAGGGAAATGAAGGCTACAAAGGGCTAAAGCCGGAAGATCCCGCTGTACATCACGGCAAGCACCATGTGCGACCTTCCGGATGAGATCGTGAAGAAACTTCCCATCGAGATCATCCCGTTTACGCTCTGGACCAAAAACGGGATGTTCTGGGATGGCGTGGATGCGGGTTCGGACGAGCTTGTCAGATATATGAAGAACGAGGATAATGTGCTGAAGTCCGGGCCTCCGACTGCTGAAGAGTTTGAGAAACTCTTCTCAAGGGTTACTGCGAAGGCGCATCAGATCATACACATAACCCTTACGACCGGAATGAGCAAGGAATATGAGGTCGCGGTAAGCGTCGCAAAGAAATTCGGAAATGTAAGGGTAGTGAATTCGGAATATCTTTCAAGCGCATACGGCCTTCTGGTGTTCCTTGCGGGGATCATGGCTGCGCATAATGAACCTGTTGAAAGGATATTGTCAGAGCTTGAATACCTGAAAAAGACTATGCACTGCAGCTTCATTGTTTCAGACCTTGAATACATGAGGAGGGGCGGTCATGTGAGCAGTACTACTGAGATGATGATGAAGAGTATGAGCATGCGCCCGTCTCTTCGCTTGAAGAACAACAAATTCGGCGTTGACAAGCTTTGGGTAGGAAATCTTCACAAGAGCTATGAAAGATATATCCACCACGCTCTTCCCAGAAGCGCAGACCCGGATCTTAATGTGATCTTCATTACTTATGTGGATGTCTCTGAAGAGGATCTTCAGTGGATCGAAAAAGAGGTAAGAAAGATCGCAGCCTTCAATTTTGTTATCTTCCAGAAGGCATCTGCGGCTGTATCCGTAAACTGCGGCCCGGGAACATTCGGACTTTTGTATATGGATAAGGGCCGAAGGGCATGGCATATGGAGCCTTATCTTTCCTCCTTTGCCCAGACCGATACAGAGCAGGACGAGCCTGTGGCCTCTTATACTGTTCCCGCAGACAATAAAGAGGATGAGATCGTGTACGAGGAAAGAGTTGATGACGAGGAGATCGAAGAAAAAGAGTCATTGTGGTATGAGAGTATTCCGGGCATCGATCCCGAAACGGCGATCAAAAACAGCGGCTCTGAGGATGCGTTTAAGACAGTACTTCAGATCTTCTATGACTCGATAGACTCAAAATCTTCGGAGATAGAAGGGTATTACCGGGAAGGCGATTGGAAGAACTACACTATCAAGGTGCACGCATTGAAAAGCTCTGCGAAGATCATCGGAGCGCTGTCACTTTCGGACAAGGCAAAGGAACTTGAAGATGCGGGGAAGGAAAGTGATATCGATCATATCAGGAATAATCATGAAGAGATGATGGAGGAGTACAGGTCTTACAAGGAAAAGCTCTCTTTTGTATTTAACAGTGATGAAAAAGAAGCGGATGACGAAAGACCGCTCGCTGATAAGACGCTTATCGAGTCAGTTTATGATACAATAAGGGAGGCTTGTGACTCCATGGATACGGACGCGATAGATGAGACCTTTTCAGAGCTTTCTGCCTACAGGATCCCCGAGGATGAGGCGGAAAAGATCAACAGGTTAAAAGAATGCTTTGATAATTTTGATTATGACGGTATGCTCTCGATACTCGAGGGCAAAAATGGTTGATCCGGAAGTGATTTGCAGGAGGAAGAGATTTGAGTTCAAGCGTTAGTAAGAGGATATCTATCATCAGCAACCAGCAGGGGATAGTCGTCCGCGGGCTGAAAAGGAGATTTGAGGAGGAGGGGCATGCAGTAAGGATACTGCCCCAAAAGGCATCTGATGTTCGTGAATGTACAAAAGATACGGATCTTTTCATCATGAACCTTGATGATGAGCCCGGAAAGGACTCGCATGAACTTATTGAGATCTTTCAGATCGGTGAGATCATAAGTGAGGCGGAAAACAAGCTGGTCATCATCGCAGCAAAAAATTCCGCTGATGAGGTAAAAGCTGCCGCCCCGGTGTTATCCGACTATCCCTGGGAATTCCGCCCTGTCATCATTGAAGAATTCTGTCAGAAGATGCAAGACAGTGTATTTTCGGATAATCCGGCCGAAAAGTCCCAAACCGGCAAGAAGAAGATACTTCTCATAGATGATGATCCCCAGTTTGCGAAGATGATCAGGGAGTGGATCAAGGACACCTACTCGGTCGGCGTGTTGACCGCCGGGATGCAGGCTATAGCTCTTCTTACGAAGAACAAGGTGGATCTGATCCTTCTTGACTACGAGATGCCGGTGGTTGACGGTCCCCAGGTCTTTCAGATATTAAAGAGTGATCCCGTGCTAAAGTCCATTCCCGTTGTATTTCTGACAGGAGTCGCAGACAAGGAAAGCGTGACAAGGGTAATGGCTCTTCATCCCAACGGCTATATTTTAAAGTCAACGACAAGGGAAAATCTCCTTACTTACCTTAAGGATCTCTTCCGGAAGCTTTCGTGATTTGTCAGAAATCTGTACTGAAAATATGCTAAAATCCTAAAGTATTTGCGATGTGGCACAATAATAGGATTGAGGAGGGAAAATGGAAGAGACAAAAAAGAGCTCCGGCGCGATGCTGAAGATCTCCGCATTCATTGTAGACAAGAGAATGTTGTTTTTCCTGATCTATGTAATAGCGCTGATCTTCAGTTTTTTTGCGACCAACTGGGTGCAGGTTCAAAATGACATCAAAACCTATCTCAGTGATGACACGGAGACAAAGAAGAGCCTTAAGCTCATGAATGAAGAGTTCATCACTTTTGGCGCGGCTCAGGTAATGGTCGCGAACATTACCTTTGATGAAGGTCTTGAGCTCAAGAAAAAGATAGAGGCCGTGGACGGTGTTTACATGGTGGATTACACTACCGAGACCGCGGATGATGTCAGCTTCAAAAAGCATTATAACAATGGCTCCGCTCTGTTTTCAGTGACCTTCGGCTATTCGGAAACAGACGAAAAGGCACTGAAGTCCCTTTCTGAGGTTGAGAAACTTCTTGACGGCTACGATATCTATGTTTCCACTACGATGGGAAACCAGCAGGCGGAAGCGATAGAAAAGGAAATGAAGCCCATAATCATGGTCGTGGCTGTTGTCGTTCTCGGCGTCCTGCTTTTTTCCTGTCTTTCCTTCGGGGAGATCCCGGTGCTCCTCATTACTTTCATAGCTTCCATTCTGATCCACAAGGGAACGAATTTCTTCCTGGGTGAGATCTCCTTCGTTTCAAATTCTGTGTCTGCGATCCTGCAGCTTGCCATGTCCATAGACTACGCGGTAATCCTGTGCAACCATTACAAGGAGCTGCACCAGACCATGGATGTCAGGGATGCGGCGGTCGTTGCTCTTTCAAAATCTATCCCGGAGATAATGGGAAGCTCTCTTACTACTATCTCGGGCATGGTAGCGCTCATCTTCATGCAGTTCAAACTGGGAGGCGATCTTGGCGTCGTCCTCATAAAGGCGATCCTCATCAGTCTCCTTACAGTCTTTACGCTGATGCCGGGACTTCTTGTGCTGTTCTCAAAGGCAATGGACAAGACCGCTCACAGGAGCTTCATTCCGAAGATCACCTTCATCGGAAAAATTGCCTGGGCCACGAGATATATCACACCGATCATCTTTGGCGTGGTCTTCGTCCTTGCTATGATAGCCTCACAGAAATGTCCTTATGTTTATGGTAATACTCTGGTCGAGACCCCCGTTAAGAATGAGACGCAGATAGCTGACGAAATGATAAGGGATAATTTCGGCAGTTATAATAAGATGGCGGTTCTCGTTCCGGGCCATGATTACGTCGCGGAGAAGGGCTTCCTTGATGAGGTCTCGAAAAGGTCTGAGGTCTATACGGCTCAGGGACTGGCGAATCAGGGCTATGCCGGATACAATCTTACGGATGCACTGACTCCGAGACAGCTTTCGGAGGCTCTCGGCATGGATGTAGAGCTTATCAATCTTGTGTATGCAGCCTATGCGGCAGATAAAGATGATTTTGGCAGAGTGATAGTCGGTGTTACTAATTACAGGATCCCTCTCATGGATATGGTTGAGTTCATCCATTCAAAGGTTGAGGAGGGCTATGTGGAGCTTGATGAAAACATTACGAGTAAGCTTGACACTGCCTATACAAAGATCAATTACGCGAGGCTGCAGCTTGAAGGACAGACCTACGACCGTATGCTTTTGACACTTAATGTCCCCGAGGAATCGGAAGAGACCTATGCCTTTATCGCGGATGTCAGAGAGATAGCTGCGAAGTATTATCCAAAGGAAGACCAGGTGGTATATCTTGCCGGTCTTTCAACCAATGCCCTTGACCTGAAGAAGTCCTTTGCCAGGGACAATGTGGTCGTGAACATCCTGACAGCACTATTCGTCCTCGTGATACTGCTCTTCACCTTCAAGTCGGCAGGTCTTCCCCTTCTTCAGATCCTTGTCATTGAGGGGGCGATCTTCATTAACTTCAGCCTTCCGGCGATTTTACATGAGAACCTCTTCTTCCTGAGCTACCTCATTGTAAGTTCCATCCAGATGGGCGCGAACATTGACTATGCCATCGTTATAAGCAGCCGCTTCATAGAGGAGCGCAAGACCAAGGGACCGAAAGAGTCTATCATTGAGGCTTTGAATTTTGCCTTCCCTACGATAGTTACATCGGGAACCATGATGGCGATAGCAGGCTTTGCTATAGGAAGCCTGAGTTCTCAGGCTTCTATCGTGGGCGTTGGACTATGCCTCGGGCGCGGAACGCTGATCTCCATAGCACTCGTCCTCTTTGTCCTTCCTCAGATCCTTCTCTTCGGCGATAAGCTGATAGAGATCACGACCTTTGATATCTACAGACCTATCAAGCTCAGAAAGGCGGAAGGAAGCATTTACATCAACGGTACTGTCAAAGGCTCCATAAACGGAACGATCACAGGCTTTGTAAAGGGTACTGTGAAGGGAGATGTCGGAGTTACCCTGATAAACGGATCAATGGAGAATATCCCTCCGGAACTGATGGAGGATGTCGAAAAGGCTGTGGAAGAAAGCAAGGAGGTAAGGGAGAAGGAGGAAGCCGAAAAGAATGCCCCGCCGCTATCGCTGAAGGACAAGTTGAAGAGCAAGCTGAAGGAAGTCACCAAAGACAAACAAAGCGGTAAAGAGGAAGGGGGTGAGAAGAATGAAAACGACTAAAAAGATCATGGCACTGGGTCTTTCGGTGGTTATTTCATTATTCTCTCTTCCGGTGATAAGAGCCGCCGCGACACCGGATTCCGATACAGCGACCCATATCAAAAGCTTTTCCGATTTCAAGACTTTTGCGGACAACTGCAGGAGAGACGAGTGGTCTTATGGCAAAAGCTTCGTCCTCGACAATGACATAGTCTTTGACACGGATAAAATGATAATGGTCGCGTCCTTTGCCGGAACCTTTGACGGAAACGGCCATACCATTAGCAATGTCAAGATCGAAGGTGTGGCAGGCAACACCGGACTCTTCGGGATTGTCTACTCAAGCGGTACGATAAAGAACCTTACCGTCATGGGGACCTATGAACCAAACGGTGTACTGTCGCGTCTTGGTGGGATTGCCGGTGCAAACCACGGTCTGATAGAAAACTGTACCTTCTCAGGCTCCATATTCGCAAACAGCGTAATGGGCGGGATCTGCGGCTACAACTGGTCTGACGGAAGGATAATAAACTGCACATCAAAGGGCACATTGGAAGGCAGTGACAAGACAGGCGGCATCGCAGGTGTGAATGACGGGACCATAAGCGGGTGCAAAAATTCCGCCAAAGTGAATACAACCTATGACGAAACGAAGTTTTCCAACAATCAGATTTCAAATATCATTGAAAGCGTCACTATGTCCAAAGATTACAGTCTTTTGAATGCTGTGAGGGTTCGGACTGACGTGGGCGGCATAGCGGGGGTGAATGCCGGACGGATAGAAAACTGCTCAAACGAAGAAAATGTGGGCTACAAGCAGGTAGGCTACAATACAGGCGGTATAGCAGGCCGTTCCATGGGCTTTGTCTCGAACTCCGTGAACAGGGCAGGGATCTATGGAAAGTCAGATATCGGCGGGATAGTGGGGCAGCAGCAGCCCTATGTGTTCCTGGATTACTCCGATTCTGACCTTAATGGACTTGGAAAAGGGCTTAACGAATTAAATAGCAGTGTAAGTGACGCCATGAATGATGTCTCAGGCCTCAGCACGAAGGCGAGGTATGAGCTTATCGCTATAGCGGATACTGTAGGCCGTGCCAAGGATCAGCTGAAAGTGATCACGGATACCCTGGGGGACGGGGTCGATGATATATCAGGACAGGCAGGAAGTCTCATCGATGACGGGAATGACGCTGTCAAAGAGCTTGATCAACAGATGGACAGGATAAAGGAAGATCTTAAAAAGCTTATAGAGAGGCTTCATGAATTAGGAGAGGAAAAGGACAGGATATTTGATGCAATAGACGCTCTTCAGGAGGCTCTTTCCCTCAAAGACAGCGAAAAGATAGAAAAAGCCTACGAGGAGCTTTCGAATGTGCTTTCCGATGTTGAAGACGAAGCCCTGCTTGATACCCTGTCGGAGCTTGGGGATTCCTTCAGCGAGGGTTCAGACTTCTTTGAGAATCTGGAGCGGGCCGGGAGGGCCTTAAGCGATATCAATTCAAGGGTATCAAGGCTGAACGGTGATCTCAGAAGTGCCGGAAACGATTTTTATTCAACGATCACACTTCTTGTAAGTCAGATAAAGGAGTTTTCAAATACAGTAGATGATGGCATACAGAGTGCTTCCAAAAAAATAAACAGCGTGGTCGCAACTGGAAACTCTGTGGTGGAAACTATCGGGAGCACTCTGCAAAATATCACGAGCGCTTTTACGGGTGGCTCCCTGTATCAGGACGCCTCCGGTGAGGACATTGAAAATGCCGTCTTCGGGCGGACTACAGGGTCGACGAATTATGGTACTATAAACGGCGACAGCAATGTTGGGGGCATAGTCGGAAACGCGGCGATCGAAGTGGATCTCAATCCCGAAATAAATATATCCAGCGATGTGAAGGATGATGCCGCTTCTGTATCGAATGCCTCTATGAAGTCGAGGCTCCTCATAGACCATTGTATAAACAAGGGTGAGATAGCCGCAAAGAAAACAAAAGGCGGAGCGATAGCCGGTTCGATGGATACAGGTCTCATCACGGATTGCGAGGGCTATGGTAAACTCACGGTCGGCGGTAATTACGCCGGTGGTGTCGCCGGCTTTTCCGGTGCAGAGATCAGAAATTCTTATTCAAAGCTCGATATGTATGGTGTAAGATATGTGGGTGGCATAGTGGGCTACGGTAACATCATCCATGACTGCATCGCTATGGCGGATATCGTGACGGCGGAACAGTTCGTCGGTGCTGTTGCCGGAAATGTTGCCAATGTTGACAGCGATGACGTTTACGCGAATTACTATTATTCTCAGAGTAATTATGGGATAGACGGCATCAGCTATTTGGGGATCGCTGAAGGAAAGACCTTTGAAGAGTTGCTTTCGACCGGCAGACTGCCCCAGGGCTTCTCCAATATGACACTGACCTTTGAAGCTGAAGGAAAACTCGTAAAGACATTGGCGGTCCCCTTCGGAAAAGGGGTATCCGCATCCGACCTTCCGGAAGTTCCAAAGAAGGACGGTTTCCGCGGGGTGTGGTCAAAGAGTGACTTTTCAAATATAGTTGAGGACGAAGTCATTCTGGCTGAATATACGAGGATCAATACACTGCTTCAGAGCGAGCTCCTTCGAAAGGGTCATCCCGTCATGGTCATGATGGGAGAGTTTGCGCCGGGAGATAAGCTTTCGGTCTCTGAAGAAAAGTCTGGCAGTGTTTATGATCATCAGTATCACATAGTGATACCCGAGGACGGACTGGCTCAGCATCAGCTTAGATATCAGCCGGAAAATGAAGGTGTGAACGTTTACTATCTGGTGAACGGCAATAGCGGAAATTTTCTTTTCATGAAAGAGGCGGGAAGCTTCGGAAAATACGCGACCATCGATGTCACCGGGAATGAAATGGATATAGCCATATTAGAGATAAATGAAGGACAGGTGAACCTCATCATCTTCCTTATTTTCGCTATCCCCATAGCCGCCGCCCTGATCATTGTCATACTGATCATGCGGCATAGAAAGAAAAAGAAAAAAGCAAAGGCATTGGCATAATGATGAATTGCTGAAATAGGCAGGAAAGGATTAAAAGATGAATTCCCAAAAGAAGCAGAAGGCCATTAAAAATGTTTTGGTGGTGTCCGTTTGCACCGTGATCGCGATCGCCATGGTCACATTAGGCCTGGCAGTAGTTTTTCTCTCGAGGAGCAGTCAGCTGAATGTATCCGGAAGGCTTCTGTCTTCAAATGCAAATGTGTCTGCCGGTAAGATCGACGAATGGTTTACATCGGAGAAGACCATGACACAGGGCGTTGCGCTTAGTGTTGCGGGAGTTGCCGAAACAACAGGTGGATCGGAGCAACAGATACTGCGTATTGTGAGAGAGTTCGCATCAGGCCGGAGCAACCTGTTGAACCTCTATGTAGGAACAGAGACTAAGATGTTTGTTCAATCCGTTCTGGATGCAACCATACCGGAGGGATATGATCCTACCGCCAGGGGATGGTACATTGCCGCAAAAGAGAAGAAAGGAACTATTGTGACCGATCCTTATATGGATGTTTTGATCGGTGGGATGTGTGTTACAGTGGCAACTCCTATATATGTAAACGGTCAACTCTATGCAGTTGTAGGGGCTGATTATACATTGGATTCCATCAACGAAGTTGTGACGGCGTCCGCTACATCAGAGGGGGAATATGGATTCCTTTTGGATTCCTCAGGAAACTTTGTTGCTCATCCCAATCAGGATTACCTTCCGGGAGAGGACAAGACAGTAACCTTAAGCAGTGTTCTTCCTCAGATCGGCAGTGTGCTTACAAGCAGGGAAGTCGTTACGGCAAAGGATTATAATGGAGTAATGAGCATGTTTTCATCGGCTCCTGTTGAATCCTGCGGGTGGATATTTGTATCTGCGGTTCCGAGATCTCTTGTGACATCGTCGATCTACCGGTTGTTTATCATTTGCCTCATTTTCCTTGTAGCCAGTATTGTCATAGTCATGATACTCATGAACTTCCTGATCAAGAAACAGTTATCACCGATAGAAGAGCTGAAGGTGTTCATTAAAGAGAAGATGCTGTCCGGACAGAAAATTCAGAATTTCAGGTATGAATCAGATGAGATCCGGTATCTGATCGAGACTCTTAAAGGACAGTTCCTCGATACTATCAGGAAGACAAAGGAGGAGTCTGTACGTATTGCCGACAGGATGTCCAGCGCGAACGGTCAGATCGGACAGATGAGCGACAGTATTACCTCGATCACTGCTTCCATGCAGGAAACAGGAGCCAATATCGAAACCCAGACGGCCAATATTGGCATTATAGGAAATACCTGCGATGAGGTATCCGGTGCTATTTCCTCACTTGCAAAGGATGCACAGGATATGGCCGAGAAAGCTCAGGAAACACAGATTAAAGTAGATCAGATGGTGCCTGAGATGATCGAGAACAAAAACCATGCGGTCAGGATCGCTTCGGAAAGCAGACAGAGACTTGAACGTGCCATAGAAGAAGCAAAGGTGATCGAAGAGATCCAGACGGTATCAAACGCGATAAGTTCGATAGCCGGACAGACGAACCTGCTGGCTCTCAATGCTTCAATAGAGGCAGCAAGAGCAGGAGAAGCAGGCCGTGGATTTGCGGTTGTTGCTACTGAAATAGGGCAGCTGTCAAGCAATACAAATGAAGAGATTGAAAAAGTAAACGAACTGACCACAAAGGTTATGACAAGCGTGGAGCAGCTGTCAAAAGAGAGCATAAGTGTCCTTGATTTCATCGGTACGACCGTTATGAAGGACTATGACGGGCTTGAGCAGCTTGCAGACAACTACAGAGGAGATACCGAATATTACAGTAAAGTAAGTCAGGAGATAGGGGCTTCCACTGAAGAGATATCAGCTTTGATCCAGGAGATCACAGGTACTCTCGAAAAGATCGGTAACTCGCAGGAAGAGTTGAACGGTGCAGTACAGCAGGTTAATAATAATCTCCAGGAGATCTCATATGCTAGCGAAAGCGTAGCCGGTGAAGCCGGAGGAGTTATGGAGAGTATCTCTCAGTTGAAGGGAACGGTTGATACATTTACCGTGTAGGGGCTACGCATAGCTGCTCCGCTTTCGTTAGGCGTCGCTCATATGCGGAGCAGTCATGCTCCGCTTCTTATTAAAAAAGGCTCTATAGACAGCGCAACAGGCAATGTCTATAGAGCCTTTTGTCATTTCCTTGAGGGCGAGTATTCCCGGGACAGGGAACTAAATGATTGTGGAAGAACATATTACATCAGATAATTGAAGTGCTATATTATTCTGCTACAGACGAAGTCAGATCTATGGGTCCTGGCTGTTCAGCCGATTTTTCCGATAGATTTTTTGATTGTTTACAGTAATCGTCAGATAAGGCTGCCGTTTACTATATTATGTGATGTAAAACTATATCTTTTTTTATCTTCATTTTTTTATCTTATTTGTTT
>JAEEGL011783883.1_pt1 | contig 11629 bp, 12 predicted proteins | sample 9134231 | NCBI WGS metagenome assembly JAEEGL01 (sample SAMN16246548, study PRJNA631951) | gut metagenome | biome: gut microbiome; feature: rumen; material: fiber-attached | host: Bos | place: Iran: Karaj | collected 2018-10 | reverse complement strand
CAAAGGCATTGAGGCAGGCGACCCCGCCAGCACATCAGCATTGGCAGCCCGTGCCTTTGTGCTAAACTTTGACGATGGAGAGACCACAGGCATCACTGATGTGAAATCAAATTCTTCACTCTTCACTCTTCACTCTTCACTCTCCGGCTGGTACACCATCAACGGTTGCAAGCTAAACGGGAAACCCACGACAAAGGGACTATATATATATAATGGTAAAGGAATTGTAATCAAGTAAAGTCAACTTTCTGAGGCTGGGGACGTGGGCGCTCGTATTATGCAGAAAAGTAGGTACATCATATTTCCGTATTAAGGGCATGTTTGCAACGCGGTTGCACCTTTTTTGCCATAACTTTGCACCCGCAAAACGCATGATATTAATAAACTCACATACCTATTACCTTGTAATAATACAATAACCCATGCTTACATTCATTGAACACTATTGGGACGCGCTGATCGTGATGCTTGCCGAGATGGCTCCCTATCTTCTCTTAGGTTTCTTCTTTGCCGGACTGCTGCGTGCCTTTGCCCCCAAGACGATGCTGAAAAAACACCTTGCCTCTCACGACATGAAAAGCGTCGTGAAGGCCGCTGCCCTCGGCGTTCCATTGCCTCTGTGCTCCTGTGGTGTCATCCCTACCACCGTAGGTCTGCATAAGGAGGGGGCGTCAAAAGGCGCCTGCACCAGTTTCCTCATAGCCACGCCGCAGACAGGCGTTGACTCCATAGCCGCCACCTACTCGCTCATGGGGCTGCCCTTTGCCATCGTAAGGCCCATCGCAGCACTGTTCACCGCGATATTCGGAGGCTGGATGGTGAACCGTTTCGAAAGTGAAGCCCCCCACCAACTCCCCCCAAGGGAAGAGGGATGCGAGAAGGATGAGGAGACAGAGCACGACCACTGCTCCTGCGGCTGCCACCATGAGGAGGCCAGCGAGGATGCATCCTTTGCCGCCAAGTTCCTCTACAGTATGCGCTACGCCTTTGTGGAGATGTTGCAGGATGTAGGCAAATGGCTCGTCATCGGACTGCTCATTGCAGCGCTTATCACCGTCGCCGTGCCCGATGAATGGCTTGCTGCACTGCATGACTACAAGCTGCTGAACATGCTCATAGTCCTCGCCATAGCCATACCGATGTATGTCTGCGCCACGGGCAGCATACCTATCGCCGTATCGCTGATGGCCAAGGGCCTCACGCCGGGCGCGGCACTGGTGCTGCTCATGGCGGGTCCGGCGGTGAACAGCGCCTCGATGCTCGTCATAGGCAAGGTGTTCGGCAAGCGTACAATGTCGCTCTACATCCTCTCCATCATCATCGGAGCCGTTGCCTTCGGCCTCGGCATAGACTATTTTCTGCCCGCAAAGTGGTTTGAGGTGAGCAGCGCCATGATAGCCGGAGGCGACTGTATGCATTGCCTCACCGCGATGGACTGGATATGGATAGGCGTCTTCGTGCTGCTGCTCATCAATGCCTTCGCATCGCAACACCGCCACTCACACGCCCTGGAGCATGAGCACAGCCACCATCACCACGGGCATGACGGGGAGCATTGCCACTGTCACGACCACTCAGAGGAAAGCGAATGCCCTGCTGACGCAGAGGATGTCATCATCTATAAGGTGGACGACATGCATTGCAATCACTGCAGTGCCAATGTAGAGAAGGCCATCCGCGGCATCCCCGGCGTGGAGACCGTGGACATAGACCGCATCAAGGGCATTGCCTACGTCCGTGGCAAGCACGACTCCGAAGCCCTCATCAAGGCCGTATCAGACATCGGATACCCCACACGCAAGGCGTAAGAGCCAAGCAAACACGACATATAAAAAGAGGTGTGGCATCAGCGTAAACCGCCTGTTGCCACACCTCCGAATCTTAATAAAATAGCATAACCATTCATGAGAGAAGTTCAGAATGCTGCCGGACAGCACTATTTGGAGAGTTTCCGATATTGCCCCATCTGCGGTTCACAGCGTTTCATTGTGAACGATTTCAAGTCTAAACGCTGCGAACATTGTGGTTTCACGCTCTACCACAACTCTTCTGCCGCCACCGTTGCCATCATAGAGAACGAACGAGGCGAGCTGTTGGTGGCGCGGCGTGCCTGTGAACCCGGGAAAGGAACCCTCGACCTCATTGGCGGGTTTGTCGATCCCGGCGAGAGAAGCGAAGAGGCAATGGTAAGGGAAATCAAAGAAGAGACAGGCATCCACGTGGAAGAGAGCCAGCTGACATACCTCTTCAGCCTGCCAAACACCTACAACTTCAGCAACTTCCTCATCCACACCACCGATGCTTTTTTCCATGTACGCCTGCCCTCCACCACCTCTTTTGAGGCTCACGACGACGTTGCGGCATGTTGGTGGATAGCCAAAGAATCGCTGAACACCGCCGACATCGGCCTCGACTCCGTCAGAAAAGGCCTGGAACAATGGCTGAACCTCACTACAGACAGCCTGCCCTTTGGCGTCAGTAATGTTTAATCCAATGTTTGGTCGCAGAACACTAACTTAACGTGAGTTCGACGAAATATAAGTGTTTGAAAGTTTGGTAATATTACAGAGTGGGGGATGTGTCAAAATTGACGCATCCCCCACTTCTCTTTGCATAAAATCCTATTCGATACAGTTTTGTATGTATAACACTTATTCCGAAATTTACAAAGGTTCATCCGACATTTCGAGTGATAAAGTGATACTATAGAAGAAGAAAAACGCTGTAAATTTTGTATATTTGAATAACCACAAACAAATGTACAAGTATGAACAGCAGTTTTGCTCGCTTAAGCAAAATTTAGTAACTTTAGATAAGTTATTTGCACTCTGCAAAGAGGATGTGCAATTTTGAAGTGAACCCTCTTTTTCTTATGACACAAAGAAAAAAAATCTTCTTTTTCTTTGCGGTAATAAAAAAAAATCTTAAATTTGCACCGTCATCCTGCTCGAAGCAGGATGACGCATACATATTGGAAAAGCGTTTATCTGACGCTTTGTCTTTGGCTCATAGGAACTTCGCAAACTCCAAGACTCAGTCAAGGGACAAAGCAACGGTAGATGCTCATTAGGGTGTATTATGGTAGGCCCACGCCCGTGGGGGCAGTCAGCCTTGCTGGCAGATAGTGGGTACATTTATACATTCGGCGTGGGCTTCTGCGTTGCTCGTTCTTACTGAGTGGGCAATGCGAAGGCCTCTATGAGCGGGACGAGTAACAGGTACAGTTGCCCCGCTTTTTTCATGTCTATGCCTGAACATTATATCATTTATCAGTTTCCGTCTGGGCTTCTGGGAGACAACAATTATTAAATCTATTATTTACTTATGAAAAAGTTTTTTTCAATCGCAGTAGTTGCGCTGATGTCACTGACTATTGCCAATGCGCAGAATTTAAAGGATGAAATTGCAAAGAGCCAGGAGCAGGCAGCTAAGTTACAGACTCTGTGCAAGGATTACAAGACGTGTGGCAATGCCAACATTGACGGCTACGGAAACTCCATTAAGGAGGCTGCGGTTCTTTCTATTGCTAACACAGAGCAGATCAGCAACCTCTATGTGCGTGACATACAAGAGAATGCGGACGGAACAATTGACGTTACATCAAAGAATCCCAAGCTGGAGGAATGGGTTACACTCGCAACGACCGTAGCAGCAGAGGGTGCGAAGATAAAGGAGGCCGTTGACAAGGCTAAGGGAGCAGGTGAGGAGGCAAAGAACCTCGCTCAGAGTGCGTCAGCAGAGAAAAACCCCATGAAAGTAGCAAAAGCAGCCAAGACGGCGAAAGCGGCAGCAGCAGTAGTAGAGTTTGGTAATGCTGCTACTCCAATCCTTGTTGATGAAAGTGCCAAGCAGGTTAAGCTTGTTGATGAGATAATCAAGAAGATTAAGGCTGCCAAAAATATGTAGTCCATGAGGATAAAGGCAATTTGTATAGCAATGTCTGTGTGTACCTTCAGTGGGTATGCACAGACAGACTTGCAGAGTGGCGAGCAGGGGTTACGCAGCAGGCAGGGCTTCAGTGAGGCTTCTGCCGTGGAACAGGAACGTGAATTGGCAAAAACCAACGAGTTCCTTTATGACCGTAAGCTGAAGGATGACCGCCCTGTAGTAGGGGTTGCCGCATTCAAAACAGATAAGGAAAGTCCATACGTAGGCCTTGTGACGGAGAAGATAGTGGAGATTCTGAAGGAGAGCGGACGTTTCAATGTGGTTGACCGTACCAATCGCGATAAAACCCTTGAGGAATTGGAACTTCAGAAGCGTGAGGAGTTCATTGAAAATCAGGATGTCGCCCTACAGGGGCAGAGCGTGGCAGCACAGAAGATGATACAGGGCACGATTACCAAGTTGCCCATATACCGCATCAAGAACACAGATGGCACGGTAAGAGCTTTCAAGGCAAGCGTGGCATTTCAGCTGAAGGTGGATGATGTGGCTACTGGTGAAACGACAGAGGCAGTAAGTTTTGAAAGTGGCGGCAGCAAGGAGTGCCTGTCACCTCAGGCAGCCGTGCAGATGGCAATGAATTCCTTGCAGGATGAGATAAAGGAATATTTCCGGGTAACATTTCCTCTGACATGCAAGATAGCTAAGGTAGAGAAAGCAAATGATGGCGTGGCGGAGACCATCCTCCTGAAAGCGGGGAAAAAACAAGGAGTAAAGGTTGGCGACGAGTTTATTGTAGAAACAATAGAACGAATAGACGGCGAGCCTTTGCCAACTGAAGTTGCAAGGATTGCGGTAGTGGCACTGGCAGGCGAAGGCTTCTCACGCTGCAAGGTGAATAAAAGGCAGGGACAGGCAATATATGACGCTCACAATGCAAATGTAGAGATACGTTGCACTATGGTGAACAAAAAATAATACTTCCACAAAATAAAACAGGAATTATGAAGAAGACCTTGTTTATGGCAATATGTGCGGCAATGTGGTGTGTTGGCGTTACGGCCCAATATCACTGTACGGTAGTATCATCTTCCAGAAGTACTGTAACAATGCGCTCCACAGGGTATGGAAAGAATGTAAGGACAGCCGCGGCAGATGCTGAAATCAATGCAGTGAAGACGCTGCTGTACGTCGGTGCACAGGGAACACCTTTCTCCCTCCCCTTGATACCTTCTTCCAAGGAAGAGGCGGAATCGCAAAATAAGGGATTTTTTGATGACTTCTATGAGTCGTCATATAAGAACTTCGTTGAGTCATCAGTGACCGTAACGGCTTACGGCAAGGATGCGGAGAAGCGCAAGTGTATTACCCTTGACGTATGTGTAAGGGCTGAGGCGTTGCGCTCTTGTCTTGAGAAAAACGGTATTATACGAAAGTTTGGCTTTTAATCTGATAAATTTGGAATCTATGAAAAAAACGATATTGATGATGCTGGTTTGCTTCCTCTCACTTACTTTGCAAGCGCAGAACGCTGTTACAGTACAGCCCAAGATAATGGTTGTACCTTATGTTACCGAGGGGGTTGACATAAGACAGACAATAGAGAGTGACCCGAACATACGAGTAGTTATGTCAAAAATCCGTGAGGCTTTTGACAAGCGCGGTTTCACAACGGTTGACTTCGAGGCAAAGCTGAAGGCACAGAGTGCCAACAATGCGTTGTCGCAGGGAGCACAGAGTGACCTCAAGTCTATGGTGATACAGGGGTCAGGCGCAGACATCTTTGTTGAGGCTGAATATGTTCCCACGTTCTCTTCATCAGGAAACAGCGTCAAGATAATAATGAAGGCAGTAGATGTCTCCACTGGTTCGGCATTGGCAAGCAAGGACGCTTATTTCGGTCCGAAATACACGGAGGACATGGGCTTGCTTGCCGGTATAGCAATGGAACGTGTGGCAGATGAGTTCTTGTCAACAATCCAGATGAAATTCAATGACATTGTCCAGAACGGTCGTTCCATAAACATAGACTTCAAGATAGGTGCCACGTCATCACTGACAATGAACACGGATGTGGGCAGTGACTCCCTGCCGCTTTCGGATGTTCTCGAAATGTGGATGGGAGACCATGCCTATCAGAACAACTATCACATTCAGGGAACGACGGATTTGGAGATGATATTTGATGATGTGCGTATTCCGCTGAAAGACCATAACGGTAACAATTACAACATCAACAAGTTCGGATTGGAGATACTGAAGTTTGTCCGTTCCCTGGGATTGCAGATAGACAGGCAGACAAAGAACAACACCCTTGTGATAACATTCAAGTAAATGAGGAGATACATTATGAGAAGACTTCTGTTGATTATAGGAATAATCTTGACATCAGCCTGTGCTTACGGACAGTCAGGAGAGGTTTATTTGTCTGTAGCTATGCCTCAAAACAGCATTATGGACAAGAACGAAAAAACATTGTTGAAGAACAAGCTGTTGAATACGATAGCTACACAGGGTGTTGCAGCCACGGAGTGCAGCGCCATAGCCATGGTGCCAGAGCTGAGCATCATGTCAGAGGAGAAGGTGGAAGGAATGATGCGCACTATCTACACACGCAAGGTCAGCATCACGGTTACGGTGCGCAATATCATCACCAACACGGTCTTTAACTCCATACAGATAACGTCTGACGGGGAAGGATACAGCGTAGCGGAATCCCTGCGCTCAGCCATAAACAGAATAAACATGACTGACGGCAGGTATGCAGCGTTTGTCAGTGAGGCAAAAAGTAAGATAGTGGATTATTACAACCGTAATACCTCATCATTGATAAAAAAGGCTAACGCGCTCTCTGCACAACAGCAGTATGATGAAGCCTTGGCTCTGCTGTCAACATATCCTGAATCTCTCAGCGGATATTCCGAAGTAGCCAAGACGATTGGCGAGATATTCAGCAAGAGCCAGTCTAAATACTGCGGAGAGATAATGCAGTCGGCAAGAGCCGCCTATGCCACTCGCGATTTCGCCTCGGCATCAGAGATAGTCTCCATGATAAATCCGCAAAGCAGTTGTGCGGCAGAGGCAAGACAGCTTTTGGCGCAGATAAAACGTGATACGGATAAAGAATATCGTGACCAGATAGCAACGGAGCGTGAGCAGTTCAGGACGCAAGCTGCCTTGGAGCGTGAGCGAATGCAAGCCAGTGAGCGTGTACGTACAGCATCGATAAGGGCAGCAAGGGACATTGCCACCGCTTATTATAAACGTCAGACACATTATGTGTGGTTTTGGTAATTATCATGATTATCAAAAAGTGATAATACGGTTTGCTGGCAGACAAAAAAAGAAATGTTTTCTTAGCTTTTTAGATAAGTTAACGTGAGTTCGACGAAAATACTTTAGAATAAAGTAAGTTGCCTTTCCTCGGAACAGTCCAAGGCTCGCAATCCGAAGATACAGAATATGCTCCGTATGATTGGTTTTGGCGAGAATGTCGGCTCAGGATTCCCCAAGATTATAGCAGCATGGAAGGAAGCAAACTGGGGCGAGCCACGACTGCTGAACAAACTGGATGTTGACGAGGTGGAATTGGTGCTACCTGTGCCTTCTACTAAAGCTACATCTGATACTGCCCCTGCAAATGCACCTGTAAATGCACCTGTAAATGCACCTGCAAAACTTAACAAAACGCAGATTGCTATTGTTAAAGCAATGATAAATGATAATAGTGTCACATATGATAATCTAAAAGATCATATAGGAGTTGACAGATCAACTATTACACGTAATATTAAAGTATTAAAGGAGAAAGGTGTTATTCGACGTGTTGGTGAAGATAAAGATGGGCATTGGGAAGTGCTTATAGCCATTGAAAATGTTGTTTAGGGGGTATTCAGTGGTGCAAATGGGTGCATTTGGGATAAAAAAAAAACAGCAAGCAACTGATATCCAATTGCTTGCTGTTTTCTTGAAGTGATCCGCTTGGGTTCGTAATCGGCTCGATAGAGACGCTTTCACAAAGCAAAGCGACTGAAAGAACCCTTGGGTGAGAAGCCCAAACGGATATAAACGACACAAGGAGCACCCAAGTGCTCCTTGTGTCGTGGTGATCCGCTTGGGGTTCGAACCCAAGACCCCCACATTAAAAGTGTGATGCTCTACCGACTGAGCTAGCGGATCGACCGAAGAATCATCTTTGCCTGATTCTGCTATGACGTGTTCAGGTTCCTATACGGAGGGCCTGACAGACGTAGTAATGACCCCGAAAGACGAGGCAACAGGCGAAAATGCGGCTGCAAAGGTAATAAGAATTATGCAAATAGCAAAGGAAATGTGAGAAAAGTTGTTAAAAAGTTAGTGTTTTTTAACTTATTCTATGTTTTTTCATTACCTTTGCAAGGCGGTATGGATTAACCGCAAGAAACTCTGAAACGTACAGAATACCATACATAATTAAATGTCACGGTAGGAATAAACAGAACCCACCAATAAATTCTCAGACAATGATTGAAGGCCCCATCACATTTGATCGCATGGCGCGATGGACTGTTATTGCAGTAATAGTAGTCGCCGTTTTCTTCATTCTGGACAAGCTCAGTGCCGTATTGCTTCCCTTTGCCATTGCATGGCTGTTTGCCTACCTGCTATATCCGTTGGTGAGGTTCATACAGTATCGGCTGCACATAAAGGTGCGCGCCATTGCCATCGTTATCACTATGATACTGGCGCTGGCGGTGCTGGCAGGCATTTTCTGGCTGATTATCCCTCCGATAATCTCTGAGTTCGGGCGCTTTACCAAGGTATTGACACACTATCTGGAAAACACCATACACACGGACAGCCTGCCCGACACCATACACGATTACCTGTTTGCGAACCAAGCACAGATAAAGAAGTATCTGACATCAGAGAACTTCATGACTGCCCTCAAGGAGGCAATGCCTCAGGTATTCTCGTTCATGGGCGAGACGATGAGCATCATCATGAGCATCTGCGCTTCATTCATCACGTTGCTCTACATGTTCTTCATCCTTTTAGACTATGAATACCTGTCAGAGAACTGGATAAAGATATTCCCCAAGAAGTACCGCTCCTTCTGGGCATCACTCATGGGCGACGTTGAGATAGCCCTGAACAACTACATCAGGGGTCAGGGACTGGTGGCTACCACGATGGGAATACTCTTCATCATCGGCTTTGCCATAATAAACTTCCCTATGGCTGTGGGCCTGGGCATCCTTATCGGCATACTCGACATGGTGCCTTACCTCCATACCTTTGCCCTGATTCCTACTGCATTCCTTGCTTTTCTCAAGGCATCAGAGACAGGACAGAACTTCTGGGTAATCTTTGCAAGCGCCCTGGCTGTATTCTGTATCGTACAGGTCATCATCGACGCCATCGTGACTCCCAAGATTATGGGGCATAGGATGGGGCTGAACCCAGCCGTGCTGCTGCTGTCATTGTCGGTATGGGGCGCGCTGTTAGGCTTCATCGGACTTATCATTGCCCTTCCCGCCACAACAATTATCATCTCGTATTGGCAGAGATATATCACTAAAGACACTGACGAGGTGACGAATTGACAAATTTATGAATTAACAAATTAACGAGTTAACGAGTTAATACATTAATAAATTAGCGAGTTAACACATTAACGAATCAACTTAATCTCCCCCCGCTGAAAGATGCTTTACCTTGTTCCTACCCCTGTGGGCAATATGGAGGATATGACATTCAGGGCCGTACGGCTGCTGAAGGAGGCTGATGTGATACTCTGTGAGGACACTCGTACCAGCGGAATCTTGCTCAAACACTTCGATATCAGCGGTAAGAAACTGCTGGCCCACCATAAGTTCAATGAGCATTCCACGACGTCAAACATCATCGAACGCCTAAAGGGAGGCGAGCTGATATGCCTCATCACCGATGCCGGCACGCCCGGTATCAGCGACCCAGGCTTCTTCCTGGTGCGCGAGGCAGTAGCCGCGGGAATAGAAGTACAGACGCTCCCAGGCGCTACGGCATTTGTTCCGGCACTCGTCAGCAGCGGACTGCCGTGTGACAAGTTCTGCTTTGAGGGCTTCCTGCCACAGAAGAAAGGAAGGCAGACACGGTTGCAGGAGCTGGCAAGGGAGCCGCGTACCATTATTATATATGAGTCTCCGCGGCGTGTTATAAAGACCTTAGAGCAGATATGCGAGCTATTCGGCGCAGAGAGACAGGTCAGCGCCTGCCGCGAGATAAGCAAGATACACGAAGAGAGTGTGAGAGGCACGGCGCAGGAGGTGCTGCAACACTTCATGGACAATGAGCCGCGAGGGGAGTTTGTCATCATCATCGGAGGTGCCACAGGCAGTCCCGAAGGCCCGGACAACGCCGATGAAACCGATTCTTTCAGCGAGAAAGACAATCCCCACAACCGTGAAAAGCACGAGAGCAAGTACCAACGCAAACTGCGTCAACGCAACAACGAGGAATGATGGAGTCACTGTTACACTACACATGGCGACATAAGATACTGCCTCTCGGCGACCTTCACACCACCGACGGGCGGCTTGTGGAGGTCATCAACCCCGGACTGCACAACCGTTCGGGCAGCGGTCCGGACTTCTTCAACGCCCAACTGAAGATTGACGGCATGCTATGGGTGGGCAACGTAGAAATCCATACGAAGGCAAGTGACTGGTATCGACACCACCACGACAGCGACAAGGCCTACGATAACGTAATCCTCCACGTGGTGGAGCAGGCCGACATGGACGTCACCACGTCCCAAGGGCGCACCCTTCCCACCCTCGTCATCCCCGTTGCCGAGCAACTGAGCCGCGACTATGCCGCGCTGCTCAACTCCGAGAAGTACCCACCATGCTATGAGATAATCCCCGACCTGCCGCGCCTGAAGGTGCATTCATGGATTAGCGCGCTGCAGACAGAGCGTCTGGAGCAGAAGACGAGGGCCATGAGTGACCGCGTGACCCTCATGAACGGCTCATGGGATGACGGCTATTTCATCACCTTGGCACGCAACTTCGGCTTCGGAGTCAACGGCGACGCCTTTGAGTCGTGGGCCAAGACGGTGCCGCTGCGAGCCGTAGATCATCACCGCGATGACCTGATGCAGGTGGAAGCGATATTCATCGGCGTTGCAGGACTGTTGCCACGCCTCGCAAATGACAAGTCTGTCAAGGATGCCGACAGGTATCGCAAGGAGTACGAATACCTGCAGAAGAAATTTGGCCTGCCCACGATGGAACCGTCATTATGGAGCTATAAGACCCGTCCGCAGAACCATCCTCACGTGCGTCTGCTTGAGTTGGCGAGGATGTACCATGAGCGCCGCACATCGATAAGCAGCCTGTTGGAATGCAAGACGGTGAAGGACATCGGAAAACTCTATAACATCAGCGGCAGCAAACTGACACTATTGGCCATAAATACCGCCATTCCATCGATATTTGCCTACGGTCGCAGCCACGACAAGGAGGCTCTCTGCCAACAGGCTTTTGACATGCTTGACTCGCTGAAATGTGAGGATAACAACATCATCCGCATGTGGAGAGAGTGCGGGCTGGAGGTGACAACGGCAGGAGATTCGCAGGCACTGATACAACTGAAGAAGGAATACTGCGACAAGAAGGGGTGCCTGAGATGTCGTTTCGGCTATGAATTTCTTACCGGCATGCATAGGAACAGATTCCTCGGGGAGACTACAGATCAGGCAGACGAATAAGCATCACGCAAT
>JAEEGL011654120.1_pt1 | contig 11629 bp, 21 predicted proteins | sample 9134231 | NCBI WGS metagenome assembly JAEEGL01 (sample SAMN16246548, study PRJNA631951) | gut metagenome | biome: gut microbiome; feature: rumen; material: fiber-attached | host: Bos | place: Iran: Karaj | collected 2018-10 | reverse complement strand
CTACTCAAAAGCCCGGGCAATTTGAAGAGACTAACTAAAGTTAGTCTCAACAATCATCTGTAAAGCATCCCATGTAAGGATCATAACCCATTTCATAATCACAATCATCATAATCATCTTCAGGTTCAGATTCTCCGCACCAGTATTCACAGGTATAACCGTATTTGGCATTGTAGGGGCATTCACCAAAATCACAAGGGGTTTCTCTTCTCAGACTCATAATATCACCTCTCCTTTAATAATGTGAAAATGTGTCAAGCATTTGAAAAACAATTCCAGAGTTTTCACTAATTTCAAGTTCCAAATCATTTCAATGATGTAAGTATGATTTGCTTCCAAATACCATTTTGGAAACTGCGGTTCTTTGCCGAAATGGTAATAGGTTAATTCCGTTTTGACATTTGCGGTTTCATCTATTATCATCCAGATTGTCTTTGTCATAACTTTTGTTTCCTTTCTTTTGATAGTTTAATTATATCACAAAGAAATAAAAAGTCAATATCCATTTTTAAATAGTCACTCAAAAGGCCCGGGCAATTAAGGCTCTCTAACTTCAATTTGAAAAGAAAAGGGGTAAAACCCCTTTTCTCATACTTTTTCGCAAGTAATAGCACCTTCCATCAGAACCCACTGAGAACCAATCTTGATAAACGGCAGTTCAATCAGGTAACAATCATCATCTGAGGTCTGTGCGAATGTATCAAATAGAATCAGTGTGTCACCTTCAAGAGTAGCATAGATAATATCCATGAAACTGTCTTTGATGTCTGTCCCGAAAGGAAGTTGTTTATAACACTTGGTAGCCATATCCATACTATCCTGAGATCCAACGAAATCTGTAATAGTGGCAAAAGCAGTCCAATCAGTGCTGTCAAACTCTTCGCCCTCTTCCTGTTTCATTGTCAGATAGGAAAGCGGGATCATTGTTTCTTTGAAATTGCTATCCTTGATCCAAGCAGAAGCCTTAGTCAGTGAATAGGCTGTGCCGTAAGTTTCAACCGCGGATTTTTCAGCTGCGAAAGTCGGAACGGAAAGAGCCAGAATCATAACAACAGCGACAATCATCTTCATCATCTTTTTCATTTTCTTTTTTCCTTTCTTGTGAGGTGTTTTGTTTTCTTTGATGATATTAGTATATCATTCATCATTAACTTTGTCAATAATCAATTTAATTTTTTTCTATTTTGAGTGGGCGTTCAAATGCCCGGGCTTTTGAGTAAGCCCTCAGGAACGGGGCTTACTCAAAACGATTTTATATTTTACGTTATTCAAATGAAAAATAAATTCTCGTTCGGCATTTGTTACTTCAACAGAACCGCCCAAATTCTCAATTGAAGAAACTAACGCGGAAATGATTTCAGATTTTTCGGCGTCCTTCTTCTTTTCTCTTTTGGAATTATCAAATTTATAAACAGTGGGCTTGCGGTCTGCTTGCCTTGCTTTTTTGCTTGCTTTCTCCTGTTCTTTTGAAAGTTCAAACAGCTTTTCACCTTTGTCTATTTTTTTGTCGTCCTCAATTAGCTGTTTGGCTTCATCCTCAGATATTCCAAGGATACGTACCAATTTTTCAATTTGATTTTCAGCCAAATTTTATTTCCCCCTTTCGTTTTTCTATATATATTATAATATATTTTTTTTAAAAAATCAAGTAAAAGATTTTTCAAATCAAAAGTAAAGGAACGATTTGAGTAGTCATTTGAAAAGCCCGGGCGGTTTGAGAGGTTGAACCTCAGTTCAAACCTCTCAGAATTTCAAGAATATTCTCAACTCCAAATGCTTCACCCGTCCAGTTCTGACGATTCTTTTCCTCATCGTCAAAGAGTATGTCTTTTTCAGTTTTGGCGAACTTTTCTTTGGCGGTTCCGTAAGGAACAATATTGATTTCGTCAAATTCAACGGAAGGAAGGTGAGTTTTCAGCCAATTCTTTTTTGCTTCTGTAACTTTTTCGTCATATTCGGGAGTAGAGTTTTTAGAAAGCCAGCTGATAATCCCTACCCTGTATCCCTCGCCCTGTAATCTGTGAAGGATGCGAGCCAAAGCGGAAAGTCTGATAAGCGGTTTTGCGATTTCATAAGGAAGGCTATCAGAAGCAATCAGAAAATCCAACCAGTTTTCAACTCCGTAAAGGTCAGCGATTGTGCCATCCATATCAAAGAAAATCGTTCTTGCCATTTTTTTATCCCCCTTGTTCTTTTCTTGATTATATTATATCAGCCATTTCTAAGTCTGTCAATACCTTTTTGAGAAAAAGTTTATATTTTCTCCGTGCCTTGCGCTTGATCTTTTTTTCAAACTTATTTCTTATTTTATTGTGAGGGATAATTGAGCGACAATTCAAATCCCACGAGGTCATATCCTGAACCGTTTCTCTTTTGAAATTATCCATCTTTTATTTTCTCCTCTCTTTTGATACTTATATATTACCACATCCAATAGAGAAAAGCAAGCCCTAATTACGTTTTGAGCGCCTATTCAAAGCGCCCGGGCGATTGAGCAAACGCTCAACCGCTCAGCTTACGCAAAACGCGCTTGCCCTTGTAAGGCTCTTTAGGCTCTACCAGTTCGGAATACACCGCCTTGTAAGTAGCCTTGGGGCCGATCTCAGCGACCATTGCCTTAGCTTCAAACAGTGTAGCAACAGTCTTGATTTTTACTTTGCCAAAGAAGATGTCATAGCTAACTTTCGTCATATTTACCACCTTTTTACCTTTCGTTTGAGTTTTCACTTGCTACTAAGGGCTGTCAGGGGCTTACAATACTCAACCAGAGCTAGTCAGTAGCCAAATATTGTTTTTTAGTGCCCCTTCCGCATTCCCTCTCTTTCTATGGTCTTATTATAGCAGATAGAGAGGTTTTTGTCAATCCCTAATTTTTAGAATTGGATCATCTTTTATATTCATAGGCGTGTGGTTGTCACTCATTTCTAGGATGTATTCTTTGCCGATTTCATAAACTTTTTCGGTTGTATCCCACCCCCAAAGATTACCCGTTTTATCTTCAAAGGTATGCTCCCCGTTATAAGAAGCAATACAAACCGCGTTGCGGGTATATCTTGTTTCATCATAAGAGATAAAGCCAAATGTAGAAACCGCCACGGCAGCGGTTGTTATGCCATAAATCAAACGCGTCATTTTTTTTCATTTCCCCCTTATTCTTTCCTTTTGGATTGTATAATAATTATAACAAAAATTTTTTGAAATGTCAATAAAGAGTTTTCAAATGCTTACTCAAAAAGCCCGGGTAAAACTTGCCATATAGCAAAAAAAGAAAGCCCTTACTTTTTCAGTTCAGGCTTTCTAAGAAGGCGAGCATTTTTCCGCTTTCAGCTTTGAATCTTACAAATCCGCGTTCATTCATTCCGGAAAACTTGAAGCAGAAGGTTCTGAATTCATCCGCATTCATCATATAGAGCGTTGCGTTTTCTTCAATGACGCTGACCCAGATGAAAAGGTCACTATGGACGTTTTCAAAGTAGGTATCAAGGCTTTCGCCTAAGTCGTTGCCGAGTTTCATATTTACGAGCGTTGCCTTACTGGATTTCACGCTTGCGTTCATTTCAGGAATGTCGCTTCCCATATCATAACGGGTGTTCGCATCTTTGCCGCCCATATAGCCGGTCATATGCTTTGCGACGATTTCTTTGAATTCGCCACCGTTCATATAGTGTGTGCCGTCCAGTGTATACGGCGCACCTTTATGAGTCGAATTGAATGTATACTCAAAACCGATGTTTCCGCTGATTTTTTTCATTTTCGTTTCCCCCTTGCTTTTGTTATACTCATTATAAGCGATAGGGCGGAAAAAGTCAAGAGGGGATTTGAAATTTTTTATTTTCAGAATTGTCAGACATTTGTTTGAACGCTCATTCAAATTTTGCTACTTCACAGTAGTAAAGTGTAACACTTTACCGTGATGAAGTGTCGTGCTTTACAGTAGTAAAGTGTAGCACTTCACCGTGGTAAAGTGTCTGACAGTTTCAGGATTTTTCTGACAACTCTAAATTGTCAGACAATTCAGACAAATTTTTACGCTTCACCGCGGTGAAGCGAAAAAGCGCCGGCCCAGGGTCGCAGCCGGCGCGCCGAAAAATCTTTTTTGTAAAAATATTTTCTGATTTCAATTTGTAAAATCAATTTACAAATCCAGTAGAGAAATGAAACTGGAAGATTTTTCAATCTTCCAGTTCGTGATAGTAGTAATACTCATTTACTATCTGACCGTATTCGTCAAGGTCTTCTCTTTCCAGTTCCAGAACCTTTATTCGTGCTTCTCTCTCAGTCTCAAAACGATCAACTATGTATTCCTCATATCCCATCAGGTCCTCTACCAGCTCAAATACTATCCACTTCTTCATTGTTTTGTCTCCTCTCTTTATCTGTTTGATGTTCCTCTTTGATGATCTTATTATATCAAAGCCCGGTTTATTTGTCAATCTTTTTTCTATTCTTTTTTTATTTTATTTTTCTTTTCTTCTGTGCTTGTGCCCCTCTTGTTAGAAGGGCACAACGCCGAAGGTATACTTTATTGTATAGAACTTGCTGTCTTTCCATTGACTGTCAAGATAGCTGAAATCCATTGCTTCTTCTGTGTTATAATATTTATTATAGATGTTTGCTACTTGCTGTCTTTCCTCTGCTGTTGCGTCTTGCCACAGCTTATCATACTCTGTCATGATGTGCCCCTCTCCTTGTTCTTTGTGTGCCCCTCTCTATGCTTTTATTATAGCATAGCCGGCTCGTTGTGTCAATAAAAAACTTGCTAATATTCATAAAATATTAGCAAGCCGGAGAAAATAAGAAGCTATTCCAGTTAGAGATACAAAAACGGCACACATAATTATAATTTCAATAATTAGATTTTTAGTATTTGCCATAGTGTCTTTCCTCCTGTTCTACCTTCTATTCTATCACTTCTCTGTTGGAATGTCAAGAGTTTTTTTATTTTTTTTCGTTAGTTTCGGGATTGTCTTTGAGCGTTTGCTCGGCTCTTTGTTTAGTAAAATTTTAGTGCTTCACAGCGCTAAAGTGCGACAACGGAGTTTGACAAGACTAACAGTAGTAAAGGAAGACTAACGGTTGTTAGCCCTCTCTAACCGTGGTTAGTTATCTCTTACTGTTGGATAACAAATAAGGCAAGGTTTTTGTCCCTGCCTTATTTCTTAGAAGTGCCAGTTCAGAGCTGTTGTGAAATACACCTTGATGTTATACATATCTTTTTCAGCGCATCTGCCGAAGTAAAGGACTGGTTCACTCTCAAAGCCGTACTTCCTAATTAGTGTGTCCATCATTGCTTCGTACTCTCTCTGCTGTCTCTCGTTATATTCTCTCATCATTGTTATTGTCCTCTCTTTCTCTTTATCTCTTTGTGTGTGTTGTTTTACACTAAGTCTCTGTAATCATTGTAGATGCGTCCAACCTCGTAGTCCTCTACTAAGTATAACCAGTAGTCCTGCTCGGCTTCCAGTCGTTCTACCAGTGCGTCAGCTTCTGCTTTGTCAAAAACTACTGCTGCGATGTATTCGATGTGATCTTCGTAGGATGCCTGATTGAAACCTTTTACGATGTATGCTTTCATTTTTATTTCCTCTCTTTCTTTCCTTTGATGATTTTATTATATCAGAAACTCGGTTGATTGTCAATACCTTTTTTATTTTTTAGTTGAAGTAATATTTTACTTCATACTGTGCTGTTATCATATTATACCACATCCACACGCTCTTGACTGCTGTGTTCTGTGCTACCTTGTTGTAGTAGCCTTGCGCTCTCTGCCTGCTTGGGAATACCTTTGTGTAGACCTTCATTGTGCGCCCCTCTCTTTCCTTCTGTGTTCCTCTTGATGATGTTATTATATCAAAGGCCCGGCCCTTTGTCAATAGGCTATTGGAAATTTTTTTTATTTTTTTTTAGGGGTTAGAAATCTCTAACTGTGGTTAGTTAAGTTGAACTAACTATAATGATGATTTATTCAGTAAGCAATAAAAATAGTTAAGCCCCTCTAACTGTAGTTAGAGAGGCTTAACTATTTCAAGCGTTTTGGGAGCAACGATGAACTGTCAGAAAACTTGCTGAATTGTCAGAAAATTACTGAACCATTAAAACTGCGCGAAAATCGGCCTGCTTGGGTCGTCAGCAGGCCGCCGAAATTAGGGGTGGCAATACTTTTTCAATGAGAGCGTGAGATATTTTTCCAACATACCGCTGAGATTTTTTTCGTAGAAGAAAACAAAGGTGGGGGGTGGTTTCGGGAAAAAATTTTTTATTTTCTGACAATTCACTTCGCTCTGGTCCAAACTTTTTCTAAACCCATTTTTCATTTTCGGATTACGAAGCTCTCTGGGGAAAAAAGCCTTCTTGAGAAAGAGAGCTTTAGCTCTCTTTCTCAGCTCTCTTTCTCAACTTTCCGACTCTCTGTTCCGAAAGTATGACTTTCAATTTTTTCAATATAATAATCTTTATCGCTATCAATTACCACTAAAATTGTCCCAACACTTCCATTATCAAAAACAGTCATCATAATATCATTGATAATTTGAACCCCGTTCAAATCATCAACGTCACTCTAAAGTTTCGGACTATCGTCAATTTCATAGGGAGGACTACTCACCGTCAATTTTTCCTTAGTATGTATTTCCTCCAATTCCACTACATACCAATATCTCGAATTATGATAATCTAAATGACTCTTCGTATTTACAATTCTATAAGTTCCCACTTTCGCATTTCCAATAGAAACACAGTATCCATGCGCGTAAGCTATCACATCGTTATTCTTTATTTCATAAATCCCATAACTTCCATCGGATAAATCAATTGCCGTTAAATAAGGCTGTGTATAAACATTATTTTCTAAAAACAAACTTGCTTCTACATCAATAGGCGGCACGCCCATCATTATCACCCTACTCAATTCTTTTTCTACCTATGTATTAATTTCTTTATCCACATTTCTAGCAACGATTGAGCCAAGTAATATCCCCACCAAGGCACAACCGGCAATCATTAAACTTCCTTTCACAATAAAACAAACTCCTTTCAAAAAAAACAAAACTTCCTCCAAAATAATTATACCAAAAATTTTTTATTTTGTCAATCAAAAATACTTGACTTTGCCCAAAAAATACGGTAATATAAGGGTATGAGGGACAAGCCCTCATACCCTTATATTTTTTTTATTTTGGAGGTTCGAATGATAAAATTAGATTACACTATTGAATCTCCAGAAGAGAGAAACGAATTAGTCAAAAAAATTCTTGCCGAAGCAGAAGCCCAAGGCGGTGAAGCCGCCCTAAATCCTGCCTATTTAGAAATTTTAGCTGACTATCTCGTTCTTTGTATGGAGAAACAAGAAAAAAAGGAGAAGAAAATCCTCACTGAAAACCGAATGGCAACAGTGAATAAACGTGAAACTTCTTTTGAAGGTCTTGTTTCCACACTTGAAAATGGCGAAGATGGCATATATAATTTGATAAATGAAAGTAAGACAACAATATTCCAACCAAAAGTATCAATAACTAAAAAAGATTTAGAAGAAATTCCTTTCCTAAAACAACTTAAAGAAACCATTGCCGTGTGGGAAGAAAAATTGAAAAAAGCAGAAGGGCGAGATCGTTATATCATCAAAAAAGCTCTAATAGAAATGCGTAAAGACCAATATGTAATAAAAGAAGGATACCGCCAACCCATTCGGTTCAATAAAATTACTCGTTCAAAACACTACACTCGTTTTGATGATTCATATTTCTTTGATGATGATGGTTATGTGATTGGTACGGGATTCTCCCTCACCAACCCGAAAGTTTGTTCTGCTATCCTTTGTAATTATTCCCGATTAAAAGAACAAGCCTACGGGCAATTTGAAAGCGACCTATATTACCTAATATATTCTTTTGATGAACTTGCCGAAAAGGTTCTTGCCGAAGAGCCTCTTTATCGGCAAATTGTAATTGACAAAATAGACGGGATGCCGAATAACGACATTCAAGTAGATTTATTACAGCGGTTTGGAAAGACCCACTCATCAGAATATATCTCATCTCTTTGGCGGAAAAAAATTCCCAACTTAATTGCCTCGGCCGCTGAAGATGAAATTTTAGATTGGCATTATTTAGTAAAAGAAAAAGGACGTTATAAAAGATGTAGCCGTTGTGGGCAAATCAAGTTAGCCCATAACAAATACTTTTCTAAAAATAAAACATCAAAAGACGGTTTCTATTCTATCTGTAAAAAATGCCGAAATCGTAAAGGAGGTAATAAAGATGGCTGAAACTGAAAAATTGTTTTGTGATAGATGCAAAAAAACGATGTCTTCTCGTGAATTTTACAAAACAAACAATCTTATCAAATATCCAACTGGTTGGCTCAATAAGTGTAAATATTGTATAACGGCCCACGTAGATAACTGGGACCCCAACACTTATCTTTGGATACTTGAAGAATTAGACGTGCCCTATGTGCCGAAGGAGTGGGATAGCCTTCTTGCCACATTTGGTAAAGATCCAAAGAAGATGACCGGAGTCACTATTATGGGGCGCTATATATCTAAGATGCACCTAAACCAATATAAAGATAAACGCTGGGCCGACACAGAGGTTCTTCGCCGTATTGAAGAAAAAAGAATGCGTGAAGCAATGGCGAAACAAGGATATTCAAGTGCCGAAATAGATGAAGCAGTTGAATCAAATCCTCAATTAAGACCATTAGACGGCACACATTTTGAAGAACCAAAAATCATTACTCATTCACCTATGGACGACCTTGCTAATAAAGTTGCCGCGGAGGGTACCCCGATCGGTGATGGCTATACTTCGGCAACCTATGATGATTCATCAGACCTCGGCATTGAATTATCTGATGAAGATATTGTATATTACCGAACTAAATGGGGAAAATCCTACAAACCCGACGAATGGGTTCAATTAGAGTCTCTCTATCAAAATATGAAAGACTCGTATGATGTTCAAGGAGCAGGGCATGAAGATACTCTCAAACTTGCTTGTAAAACATCACTAAAATCAAACCAGCTATTAGATATTGGCGATATAGATAACGCAAAAAAGATGGTCTCAATGTATGACCAACTAATGAAGTCCGGCAATTTCACCGCCGCTCAAAATAAAAAAGAGAAAGGTGAATTCATAGAATCAATCTCAGAGCTTGTTGAACTATGCGAACGAGAAGGATTTATCCCTCGTTATTACACCGATGGTCCAAAAGATAGAGTAGATGAAACAATCTTAGACCTCAAAAACTACACCAAATCACTTGTAGTTGAAGAAATGAACCTCGGCAATCTTATTGAAGGAGCAGTTCGTACAATGGTTCAAGAAGAAAATAAAGAAGAAGATGAAGATATTGAAGATGAAGAACTTGATCTTGAAGAAATAGAACAAATAAAAGACGAAGATTACAGTGAATTTGTAGATTTCGTTGAAGGTGAATCGGCAAATGATGAAGAAATGATTGCCGAAATCATAAAAAAAGGAATAAATAATACATGAGAATAGAAGAAATTCTTAGTATCCAAGAGAAAAGAAATCAAAAGATTGGTCTTTCCGAAGAAAGGGTTCGGGCAATTTTGCCGATTGCCCGCTAGTATGTTGCCTTTTGGAGGGAATATCCCGATATTTTTGTTGATTGGCTTTTGGAACAAGGTAATCCCCAAGATTTTAAGTTCTATTTCTACCAACGAGTTTTTTTACGAATAGCGATGCGGCATCAATATGTGTATGCCGTTTTCCCTCGTGCTTATTCAAAATCTTTTCTTTCAATGATGGTTCTTATGATTCGTTGTATTCTTTATCCAAAGTGTAAACTCTTTGTTACTTCTGGAGGTAAAGAGCAGGCCGCGGGTATTATGAAGGAAAAAGTTCAAGAAATATGTACGCTTATTCCCGCATTCAAAAAAGAGATAGATTGGTCGCGTGGCGTTACACTTGAAGGTAAAGATTATTGTAAATATGTTTTTCGTTCTGGTTCATATTTTGACAATATTGTTGCCCGAGAAACCTCAAGAGGTAAGCGTCGTCACGGCGGTGTTATAGAAGAATGTGCCACCGTTGATGGAACTATTCTTTCAGAAGTTATTATTCCTACAATGAACGTTTCCCGTTTGTGTATGGATGGTTCTACACATCCAGAGGAACAATTAAATAAATCCCAATTATACATTACTACTGCCGGATGGAAGAATACTTTCCCATATGATAAACTTATTCAGCTTTTAGTTTGGCAAATTATTAAACCTGAAAAATCTATGGTAATAGGCGGAACTTATAGAATTCCGGTTCTTGTAAAATTACTTGATAAAAACTTTGTCCGCGACCTAAAAATGGACGGTACATTCAATGAAGCATCTTTCCAACGTGAATATGAGTCAAAATGGTCTGGTTCAGTAGAGAATGCATTTTTCAGCGAAGAAGCAATTACTCGTAATCGTATTTTAAAACAACCAGAATATGAAGCATCAGGTCGTGCTTCTAAGTCATCTTTTTATATACTTTCAATGGACGTTGGCCGAAAAGGTTGCGATTCTGTTATATGTGTATTTAAAGTTACTCCATAGCCATAGGGAATATCTACTAAACAATTAGTAAATATTTATACTATATCTGATGCCCATTTTGAAGAGTAGGCGATTTTTGTTAAAAAATTATTTTATAAATATAAAGCAAAACGCCTTGTAGTTGACGGCAATGGTATGGGTATTGGATTTGTAGATTATTTAGTAAAACCGCAAATTGATCCAGATACAAATGAAGTCTGGCCTGATTTTGGTGTCTATGGCGGCACACAAGATGATGCCGTTGATGAATATAAGAAATATAGAACTGCTAATTGCGAACAAGATGCTCTTTATATAGTAAAAGCTAATGCTCCTGTTAATAATGAAGCACATTCAAACGCTCAATCACAACTTTATTCTGGAAAAGTAAAGATGCTTATTGATGAGCGTGTTGCTAAAGTAAAATTAATGGGAACTAAAATGGGGCAAAATATGACGCCAGAAAAAAGGGCAGAATATCTCAAACCATTTACTTTAACTTCCATATTAAAAGAGGAAATGATGAACCTTCGTGAAGAAAATGAAGGTGTCAATATTATTTTGAAGCAAGCCAATAAGGGAATAAGAAAAGATAAATTTTCAGCCTTTGAATATGGATTGTATTATATCAAATTGGAAGAAGATAATAAAAAGAAAAAGAAAAGGTTTAATGCCGCAGATTGGGCATTTTTTAACTGAATAAAAAATTTTGGGTATTTCCAATTTATCGCATTGAAAAATTTTACATTTTATAATGTAGGAGGGTAATGCGATGATAATTTATATACATAGAAATTTAATAAATGGAAAAGTTTATATTGGATAGACTAAATTATCTTTATAGAGACGAAGTCATACTGATGGTAGTGGATATAAGGATTAGAATAAATTTTGGAATGCTATTCAAAAATATGGTTGGGAAAATTTTTCTCATGCAATTTTAGAAGAATGTTCGGAAACAGAAGCTGATGAAAAAGAAAAATTTTGGATAAATTTTTTTAATTCAACAGATTCTAATTTTGGTTATAATTGTTTAGTAGGTGGGCGAACAGCAAAAATAAAAACTTTATTTAAAAAAGGAGTTTTTTG
>JAEEGL010470084.1_pt1 | contig 11629 bp, 11 predicted proteins | sample 9134231 | NCBI WGS metagenome assembly JAEEGL01 (sample SAMN16246548, study PRJNA631951) | gut metagenome | biome: gut microbiome; feature: rumen; material: fiber-attached | host: Bos | place: Iran: Karaj | collected 2018-10 | reverse complement strand
TGAAAACGATCGACTGAACGTTTCAGTCAACAATTTTGAGGGCTGATGAAGAACCCGGAGCACGGGTTCTTCATCAGCCCTGTTTTGTAATTTGTTTCTCAGTGACACATCATCCGCCGATTACGCGGTCCCTCACGGATTCGCAAAGCGAAGGCGTCTCCTCGCCGGAGAAGGCGAAGGTTGGCGCTCACTTGGGAGACACGAGCGATTAAGATTGCCGAATCGATGATTCGCGCGGGCTCCTTCAGTCGCCGTACGGCGACAGCTCGCGCGCGGTGCGGAGCCTAAGGATAAGGCGTTTTTTTGGTGCAGCTATAGTTTTTTTGATTTTTCGAAGAATTTCACGTCCGGCGCAAGCCGTACACTTCATTAGCGCCGAAGGCGCGTCTTCACCAGTGCGAAGCACGTCTTCATTAGCGCCGAAGGCGCGAAGCCTGTCCACTGTCCACTGCCAGCTTCTCACATTCAGCCGTGCCTTCAGGCGCAAATCCCGGCGTTTAATCCTCGAAGCTTCCTTCCTCGGGATCGGGGCAGGTTAACCCCTCAAGGTGGGCGTGGTCGTTGAAGCGCCTGACAAGAGGAATAAGCAGCGCGCCGGGTTCGCATCTGAATTCGAACTCGGTGACGCCGGTGCAGTGCAGACGCAGATAGGTGCAGGCTGCCAGGACGTTCGACGACGTAAGATAACCGAAAAGAACGGAAATCGTCCCTCCGTGGGCGAAAACGAGAATATTGTCGCTGTTTTCGCGGTCGCACCGGTAGCAGTAACCCTCACGGTGAAGCCCGAACTGTTCGATCCACGCGTCAAAACCGCCGCAGACACGCTCCACGGCCTCTTCAAGCTTCGTTCCCTTGTAACCCCAGAAGTTATCCGGATCGTATGAATGGATCTGTACGCCGTTTCTGACGAGCTCTGCGGGTGCCTTCCAGGGACTGTACTGAAGTTTTTCCTCCTTTGACGCACCGTGTAAGCCGTAGGATATTTCGTGCATGAATTCAAGCCGGGTGATATCCTTCCCGAGGCGTATCGCAGTATGCTCCGCCGTTTCGATGGCGCGCCCGTAATCCGACGCGCAGATCGCGGTTACTTCGGTTCCCTTGCGTTCTATTCGTTTTGCAAGCGCCTCGGCCTGCGCGTGCCCGAGCGGAGTCAGGCAGTTGTCTTTGTAATTCGGATCTCCGTGTCTTATCAAAATCAGTTTCATCGGTTCGGTCTCTCTGTTCCGCTGTTATTTTTTACGGATCTCTATCCGCACGTTCAGTTTTTTCTCTCCGGTCGCAAGGAACGCCCTGTAATATCCGTTGCGGTTCCCCGAGGTGAATCCGGCGTCCGCGACGGTGCCGTCGGTGGCGTAAACGCACTCCCAGCCGCGATAGCAGACGGTTACCGTCCGGTCGTCGGCGGTGATATCCGTCTTCGTTTCGCCGTCGAATTCAAAAGCCGGAAGCAGGCAGCCGACGGCGCCCTCTCCCGTCAGTGTCAGCGCGACTCCGTCCGCCGATACACAGATACTCATCAGGACGTTTTTTTCGCCCGCCGTACACCGGATAACGGCGGAAGCGGCGTTATTCTCCTCCGTCAGCGAAACGGTCGAGTAGGAAAAATCCCCGTCCGTTCCGTACACCCATCCTCCGTCCGACGGGACGGCAGGACAGATCGCCTGGGCGGGTGAATGCGGAAGATCAATCAGGTATTTCGACCTGTCCGACGCGGGGCACGGGACGGAAAGACAGATCTCCGGGGGCGCGCCGGCCTTGTGAACTCTCCCGAGACCGCTTGCGTCGTATTTCGGGTCGGCGTTTTTTTCGAATTCGGCGAAATACTCCCCGCAACACAGAAACACCTTGTGAAATCTCCCGGAGGTTTCAAACGCCGAAGGACTCACGTCTCTTTTTGCCGAAAAAGGAATGCTTCCGTCGGAAATGAGGCAGGCGGCGTAAAGGACCGACGCCGTCGTAACCATATATTTGTCGAAATAAGCGTAACCCTCGCACCCGTAACCGCTTTCCACGGGAAAGCGGTTTTTTATATGACTTATACCGTCCTCCGACAGCCGGCGCTCAACCTCGGAGACGGCAAGCGCCGCGGCGGACGCGAATCTGCGCGCCGCGTCTTCGTCGCCTTCCCTTTTATATCTTACCGCCTCGAATTCGAGAACGGCGGCAAGCCACGCCTCGTTGTGCAGGAACTGATTGCTCCGCCCGCCGAACGGGAGTTCTCCCGTAACAGACTGGGTTTTCAGGGTGACAAGTCCGGCTTTTTTCAGAATTTCGTCGATCCGCGAACGGTATTTCCCGTCGTATCCGAAATTCAGAAGCATCGAAAAGAGCGCTCTCGGAACGATATCGTAAACGAAGGGCTGACGGTCGTCGCCGCCCTTTCTGTCGGAATACATCCCGTTTTCGTCAAACCACTGAAGCTGGGAGGCGATCTGAAGTTCTATGAAATCCACAGAACCTCCGATGCCGTGTTTCAGTCTCGCGTATTCGCTGACGGCGGTGAAAAGAGCCCAGTTGCGCACGTTGTCGCAGGGAGTCACGGCGTATACGTCGTAAGTCTTTTCGGGATCGATCCGTGAAAGACTGCTTTTCCATTCTTCGGTGCGCTCCCGCGGAACGGTACCGCTTTTTTCGACCTCTGCGATGCAGGTCACGATCTCTCTGACCGAAAAATCGTTCGCCGCCTTCCTGTTAGGGATCGATTGGCAGCAGAAATCCATCATTTCAAGGAAAAGCGGCGTCAGTTCCGTCCGCTTTCCGCGCGAAACGAGTATACCGAGTACGGAGGTTAGCCGCGGGAAACCGTGCTCGGTAAGCCCGTCTTTTTTTACCCTGTCGAAATACTCCCGGATATGGCCGTCGGTATAAGCGCCGAGGGCCTTTTCCATAAGGGATAAATAAATATCTCTCATCGTTTCAGAGGACCGATCTGATATCGTCGGAGGTAAATCCGAGGCGGTAGAGCGCGGCGACCGCTTTTTTTCGCGCGGCGGGGTCGGAAGGGATGGTTCCCCACTTCTTTTTCACGACCTTCGATACCTCTTCCGAAAAATCGGTATTGCGCAGATAAGACGACGCCTCTTTCAGCGCTTCCTCCGAATAGGACTCGGCGCGCAGGCGCGACATTATTCTCATCCGTCCGTATCCGCGCCGGATGAGACTGTCGCATTCGAAGATTACATCGCTTTTTTCGTTGATAAGTCCGAGAGAGCACAGTTTTGCCGCGGCGTAAGACGCGGCGCTTTTTTCGTGCCTCTTTTTTATCAGTTTGAATTCGAGCTGCCCCGCGGAGTTGCTCCCGTATTCGAGCAGCCGCCTTCCCGCGCAGAAGGCGCGGTATTTTTTGTCGCTGTCCGAAAGAAGGTCAAGCACCTCGTCCGGCAGGACGCCTGCCGAAATTCCGGATTCGTGAAATATTTCCGACGGAACAAGAAATCCGAACTTCTCCCCGTCGCCCGTCTTTCCGCTTACCCTGACCGCTTCGCCCGAATTGACCGAAGCAAAGCCGGTTACCGTGATCATCTTCCCGCTGCCGTTCAGTTGTCGCCCTGTCCGTCGCCGAGATCTATATCAAGGTCGTCGTCAAGCTCGAAATCGTCGCTTCCGGAGGAACCGCCGTCTCTTTTCTCGGACAGCGCGGCCCTGACTTTGGCGTCAAGCTCGGCAAACAGTTCGGGATTTTCTTCTATCGCCTTGCGCGTGTTGTCCTTGCCCTGAGCAAGACGCTCGCCGTTGTACGAGAACCAGGATCCGCTCTTCTGAATGATGTCAAGCTCTATCGCGGCGTCGCAGAGCTCTCCCGAACGGCTGATTCCCTTTCCGTAGAGGATATCGAATTCGGCCGTCTTGAAGGGCGGCGCGACCTTGTTCTTCACGACCTTGCATTTTACGCGGTTGCCGTAAATGTCGTTGCCGTTCTTCAGCTGCTCCGACCGCCTGATATCTATGCGGACCGACGCGTAAAACTTGAGGGCGCGCCCGCCGGTCGTGACCTCCGGGTTGCCGTACATCACGCCGACCTTTTCTCTCAACTGGTTGATGAATATTACGACGCAGTTGGATTTTGAGATGGCGGCGGAAAGCTTGCGCATCGCCTGCGACATCAGCCGCGCCTGGACGCCGACCATCGACGCGCCCATGTCGCCCTCTATCTCCTGCCGGGGAACGAGCGCCGCCACCGAGTCGATGACGATTATGTCGACGGCTCCCGAGCGGACGAGCGACTCGGTTATTTCGAGAGCGTCCTCTCCGCAGTCGGGCTGCGAGACGAGAAGATTGTCTATGTCCACGCCGAGTGCTTTCGCGTAAACCGGGTCGAGAGCGTGTTCGGCGTCGATGAAGGCGGCCTCGCCGCCCAGCTTCTGGACCTCGGCGATGACGTGGAGCGCCACCGTGGTCTTTCCGGACGACTCCGGCCCGAATATCTCGGTGATCCTCCCGCGCGGGATACCGCCGATCCCGAGCGCCATATCAAGAAGGAGCGACCCGGTGGAGACCGCCTGAACGGTCATTCTCCCGTTTTCTCCGAGGCGCATCACGGCGCCCGATCCGAAGTCCTTTTCTATCTGTGTCAGCGCGGTCTTGAGCGCTTTTTTTCTCGCTTCCTGTTCGCTGCCGGCTTCCGGCTGCTCGGTTTTTTTGCTTTCTTTTTTCATATCGGTTCAATAATCCTTTCATCACGGTTCCGGGCTGTTGTTCAGTTAATATTATACCATATACAGGCTTCTCCGTCAAGCGTTTTATTCCGGAAACGGAAAATTTTTTTTATTATTTCGTGAAAAATCGCCGGTTGTTCCGCAAACGGAACGACCGGCGACAAACAGTCCGCGCGGCGGATGCGTAACCTACACCCCGCGGACGTCAGCGGACCCGACGTACGGTTCGACCGCGCGCGCAAAGCCGCGCAGCTCCTCCTCCGAAAATCCGTGAAGCCCCTCTCTGATCAGGGCTCCGGAATCGACGAAATTCTGCAAAAACCATCTTTTCGCGCCTCTGATAAACTCCCCGATAGCCGGGAAGGACGACTCGTCGTGAAACTCCCGCACGGCGGTGGTGCGCAGCTCGTAATCGGTCGTACCGCCGAGAAGTATTCCGAGAGAACGCTCCACGGGCGCGATATCGAAGCCGGGTATGCCGACGGTCTGCGCGTATCTTTCGGGGGAATTTTTGATATCCATCGCCACGTAATCGACGAGCCCCCCCGAGAGAAGGCGTTCGAGTTTGTCGGGATGACATCCGTTGGTGTCGAGCTTGACGGCGTAGCCCTTCTCCTTTATCTTCCGGATAAATTCTTCGATATCCGGCTGCAGAAGGGGCTCGCCTCCGGTCAGCGCGACGCCGTCGAGGATCCCGCGGCGTTTTTCGAGAAAGGAAAAGATCTCTTCGACGGAAAACCGGGAAGGACCCGGCTTTATTACGAGAGATGAGTTGTGGCAAAACGGGCAGCGCAGTTCGCATCCGCCGGTAAACACGGTACATGCGACCCTGCCGGGAAAATCCAGCAGAGTGACTCTGTTAAGGCCCTGAATATTCATCGTGCGCCTCCTTTACCCTCCGACGGCGCGAGCCTTGTAAAAGGCGCGGTCGGTAAAGACTGCGGTGGTTTTTTTCACTTCGGTCCCGTCGACCGTAAAGATATCGAATCTGTCGGTGTCGTGGGAGGCGTAAACGCCGGTCGCCGTAGTGCGCAGGAAAACGGTCTTTCCTTCAAACACCGTCGAGCAGAAGCACTTGACGGTCTTTCCCCAGGTGCCGAGCTTTTCGGTCGTCTTCGAGCTGATCTCGCCCGTCGTCACGTTGTAATAAAAGGTTCCGGTGCCCGAAACGAGGAGGGAGTCGGGGTTCCCGGCGAAGGGCGACAGATCGTGACCGCCCATGCTTTTTTCCGAAGTGTAAATCGATATTTCCTTCAGTTCGTGCGCTTTTCCCGTGATCCGGTGCTCAAGCGCCGTGATCTTCGACGTTCCGAGGACGAAAAGCAGCCCTCTCGAACCGTCCCAGACGGCGGCGTGAGCTCCGGCGAGGGCGTAGGAGGCAAGCGGCGACGCGTCCGCCGAGTTTATATCCCATATCCTCACGTACGCCTTGTCGTTGTCTCCGTTACCCGACATTACGGCGGCGAAGATCCCGTCGCCCAGCCACGCGCAGGAATGCGGTCCCCATCCCTTGAGCTTGGTCTCGAAAACCTTTTTTCCCGACGGATACTCGGCGATCCCGATATAGCCCGAAGACGAAGTGAATCCCATCAGGATACGGTCGCTTTTTTCGTCGTAAAACATTTTTATCTCGTCTATCCTGTTGCCGTAGGTGGAATCGGCCGAAAAACCGAGAGAGGACGATGGCTTGAAGGTGTACTTCACTACCGGCTCGCCTCCGCGCAGAAGCGGCGCGATATCGTAAAAGACGGCGCAGGCGTTCTGCTGATCGGCAAGAGCCACCGGCAGTTCCCCGAGTTCGGCCGGAGGCGTGAATACGGTCTGCTCCGAAAGAACGAATTCATATTGCGAAACGTCGAACGAGCGGTCGCCCGACGCGTCCGCGGGAATCATTGCTTCGACGAAAAGCCGCGCCGCGCGGACGACGTCTCCGCCGGGAGCGGAAATGGTTACGACGCCCTCCGAGGAAGTCACGCCGAAGGTTTCCGATTTTGACAGGACGATGGACCCCTTTTTCGAGGGATCGGCCGCAGATGACACTTTAAGCATCGCTCCGCAGGCGTCGGCTACCGCGGAGGAAATGATGCTCGCGGCGTATTTAATATCGTTGTCGGCGCCTTTTCCCGTAACTATCGAATAATCACCGGCGGGTATGCCGTTCAGCGTCAGTGATCTCAACCGGTATTCACCTCCAGAGCGCTTTACCGACAGATCCCCCGGAAAAGAGCCGGACGAGACCGAGGCGAGAAAATCCGCAACGGCCGACTCGAGCGCCGCGGCGTTCCCTCCCGCTATGACTATCCTTCCGCTTTCGGGAACGAAAAGAACGGCGGAATCGTAAAGCTTCAGATCCCTGTAGACCTCTTCCGATTCGGATCGGTTGGTCCTGCCGACGAGAATCTCCTTCGCCTGTGCGGGAAGAGCTTCGTCCTTCTTGTGCCAGTCGGTGACGATATCGAGTCTCGTACCGAGCTTGTCCAGCTCGCGGTAAAGGGATATCGCCTCGTCCATCCCGTCTCCGCCGTCGGGGCGGACTATGCGGTATCCCGCGAGAGAGACGCGGATATCCGGCTGCTCCGACGTTACGGATCCGGCGGAGGAGCCGTCGCTTGAGTCGGGCGATCCGTCTCCGGCGCATCCGGAAAACAAGAAAACGATCAGAATCAGACAGACGGCAGCCGTCAGAGCGCGGGTCAGGCGCCGGAACGGAGATTTGTCGCGTAAAAAAGCAATCATTGACGTTATTTGAAAATATGACTGGTGATCTGCCCGTTGCCGGTCACCTTTTCGCACCTTCCGTCGAAGGCGGGGTTGGTATACTTCCGGAACCATTCTTCAAGGCGGGCGTCGAGAGACGCGACGATCTCCGCATAAGAAGGATCGCAAATACAATTCGAATACTCGCCCGGGTCGCGTTCGAGGTCGAAGAGTTCGTCGGGGCCGGCGGGGTATCTGCGTACAAGCTTGTATCTGCCGTCGCAGATCATCCTCGTGCCTCCGTATTCGTCGCAGACGAAGGCGTCGCCGCCCTGTCCGTCGGGCGCGTCACCCTTCAGCAAATCGGCGAAGCTTTCTCCGGGCATGTCCGGAGTTTTTTCATAAGGCGTTCCGGTGATATCGAGAATCGTCTCGAACAGGTCGTAGTGCGACGCGTTGCGCTCGATCACGCGGCCTGCCGGAACCGTTCCCGGGCATCTGAAAAGTCCCGGGACCTTGACGGACGTCGCGTACATATTGAGCGGATAGGTGCCGTTGCCCTTGCCGAAGATGCCGTGATGTCCCATGTTCGAGCCGTTGTCGCTCGTGAAAACGACAAGCGTGTCTTCCGACAGTCCGAGCTCGTCAAGCCGGTCAACGAGGCGCCCGACGCCGGCGTCCATTGCCGTCACGGCGGCGTAGTATCCGCGCAGCGACTCGTTACGGTATTCCTCCCAGGTCTCCCTGATCGGAGCGTAGTTCGCGTGAATGTATCTGACTCCGGGATGCGGTTTCTTCTTCCACTCCGAGAAAGGCATATCTACGTCGCGGACCCAGGGATGCGGCGGGTCGTGAGGCACCGAGTCGAAGGGACAGCCGTCGTACATTTCGATATATTCCTTCGGATGGCACTCCTTCGCCCAGGGCGAATGCGGAGCCGTATAGTGCACGCAGAGGCAGAAGGGATCGTCCTGCCCGGCGAAACCGTCAAGGAATTCTATCGCTTTGTCGGTTATAACGTCGGTGATATACTCTCCGTGCTTGAGCACTTCTTCGCCGTTCTCGAGCACGACGGCGTTGTAGTAGTCGGCGCCTCCGATAGCGCAGGTGTACCAGCCGTTATCGAACCCCGCCTGCGGGCGGTCGGCCGCGCCGATATGCCACTTGCCCGAGAGCGCGCAGCGGTATCCTCTGTCGCGCAGGACCTCGGTGAAGGTCCTGTGGCCGTCGAGATATCTTATCCCCTTGTCGCCGCGCAGCTGGCTTTTCGGCCAGCGGTAGTCGAAGGGAGTGTCCTCCATATCGAACTTCTCGCGCAGGTCGGCAGAGAGCGAGGAGTCGCTTATCTGACCGAAGGCGAGCCAATCGTGGACGCCGTGCGACGATGGCATTTTTCCGGTGAGTATCGAAGCCCGCGCCGGAGAGCAGACGGGGGACGCGCAGTAGAAGTTTTCAAACCTCTCCCCTTCTCCGGCGAGCCTATCGAGGTTCGGCGTCTTCAATTCGCTGTTTCCCGAGCAGCCCATCGCCCAGGCGCCCTGGTCGTCGGTGAGTATGAAGAGAATATTCTTTATCTTTCCGGGAGCCATTGCACTTGCCTTAACCTTTTATTTTACTGATCGCGGGGTCGCCGGGATTTCCCTTGATACCGAGCAGTTCCTTCACGTCCTCTTCGGTCGCGTGGGCGGCAGTTCCGATAAAATAGGGATGAATAAGCACGCTTCTCATTCCGTATTCATCGCCGGAGACTTCGACGCACAGGGCGAATCCATCGTAAAAGTAGATGAGAAAATCCTCTTTTGGAAGGTCCGGATCGTACCCGGACGCAGTGGAAACAAGATATGATGCAAGAGCGACCGAATCGGTTGCAATGGTCGAGGAAGTATAAAAGAGCGGTATAAAATAATACGAGAAAAACGACGACTTTGCACGGGACTTTACGAATTCGACAAGCTTTTCGCTGCCGTCGCATTCGGAAAGCGGACTGCCGAAAAAGGTCTGAACGAACGCATCGGAATCCGGAGTAAACCTGAAGACAGAATCGGGCTTCCCGAGGTCAGTCGTTTTCAACATCCGGAGATTTTCCCCGTAGCGGTCCTCGGTGACGCCGAGGCCTTTCAGATAATACTCGCTGTTTATTATCTCATCGAGCAGATCGAAGGCATCTTTCATGACGTCGGTTTTCTGTCGGCCCGCGGTATCTCCGGAGCAGGAGAAAAGCGCCGTGAATAAGACTGCAAAAAGCGCAAGAAGCGCGACGGCACGAAAGATTTTATTCATCCGGATCCCCCGTCATTTTTTCAAACCTTTCCCCTTCTCCGGCGAGCCTATCGAGGTTCGGCGTCTTCAATTCGCTGTTTCCCGAGCAGCCCATCGCCCAGGCGCCCTGGTCGTCGGTGAGTATGAAAAGAATAATCTTTATTGTTTCAGGCATTATTTCACCTTTTCGATCTTCTTTACTACGTCCGGCTCGGCGAGGAAGGCGCGGACGTCTTCTGTTGAACCGCATTCTACGCCTTCGCAGCTGACAGGACAGACGACAGCAGAGCAGTATCCGCTCTCTCCGGTGACAGTCAGGGCGATCACGCAACTGTCGTAGAAGTAGATATACCAGCCGTTTTCTTCAATCTCCGGATTGTATCCGCTCACGCCAACCTGCGCGAGAGAAGCAAAAGCCGATTTTTTTACGTCGCTCCCGACCGCAGCGGTCTTGAGGAACGAACTATCCAGCAATTTCCCGATATACTCGTTCACTCTCTCTCCGTACCCGGAAGACCCGACTCCCGAAGCCCTGCTGAGAGAATCCATATCCGGCTCGAGGCTGTAAACCGCCCGGGGCTTATCGAAATCGATACCCTCAAACGCCTTCCAGTTCTGAGCGTACCATTCGTCGCCGTCCGACTCAGCGATTCCGCGGTCAATCCAGTCGGAAAGCAGCGCAAACGCGTCTTTGACGACGTCGCGTCTCTGCGGCTTGTCGTTCTTCTGCGCACAGCCTGCGGCAAAAGCGCATATAATCGCAACAGCGGCAATTACGCAAAAGACGCGCAAACGCAAACGATTATTCATCTGCGTTCCTTCCGTCCTCGTCCTCGCGGGCAAGAGTCTCGTTCGGGAGTATCTCCGCGTCGCCCCGGCGTACGCCGTCGACGTAATTGCAGGCGGCGAGAGCCGCCGCGGCTCCGTCGGCTACGGCGGTCGTGATCTGACGCACGCTCTTTACCCGGCAGTCTCCCGCGGCAAATATGCCGCCCATTCCGACCGACGTGTTTTCACCGGCGAGAAGATAGCCGTGTTCGTCGAGAGGAAGGATATCCGCAAATACTCCGGTCGCCGGAGCAAGACCAATCGCGACGAACGCTCCGTCGACGGAAAGGTCGCTCCTCTCTCCCGAAACGGTGTTCAGAAGCGACAGCCCCTTCAGATTTCCGTTCTCGGCGATATATCCGTCGACCACGGTATCGTAGATCGCCTTCACGTTCGGACGAGCGAGCAGCGCCTCCGCCGCCGTCTTTTCGGCGGTGAGGAAGGACAGATTCTGCACAAGCGTCACGCTCTTCGAAGTCTCGGCAAGCAGCGCCGCTTCGACGACCGCCGAGTTTCCTCCGCCGATCACCGCCACGTCGAGCCCCGCGAACATCGCCCCGTCGCAGACGGCGCAGAAGGAAATCCCCCTGCCGATGAGTTCTTCCTCGCCGGGAAGTCCGAGGCGCCTGTGTTCGGCTCCGCAGGCGACTATGACGGCGTAAGAGCGGAATTCATTCCCGTCCGCCGTAACGACGTATTCCTTTCCCTCCTTGCGGAGAGATTCGACCGTAGCGACCTCGATCTCAGCTCCGAGCGCCATCGCCTGAGACAGCATTTTGTCGGCGAGTTCGTTGCCCGAGATCTCTTCGAACCCGGGGTAGTTTTCGATCTTCGGCGAAAAGGTCATCTGACCTCCGAAGGTCGATTTTTCGATTATCAGCGCGCTCTTCCCGGCGCGCCTTGCGTATATCGAAGCGCAGAGCCCCGCGGGGCCGGCGCCGATGATGATGATATCGGTCATTTTTCTTTCTCCGTTCGGATTTTTAAGGCAATACCGCACAATTCGCGTGCGTAGATTGGCGAGAGCATTTTTCGCCTGTTTTTGTTGAGAAATCGCAGGAAAACAGGTGGTTTTTGGGGGCTGTTTAAAAAGTCTGACTTTTTAACAGCCCCGCAAATTCGGCGGACGGGATTCCGCCGAATTTGCGCGAGAATTTCGGTTTTTGCAGCTTTTCAGTTAGATTTCTGCT
>JAEEGL010444789.1_pt1 | contig 11629 bp, 16 predicted proteins | sample 9134231 | NCBI WGS metagenome assembly JAEEGL01 (sample SAMN16246548, study PRJNA631951) | gut metagenome | biome: gut microbiome; feature: rumen; material: fiber-attached | host: Bos | place: Iran: Karaj | collected 2018-10 | reverse complement strand
GTTTAACCTCCTCTCCTATTCGTCTCGCTAATTCTTCCAGTATCGGATCGATTGCCGGATTTATGTAATCATGTGGCGGAACATAACCGCCATTATTCGTTCCATGTCCGTATTGCACCAGCAGAGCAACGCTGTAGCCACCCTCAATGTCTGTATTATGCCACTCAATCTTAGCGCGACCGTCACCTCTCTCTATCTTATAAGACCAAGAGTGTGCCGCTTCTCCAGTATTTCGAGGCGTGGCTCCAGATAATGCGTCTACTCCTTTTTGCCCATAAGTATTTAAAATTCCATCGAACTTAAGCATTCTAAGTCTTTCAAGATAAGCAATTGTTTTATCAAAAGAGCCTCTTGAAGTGATTTGTATGCCGTCCATTTTATCTACCCTTTACTTTTCATTTTTGCTCGTCGCATAGCGTTAAGCTCTTTTTGTTGCATTAATGCCTCTTTCCTACTCATCTTCTGATTTGGATTGTTTTTAATTCCAGCTATTCGAATAAGAGTCATTAATCTGTTAAAATGCCATTTCTGAGCCTCAAATGGGATCTGATATGCGCACATCCAATAATAAACAAGCTCAGACGTAACACCTTCTCCATTTTTTCTAACATGTCCGACATCCTTAATCGTAGTAGCCGTGTGAGGATCCTTTATATAATCCTCAATATCCTTAAGATTTTGTGTAGTAAGAGCGTAATACACGTTCGGATCTACATTCTGGGTTATTGTCATACAACGAACGTAATCGATCACTTCTTCTACAGACTTTTCTTCATCCCCAAGGTATGGTTTTTTCCATTTGGATTCCCATTTTGAAATGGAAACTAGAGAATGCTCCAAAGTCAACGTCACCGGTTTATTCACATAGATGAATTCCTGACGCGCTTCGTCAAACAACTCAGTTTCCGGAATAGTTATCTGAAGCATCCTCATTCCTCACTTAATTCGTAGTATTCGAAGGGATAAGTTCCTTTGCAAACTGGGCTTTCTGTTCATCAGAAACCTTCATATCGGCCGGAACAATCGCATTAACAAACTTTGCAGCCTCATTATCGTCAAGAGCAAGTGTCATATAAAGATCCGAAAAAGCCTGAGTCTGCTCGAAGTCTTCTCTTATCTGATCGTTCTTTATGAATCTTCTTCCGTCATCAGATTTAACACCATAGGACTTCAGAAGCAGCTTCTTAAACAGTGCCATTATTTCTGGCGTATCCTGAGCAGCAAGAATCTTCTGAATGTATTCAGTAAGTCCGCCGGTCTTTCCAAGCTCCATGTCGAGAATCTCAGCTTTTGTAAGGTTGAAGTAGAACTTCTCTTTCCTTGTAACACCATTGAAGTCGGTGTACTCGATCTCCTTTACATACATTTCTTTTCTCCTTTCAAAGTAAAATTAAAAGGGGCCGTGTTGATAGTCACGGCCCCTATAAATTAACTCAGTTTACAGTTCCGACTGATCAGAATCTTCTACCGAGTTAGGGATACAGGATGTCAGCAAGCTCTGATGGAAGCGGAAGTCTAGGAGATGTTCCCTCTGCTCCGCCTGTGCCATTTGTTCCATAAAGAACGTCCTCAAGCTTCTTCATCACGGCTTCTCTCGCTTCCTTTGTTTCACCGGTAACCTTTGTAGAATCAATGGTGACGACAGCAGTCGGTTTGAGACCAGATCCAAGATCAAAGTTACCAGGAGTAGTTGTAAACTCCCAGCTGAAAGTAATAGCTTCCGGAGAATCGTTAATTGTCGCATACGATCTCTCAGAAGGAGAAGCCTGAGCACCATAAACAAGATGAAGTTTGTAGCCATAGTCATCAGCTTCTACATCGTTACCGACAGCTGTTCTATAGCACAGACCAAATTTCTTTCTTGTCTGCTGTCCTATCATTACGCCAGGAACGCCTGTGAGCTGTGCCGATCCATCACACTCTGCCCACTCATCAGGATATGTATAAGCTTCGATCGTTCCACCGAACTCTTCCTTTGATCTCAGCGAAAGATACTTAATGTCGTCTGCATACAGAGCTGTTTCTTCTGCTCCAGAAGGAGACTCTGTTACAGCAGTAAGTCCGTTCCAAGCAACACCAGTCTCGTAAGATCCAGAGCTGCCCATAGGATAAAGAACGCCCTTTCTGGTACCAGTTTCATAAAGACGTTTCGTATCCTCGTCCCATGTAAGTGTAGCCATTATCATAAACCTCCTAATTAAATTTTGTAGTAAAGTGTCAAAATATCATGATACAAATTGTCAGCAACATAACGCCTGTCAAATCGCGTCTTTGGAAGTTCGTCCAAAATTGATTCAGCTATCGTGTTGTCTGGATCCCGGCTTATTACCGAGATATTATAGACTTTTTGCATCGTATAGTGTCTGTCATCGGCATTCCGTGTATAAATGTCAGATAATGAATAAATGATGCACGGATACTTGAGTTTGATTGTTTCTGGAGGCTGATAGTATACGTACTTCGAACCGAGGATCTCCTCAAAACGACTCTGTAAATCCTGTCGTGTCCCCATTGTATACACCTCCAATACTCAGCACCATCCTTGGGTAAGAAATATCAATTGATGAGATCTCCCAAAGCATGCCCATCCATTCTATACACTTCATATAGCCAATGTTTCTTAAAGCGTACGGATCGGCTAAGATGCTGATCGTATTACCGATATTAAGATTATCGTTAATAGATTGACCATTCTCAATCCGTCTAGAAAATCTCTGGACGTCGCCATAATACTGTTTCCAAGTCATAGTTGGCGTCCAAATTCCGTCATCGTTATCTTCCGTCAACGCATAGCCGATCTTTCCGTACCACTTCATGATTATCTCCTATTCAGTCACAAATTTTGCGCGGCCTTCGCTGAAGTCATAGTAGAACGCCGTTGCGCCAAGAGAGAAATACACATCATTATTGGAATCTGTATATACTCCATCGGCGATGAAGCTCTTTTCGACATTATCTACGGCTTTGTATACGATCGTTGCGCCGAAAAGGTTCCTTGCTGTAAGTCCTGATGGGAAATTATCAGTTACAGACATAGCTTCAGCCGTTCCGCTAGCCACGATCTTGAGGTTAACAGGACCACCAAAAGTTCTAACCTGGGATACTCCTACTGGAGCGATAGCAGTCTTATCTGCATATGTGATTGTTGTAGACATAAATATAACCTCCTATTTAATACGCCGATTAAGCACGAGCTGTTCTGAAGACCTGAGCACAATGCCATTTAGTCAGAGCACCGGACATTCTTCCCTCAATGAGGTACTTGTACTGGTTGTAGTCGATGTCAAAGTCGTCGAATGTTGTGATCTCGCCACCCTTATCTGTACCGATAGAGTAGTCCTTCAGAGCAACCTTGATGGCATTAACATCGTAAACCGTTGTTGTACCATTTACTGTTTCTGTAACAGTGAAGTCTTCCATGAGAGGAACCTCAACGATTGAAGAAACTCTCAGTGCCGAGCAAAGTTCAGCATCAGAAGCATACAGTCTATGCTTATTAGTGTCTCTTACCCAGAGCATATCGGAGTGTGTTGATGGTGCCATGAACATAACAGGCGCACCAGAACCTCTGTAGTCCCTATGTGCCTTACTCATAGCTTCGATCATTGCGTCAACTGTAGCTACTTCAGCAGATGTGAAGTTCTTCTTTACACAGAACAGATCCTCTGCAGAAACAATAGGTCTGATGTTCTGCTCATTGATCTTGTCTGGGCTGCTAGTCGGTCTACCATCGCCAAGAAGGATGGCTCTTGCGATTTCCTCGTTGAGCATGATTCTCATCTCAGTCCAGAGCCAGCTTACAACATCTATTGTTGTGGCATCGATGATATCCTGCCTATCAAGCTTCTGTTTCTTATAAATTGTCGTAGGAGTTGTTTCTCTCTTAGCAAGGCTGAAGAACTCTTCTACCTTCTTATTTCCTTTGATGTAGCCTCTTGCTCTGGCTTCATCTTCAGTGATGTCAGCAAACAGAGTCTTAATTCTTGAGAACGGGAGATGCTTTGTTCCATTCATTACTGTGGATACCCAAGCGTCCTCTCTCTTGATGAACTCTGGATGATTATCAATGGCCTTTGCGTCCGGGAAAAGCAGTTCAATGTTGCCGATACCATAGTCTCCCTCAGCATGAGCAAGGAATGAATCGCGGAAAGATCCGCCATAATTTCTTACATCAGTGAAAGCAGCATGGCAAAGCTCATTGCCTACAGCATACAGATCGTCAGCGTGCATGAGCTCATCGCCGGAAACAACGTTCTCGTTGTTGTCGAATACATTATGTTTCATTTCGGTTTCTTCTCCTTCTTCATTAGAATCTTCTTCGTCGTCTACGCCATTCTCAAGCGCAGCGCCGACAAGAGCATAAAGAGCTTCTTTCTGCTCTTCGTTCATAGTCTCAACTATTTCGCCAACGGTCTTTTCCTTGGCTTCTTCTTTCTTTTCTTCTTTGTTATCAGCCACTTCGGCCTCCTTAGCTGTGTCATCAGCATGCTCGATAGCGTCAGCATCTACGGATTCGACCTCGAACTCGATCGGCAGTCCTGTGTAGATTACAGCCTCTGCATCGACACCCTCGCCATGAAGCATGACGTCGTCAATGTATGCACCAGGATTAGCTCCGGCAAGTACCAGACTTACCTCTCTGATCTGACCATGCATGACATTTGCACCGAGCTGCTGAAGCTGATTAGCGTAAATCGACAGAGATCCAATATCTCCGTGCATAACGAGCGCCTTAGCATTCTTTCCCTGCGGCGTATCGTTGAAATATCCATAAGTATAGACACCTTCTGGACAGTTCTTAAGTTCGCAGTGACCAAGCACCTTGTCCGGGGACTGATGCTGATGGCCCCATACGAGTGGTACTGTCTTCCCGTCATTGTCTATGAATGCGTCTTTTCTGATCGTTCTTCCATCGGAGCATTCAATGTCATTTCGAGTAGCCCAGCCACCAAAGTCGTAATGTCGTTTACCACCCATTTTGAATAGTTCTCCCTTCTTGTTACAATGGTTCGTTCATCGCTTCTTCAAGAGCAGATTCCTCACTGTACTCTTCCACCATTTGCTGCTGATCAGCTGGTACAGACAAGTTCTTATTCCTAAGTTCATCTGCCGATGGATCGTTTGCAGGCTTCATGCCGATGATCTGTCTAACTTCATTCGAAGTCATGATCTCATTTCGTGTGAATGTGTCCGCTATAGAAGCGATATCAGCAACTGGAACAAGTTTGAATGGATCCTTGAAGAACACTATTGACTGTTTCTGAGATCTCGCAGTCTTCGTCAAGAACTTGCGTTTCATCTCTAGAGTAATAGCCGATAGTATCGGTTCAATAGTACGAGAATAATAATTCATCATAGTCTTCTCATCAGCGGTTCCATTTAAGATCGTGTCAGTAATCCCCAACTGGCTGTATAGCATACTCGTTAAGTCATTAACCTGCGAACTTAAATTATTCTCCACCGGACGATTCAACTGTGTGATTCGTTCCGTACCATCTGTATAAGCGATACCATACTTGGATCCGACAAGCTGATCTTCTATTGACTTTCGTCTGTTCTCAGCCTGTTGTTTCCTCGCTTCAGTCTTAACTATATATGGAAGCTGAATGATAAGATCGAGTTTACCCGAACTATTACGTTCATCCAGCACATCCAACAGATTCATCTTGTAAACGAGCCTCTTCAATGTTGAATTCGGTTCATTTACAACCGCATAAAGCGGATTTTCAATTATTGCCACAACTTTCTTCGGAAGAATGATGTCCTCTTTCTTTCCAGTTCTCTCGTTATAAACTCTGACCTGGACCATACTTGGATACCAAGTTATGATCTTTCCAACTCGAAGTTCGGTAATATCATAAGAATCGGTCTTATTCGGATCATATGTTGTATCCGTCGGAACTATTGCAATGCAACCTTCATCCAGCATAGACATAACCACATCCTGAATAAGAGCGCGACCAGTCTGGTCAATATTTGCCTCTAAAGTTAAGCAGTTATTTAGTTTAGAAGGCATAGAATAAATATAACGGTCGTTTTCATCGAGTCGTACATGCTCGATTGAAACGGCCGCTGTATCCAATGCTATTCTATTAAAAACTGCTGTTACTATAGACTTTTCATTTCCTCTTGTGAATTTAACTCTATCTGGTCTAGAGGCATAACCGGTACCTATGTCTACAGTATTAGAAATATCAGTCGTCGGATCTTTATTAAAAAAGGCATTCCACGCCGACTGAACTCGTGATCCTAAACTCATGCGTTACCTCTCTATTAATCCAATCTCTTTGATGTGCCATCACTATAAACAACATGCGTTTGTGGTTTCACGTTGTTCCTGTAAAACTTATTTACTGCGTCCCTACCTTTAGATGCCTGTTTTTTAAGATTGCGAACCGGTTTAGTTGCCATGTTTTTAAGTTTTTTACGGCCTCTTTCACGAGTTTTCTTATTTCGCTCTTCTGTATAACGGTTGTCATACTGCATTGAGTTTTTTGTATAAACGGTGCCATCATCGCCAACCTTACCGCGCTTGTCTTTTTTACCAGTCCGAAGAGTTGCATTGTCGTCATCGTAGAAAGTGCGGCCTTTCTCTGTTACTTTTGGTGCCTCCCAATACACATCCCTTTTTCCAGTAGCTTCAGCGACTGCTTCTTTAACGTTGTTAGCTTGACCGCGTTTCTTATCAAGATAAGCCGCAATCTCCTGCTGCGTATAGAAGTATCTATTACCGATCTTCTTTATGTATTTATGCTTTCGTTCAGCATGATAAAGCTCATAATCACCCATTTTGAACTTCTCCTATTCAAAAGCTTCTCGGTTCAGTTTGTAAGCGATGAACGCATCCATCATTGCAGCGACAGCATCGATCTTAGCGTCCTGTCTCTTTTTCAAAAGCTTTCTGTTTCCATTTGTATCTTCAAGTGTGATGCAATTGCCCATTGCAAATGTCATCAGCGCTTCATCAAACAGAAGTCTTCGATCCTCGGACAGTTTCTTCAACTCTCCAAGTGGAACCGATTCAGTTTTAACTCCTTGTATAACTTTTTCCACGCCGAATGGACCATTCTCTCTGGTCCACCGGTCGATAAAATCTTTAGCATTGTATGGATCATAGCCAAAGCAGACAACATCATATCCGGCATTCACAATGAACTGATCCAGGTCATCGTAAATGTCCATCATGTCTAGAATCGTTCCAGGCATGATGATTAGAGTTCCTTCTTTCATGAACTCTTCATACTTCAATCTCATGGCTGCCGGAAGTTTCATCAGAGTATTCTCAGAAATGTAATTTCGAGTCTTGACTCCAAAGTCCCCATTCGCCAGAGGAAAGAGAAAAGTAAATGAACAGAAGTCATCTCCCTGAGATAAGTCTGCTCCAAGTGCACATGGCATCTGCCAGTATGTCCTGTATCGATGCGGAAGTGTTTCCTCATAAGTGAAGTAGTATGTATAACCCTCCATCGGAATTCCAAATCGCTTTGCCAGTATGTCGTTTCGAACAGCTGGTGCTTTCTCAGCTCTTTCCACATCTAACTGATAAGTTTCATAACTAACAGTCCGTCCAAGATTTGGATTAGCCTTCAGCCACATTGCCGGATCAGCAACTTCGTTAATGTCGTCGAGTCTATACCACCAAATGGAGACATGTGGGTTAATGTAATCACCCTTTAAGATGTCCATTAATTCCATTTTGATTGTATCGCCGGCTCCATTTCGCACGGTTCCTTCTGAGCTGATAGCCACAATAATGTAGTCATCAACTTTCGAAGCTCCTTGCTCAATCGCACCAACGACATCCTCTCGAAGATCTCCAGAAAGCCACTCATCGATTGTGGCCACCTTACATTGAAGTCCCTGAAGTTTGTTTATACTCATCGGACGAACCTCGAGAAGAGATCCAGTCATGAAATTCTCAATACCCTTTTTCGTAGCTGCAAGCTTAGCCTTATTAGCGCCGCCCCCTTTTGTGTTATGAACGGATCCTTCTGTCAAGAACTTAAAAAAGGGCCCTCGAGCCCTTGTAATAGCTGTTCGAATCGGCGACAGGACCTCTTCGGCTTGCTTCATTGTCGGAGCAGTCGTTATCTGATGAGTCGTCGACGTATCAACATTCAGGAAGTAATTCTGAAGGCAAGATCCATACATGGACTTTGCAGCGCCTCTTGCTACGATGAGATACTGCTTATTAATTAGACGCTTCTTAATGTATTTTGTAACGTAATGGCCTTTCCCGTTCTCTTCAGGTTCATAAACGCTTCGCTCCACAAAGTAATACCAACCAAAGATCTGTTCTGCCCATAGTTTAAAAGTTGGAAGAAGCGTCATATCAGATCCATCGGTCAAAGTTAATTCATTTTCACAATAGGCTATGAACCCTTTAACAGCATCCTCATCGTAGAAGATTCCAGGATTAGCAATGAGATCATCGATTCGATTCATCTCCATCGCGATCTCTCGACAAACCGGAATGTTCCCTTTCAAAACCTCGTCTCGGAACCGTCCGTAATAGATCGGAGTCGCGGTATTTGAAAGAGTACCCATTTGGTTGCCTCCTGTTTTTAATCATCAAACATTTTTTTAACAACCGCGCTTGAATACGTAGCAAGAAACGTATTAACTGGCTGTTTAGCAACATTCTGATAAAACTTTCTCGCATTTTGAACCTTGTATTCGTATTTAGCATCTTTGTAAGAAGCCTCTTTTTTTAAACGATCCGTAAGATCCTTGACCTCTTTGTCGGTCATCTGAGAAAGTTTCTTTTTATGAAGTTTGTTATAATAGCGCTTTTCCTTATTCTCCGCAACGTTTTGTTTAACCTTTGTGATGGCAGCTTTCTTAGCAGCTTTTCCAGCTTTCGAGGCTCCTTTTCCTACAGCTTTACCAGCAGTCTTAGCGACTTTAGCCACTCGATGCCCAAGCTGAGCCGCAGTTCTGCGTATACCCCATTTCTGGCCTTTTATACCATGATGGTAAAGTTCGTAATCTGTCATTTTGACCACCTATAATGTTCTATCCATCACCGTCTTGAGTTTTGGATCCTCTAAGACGGCCTTCTTGCCGACTTCAACCTTCTTCTGAGTCTCAGGAGAATTAAGTTGCTCTTTAGCGATCTTCTTGTTAAGTCTGTCAACTTTCTTTTGGAGCCTAGTATTCTTATACTCAAGCTTTGCTTTCTTGTTTTCCCACTTATCATTCTTCTGAGAATTCCTAGCAACCTTGGCCTTATACTTTTCAGACTTCATGATGGCCTTTTCCTGACGGCTGCTAAGATGCTTTCCCTGGGCAAGTCTTTTACGAGCTTTTGAAGCTCTACGTTCAAGCTTGTCGACCTTTGCCTGAGCTTTTGCAGCTTTGGCTTTCCTCTTCATAGCGCCGGTCGTACTGAGTTTCCTATTTAGCGTATCGATCTTGCTCTGATTTCTTGCCATTCTAGCAAGATACTTATCTCGCCTAACTCCCCATTTCTGACCTTTAACGCCATGATGGTAAAGTTCGTATTCACCATTATCCATATCATCATGAACGATGGAATTGAAATATAATTCGTAGTAACTCATCTCTACTCCCCAGTAAATGTTGTGACAGGATCAACTTGAACGTTGAGCCGCCATTCCAATTCGTCTATCATTCTCTTTGCTGCTTCCGCAACAGCACCGCCCTGTGGAGGATCAAACATCTGCTGAACCTTAAGCCCAACATAGCTTTTCACCATCGATAACTCGGCGATGTCATTCGTGAAGTCACTCCAAGTTGCCCCTTCATCCTCGATAGAGAATGGGATCGATGGACCAACTCCGAGCTGATAGAGAATCTGAAAGACACTGTTTATATGCATTATTATCTGTTCGTCAAACGCTGTATACTCAGGAGTAAGACCCCCGAGAAGCTTCTTTACAGAATTGAGAATACTTTCATCCATTGTTAATCATCCCATCTCATCTTATGTTTCTTATCAAATAAAATAGTTGCTGACTCAACTCCAGCAGTGCCGCCTATATCCTTAAAATCTCTCATACCAATATAACCTTCATCTTTTAGATTGTCGGCTATACGTCGCGCAACATCATTACGAACGGTATCACCATCACGTTTGCCATCTTCTTTAGCCTCTTCATCAAGCCATGGATGCCTTTGTGACCCCATTCCTATACCAAGTGTTGTGGCGCCATACTCTTTCAAACGATCTTCATAATTAGATCTATTCTCTTCAGCAGATTTACTCGGATCATATGGAGCTTGCATTAAACTCATAACAAACTTTTCACCATTATGCTTCTGTTCATTTCTAAAAATCGTGTCGGTGTACTTGATTTCATTGTAATCGTCGGTATCGAAAATATGATCACAAAAGGCTTTGCCGGCGGTCTCATATCCTGCTATTTTTCCAGGTTCCCCGAATTCTGTATCAGTTATTCGTTTTCCAAACTGAGTATAGAATTCATCATCGCGTTTATTATCTGGATCATACACATACGTGTATCCTCTTTCAGTAATATCATCATGCTCCTTAGATCCACTGTCTTCGCGTCTTCGATATACATCAGATGCGTTAACTTCATAATCACCGAGATATCTCTCACGCGTTTCTGTATTCCAGACACCCCAGCGCATTCCTTTAACGCCGTGATGATAAAGCTCATACTCGCGCATAACTAACTCCTCCACGGTGCTACATCATTTGCAAATCGTTCGATTGGATCCAGTAAAAGTATTGACTTGTCACCGTAATGAATTGCCTGATGCGTTTGATAAGAAACTGTAATTAAATTGTTTGGATCGAATAGAATAGGATCTCGATCGATTATCTGTTTCTTTGTGATTGGATTGAGATGATGAATATAAGCGTGCTGGAAAATATCTCTTCCATCGATTCCAAGATCACATCCATTATCACGAAGAATGATCATATCTCGAATCTTCTTCCATTCGTAAGATTGATATAGAGCTTGATTGAGTTGTCGAGACGATCCGAAGGTTTCAGCGCCAACAACCCCGTCCAGTCGTAGATACTCGAAGCGTTCTTCGAAAGTCTCGAACTCAATCAGCTGTAAATATGTTCTATTCATAGAACTCAACTCCTTCGTCTTCTGCGGTAACAGTTTGACCGCTATAGACTTTGAATGAGTCCAATGCAGACTTAAAGAGTTCTTCAATTCGCTCTTCTCTTTCAAGAGAAGCGATTCTTGCTTTCATTAAAGCGATTTCTGCCTCGGCTTTCTCCAAATCTTTTCTTTCTTTGGATGAGCCGAGCTTTAAATAGTGCGTAATAACCTGAGAAGAGGCTGTTCCTTCCATTAACTGTTGTTCTGCAAGATCAATAGCCAATGAAATCATTTGCTGTTCTCGTGCCTCCGGAGATAAGGCCCGTCTTCTTGTACGCTTTTGACCAGTAGTCTTAGAAATATCTTTCTGTTTCAAGCCTTATCACCTCACTTTCACTTGAGTTTTGTAGAGTTTCCCACCACATTTGTCAGGGCATAATCTATGCGAACCCAGATCGCCACAAAGGAAACCCCTCTATCTTGCAGATGCTGAAAGGAGGAAAGGCAAAAAGCAAGAGACTCTGCCCTGGCAGATACAGTGGGACAAAAATATCAATTTTTCCCTCGGGGAAAATATAAAG
>JAEEGL013635826.1_pt1 | contig 11630 bp, 7 predicted proteins | sample 9134231 | NCBI WGS metagenome assembly JAEEGL01 (sample SAMN16246548, study PRJNA631951) | gut metagenome | biome: gut microbiome; feature: rumen; material: fiber-attached | host: Bos | place: Iran: Karaj | collected 2018-10 | reverse complement strand
TTAGAAACTTCATGTATAATATCAACTGCCATTTTATTTAAATTACTTTCACCATTAATACAAAATACTATTAAATCTCCTAATGGTATTACTAATTGTTCTTGTGAATATATTAAATTTACTATTTTTGTTGTTAATTTTAATAATACTAATTGAATATTTGTATTTGATTGATATTTTGATATTATTAATTGAAGAGTTTGAAATATTAAAGTTTTATTATCTAAAACTTTTATTTCTATTGATATTTCTAAAGAATCAAAACAAATTTTTATTAATTTATTTATAATTTCATCATCTATTATTTTATTTTTAAATAAATTTTTTATTTCACAATTATTAATTATTTTTTGAATTGATTGTAATATTGAAATTATAGTTTTATTTATTATATTATTAAATTCTTTTGGTTCAATTTTTTCATCATTATTATCTTCTCCATCTATATTATATAAAATTTTATTATCATTTTTTTTCTTTTTTGATTTTTTTGAAGGTAATTTTTTATTAACATTACTATCATTTACATTAAGATTCCCTTTAATTTTTCTTCTTCCTTTTTTAATTTCTTTAACTTGTCCTTTTAATGAATTTAAAATATTTTCAACAACCCAATCAATAGTATAAATATATATTTTAAAAGTATTTCTCCATGTATTTTGATATAATTGTTGTTCATCAGATGGCCTTTCAAAATATTCTTCAAATTCTTTTGAAAACTTTTTAAAATATTTTGAAAAAAAATCCATTATCTTTTTTTTTAAATTTTGAGAAGATTTATTATAACATGATAATATACGATAAACATATGAATAATTTTTTGGTTCATATAATTCATTTATATTTCTTTCTAATTGAGTAGATAAATCTTCTAAATAATTTTGTATAGAATCATCGGTTTCTTCATCTATTATTATATCATTGTCCAAAACAAATCTATCATCAGTTGATTCGTCTAATAATTGTTCTCTTTTTAAAGGAAAATAAAATTCTCCTCTTTTATTTGACATTTAAATTTTTATTTAAATTCAAATTATAAAGCGGTATTATATTTTTTAAAAATATATTTTTAATTATTTTATTTTATTAAATAATATTATAATAAATTATTTTCGTTAAATATTATGAATAAAATTAATAACCAATGTTCATCATTGTTAAAATCAAAACTATTAAAAAGTTATATAAGAGAAAAAAATAAAATATCTTTAAATAAATATAAATTGAATAATAGTGAAAATAATTCTCAAAAAAATGATAATTCCTCTATATTTAATAACAATTTATGTTTAAATTTAACCTTTCAAAACCATGATAAAAATATAAACCAATCAAATAATAAAATAAAGAAACCTATATTAGAAAGTTATATTAAAAATTTTCTTAAAAAAAAAAAAAATATAAAATTTAAGAATATATTAGATATATCAGAAAAAAGTAAATCAAAAGAAGAAAAATGTTCTAAAAATAATTCACCTAAAAATTTATTTTTACCAAAATTATATAAAATAAATAATGAAAAATATCAATTTAATTCAAAGAAAAGACTTTTAAATTATAAACCATTTTGGTTTGAAAATGCAAAAGATTTAAACAAAGAAAAAGATGATAAATATATGCCAATTGGATATAAATGGATACAAAATTTGATAAAAAAACACACATCTAATATAGATAATAGTGTTTTAGAGAGAGAAAATATTAAAAAACATAATTCAGAAAGTGATATATTTTTTTTTAAGAAAAATTTCGAAAATCAATTAAATACAGAAAGGAAAATTATTAAAACAAATAATATTATAAATTTATTTAATTTAAATAAAAATAATCAAGAATTAAATAATCAAAACAATAATAACGTAAGATATACATCAGATAGAGAATCTAATAGTTTTTGGCAACCAAAAAATAATATGCCTTCTTTTATAAATTATTCATCATCTACAAGACATTTATTTAATGAAAAATTAAAAAATATAGGTAAAACTAAAAAAGAAATTGAAAATGAATGTCATAAAATTAATCCTTATTCTAATTATACATTTAAAAAAAATGCTCTTTGTGAATTTTTAAATTTAACTAGAGTATATTCTCCTAATCCAAATAAAGAATATTTAAAAGTATTAAAAGAAAATCCTAGAGCATTCTTTAAAAAAAGTGATATAACAAAAGAGTTAAATTATATATAATATAATTGAGTAATAATTATTAAATAATTTTTTTGGTAATTAAAATTTTTTGAATAGAATATTTTATATATTATTTAAAAATTTTTTTAAATAATCAATTTTTTCATTTGATAAATGATTAATATCTTTATTTTCTTTATTTGAATTATATTCTGTATAAATATCATTTAATATTTGTTTACTTATTTTTAATGAATTAAAATTTTGATTTGATTTTTTAATTAAAATATTAATATCGGAATAAATTAGATTTAATGTATTATTTATTTCTGTCAAATTTTTTATATTTATTTTTTTATAAATTGAATTTTCTTTTTCCAATTTTTCTATTATTTTATTAATTAATGTATAAATTAAATTAATTTTTTCATCAATAAATATTTTACAAGAATTTAAATATTTATCTAAATTAAAAATATCTAAATCACAATCAATCTTATTTTGGAAAATAGATATATTTTTTTTTAAAATCTCTGGATTTGAACAAGAATGATTTAATTTATTAATTCTTTTATTTTTCAAATTACAATTTATTCTATTATTTATAATTCGCATTTCATCATTATAAAATCTATTAAAATTATCATATTTTTTTTTCATATTAGATATTATTGTATTATCTTCCTTAATTTGTTCTTTTAATTTTTCATTTTCCAATATAAGTAACTCAAATTTAGTGATTTTATTCTTTTGAAAATTATCATAATTTTCAAAATTTTCAATTTTTATATCATCAAAAGAATTTATATATAATTGATAAATTTCACTTTTTCTATTTATTTTATGTAATTTCTCATTATTTTTTTTTAATTCTTTATTTTCATTCATTAATACTTCAATTATTTTGATTAATTTTTCATTTTTATCATTATTTTTATTATTTTGTTTATTACATTCTTTAGATAATAAAATTGAAATATTATTCTTATATTCAATTAACATTTTATCATAAATTAATAAAATTTTTCCAATTTCTTTTTCATAATATTCTATTAATCCTAAATAATTATTATTATTATTAATTATTTTTATTTTGCTTTTCAATGATTCTATTTCTTGATTAGATTCATTTAAATTTTTTATAAATTCTTCAATTTTTTCTTTAAATTTTTTATCTTGTGTTTTTATTGTTAATTGATATTCTTCAATCAATTTATTTTTTTCTTCAATTAATTTTATTATACAAGAAGAAATATTATCAGATTGATATTTCTCAAAATCTTTTTCTTGATGATTATTTGATAAATATTGCTCAATATTTTCAGACAAATTCATTTATTAATTAAAATTTTAAATTTAAAAAAAATTATACAAAAAAAAATTAAAAATAAAAAACAAAATATTACTCATAAAAAATATATTACATAATAAAACAATTACTTAAATATTGAAAATAATTTTTATCCAGAAAAATTCTTTAATAAATATTTTTTGCTTTTTCTATCTATATATTTAAACCTTTATTATTTTGTTTTTCATTTTTTTTAGAATTCATTAATAAATATATCTTTTCAAATGAAAAGATAAAACTCTTTTCATATCAAATCATTTCCTAATTTTATAAATTTTATAAATTTGAATCAATATAAAATAGACAAACCAAAGGAATTTTTAGAATAATATTCATTAAAACAATCTTTAATTTCATTTGGTGAATAATATATAATCTCAAATATTTTTTTCTTTTTCATTTTGTTTTTTCATAAAAATTGTACTTTAATTTTAATAATGAGTTGAAGGAAAATTTAAAGCTCCATAATATAATAGTATGAATGATATTTTTTATATTTTTTTTAATATTTTTTCTTTTTTATTTAATGATTTGTTTGAGGAACAATCATGCAAAATAATTTTGTTTTCCATTTATAGTAATTAAATTATTTGATGTATAAAATATGTTTTTGTTCAATTTTTATAATTAAAATTTTATAATATTTATTATATAATTCTATAAAAATTAAAAAATGTCAAAAAAATTAACACTTGAATTAATAACAAAAAGATTAAAAAATTCTAAATTAAATGAAATTAAAGCTTTAAATTTATGGGGAAAAGAGCTTGAAGATATTTCAATATTATCTCAATTACCAAACTTAGAAATAGTATCATTAAGAAAAAATAAAATATCAAATATTGAAGTTTTTAAAAATCACAAAAATTTAAGAGAATTATATTTAAAAGAAAATTTAATAAATGATATAAAACAAATAGAACAATTAAAAGATTTAAAACAATTTGAAATATTATCTTTAGAAGAAAATCCTATAACTTCAATTCCAGATTATAGAAATAAAATATTAGAAATTTTACCTCAACTAAAAAAATTAGATGATAAAACAGTAGAAAGTGTTTCTCCAAAACATAAAATAATTCCAATAATTAAATCTAAAAATTCAAAAGAAGAAAAAAAATTTGAAATTTCTCAAAGAGAATCTATTAATCTTGATTTTAATCTATTATCTCCAGAAAAAAATAATAAAACTACAATTGAAGAAAATATTAATTTAAAAATTAATAAAAATAATGAAGATGATGATATGGTAAATTTAACTACTGATAATATTAAAACTAATATAAATAATTTAGATGGAAAAGTTTTTACTTTTGATAAAAATAAAAATAATGAAATAAGAAAAAAAGTTGGTACTGGTGCTTTTCAAAAAAAAAGTAATATTGATTTAGAACAAAAAGAAAATAATAATAAAAAAGAATTAAAAATTCAAAATTATAAAAAACCAACTGTAAAAAAATTAACAAAGAGAATTAAAGGAGTACAAATTCCAAATAGATTAACTTTAAGTTATAGTGATGCTGATTTTAAAAATTTTTTACATAATAATAATAATCAATATATTAAAAAGAAATTAGGTAATTTTTCTAAATATGGTAATTTTAAAAATGAAAATATAAAAGATAAAAATGATAGATATGATGAAGATAATACTCCTTCAAAAAATTCAGAATTTCAAATAAACAATTCTCCATTAAATAAAATAAATATAGATAATTTAAATTTATCAGAAAAAAATATAGTTGTTCAAAGTATAAAAATGCTTTTAAATGCAGTTGATAAAGAAAGTTTACAAGATATAAGAAATGAAATAGATAAAATATTATTAAAAAAATAAAAAAAATACCTTTTAAAAAATTAGCAAATATATATATTTATATATAAATAAATATAAAAAAAAAACAAAAAAAATAATAAATAATTCTTAAAAAAATAAAAATATACAAAAAAAAAAAAACAATGGGTTTATTAGACTTACTTCGTAAATTAAAAAAAAATGATAAAGAAGCAAAAATTTTAGTTCTTGGTTTAGATAATGCTGGTAAAACAACATTACTAAAATATTTATCAAGTGAAGCACCATCACAAGTAGAAGAACCAACAAAAGGATTTAATGTTAAAACAGTAGTAAAAGACGGTTTTAAATTAAATGTTTGGGATATAGGAGGACAAAGTGCAATAAGAAATTATTGGGAAAATTATTATGATAGAACTGATGGTTTAGTTTTTGTTGTTGATTCAAGTGATGATTATAGATTAGATGAAACAACTTCAGTTTTTAAAATTTTATTATCTGAAGAAAAATTAAAAAAAGTTCCTATTTTAGTTTTTGCTAATAAACAAGATAAAAATGATGCATTACAACCAAATGAAATTATGGAAAAAATGGAATTGAGTAATATTAGTGATAGAAAATGGAGTATTAATGCTTGTGTCGCTACTACTGGAAATGGGGTTGTTGAAGGAATGAAATGGCTTGTTGAAACTGTTTCGAAGAATCAAAGTGAAGGAAAATAAAAATTTTTTTTTTTTTTTTTTGTTTTTGTTTTTAGTTTTTATTTTAGAATTAATATTTTGAAAAGAAAAATATGTAGTTTTTTTTTATTTTATGTTTAAATTTAAGTGTTTTATTTTTTTTTGGGTTTTTTTTTTTTGGAGTGAAATATTTTTTTTTTTTACCTCATTTTTTATCTTATTGTTTTTTTATTTAATTGGAATTTTTTAAATAATTTAATTTATTATTATTATTTTAAGTAATATATAATTTTTAAAAATATCTATTTTTTATTTTAATAAAAAATGTTTTTGATAAAATATAAAATTTAGATTTTAATAATAGCTTGAAAAAAATAAGATTATATTAACTATAATAAACTCATAATTAAATTTTTCAAAAATTAAAAAATTACTTTCTTTTTATTCTTGTTATTGGAATTAATTTATTAGGTCTAAATTTTGTACTAAAATGATATAATTCTTTATTATTTATATTTTCAATAACTTCTGGATTTATTGGATAATTTAAATTTCCAAAAATTGATTCTTCACTTAAATTATATTTCATACTTTTTTCTTCTTGTAAAACTTTAGGAATATATGGTTGATAAATACATTTTAAATTTTTCATTTTTGTTAAACTTTTAGTATTTAATTTTTTATTTAAATTTTTTATTTGTTTATCATTATTTTCTTCAATAATAATATCAATATTCCCATTTATAGGATTAAAAATATTTTTATCTCTATTATAAATATTCATTCTTAAAGTTTTATAAACATTATTTTCAATAGGATTAATATTTCCAATTTCAACTGATTTGAAAATTTTTTGTTTTTGAATTTTTCTTCTATTAATTATATTATTATCAGTTTTTTTATTTTCATTAACTTTATCATGTTCATTATATCTACATTCTAAAACAGGTAACATTTTATTAGGAAATGACATATTATTTAAATTTTTTTGTATTTCAAAAATTTTTTCAGATTCATAATTCGATTCAGGTAATCTCTTATTAAGCATTTTTAATTCATTAGGCATTCTTATAGTATCTAAAACAATTTTTGAATTATCTTCTTCTTCTTCTTCAATAATAGAATTAATAATATTATTCCCTCTTGAAATAATACTTTTATTATTAATAACACTTTGATTAATTTCAGAATTACTATTATTAACATTATCAATATCCATATTAGAATTAGAAGTAAAAGCAGTATATCTTTTATTTCTAAAACTATCTTTATTTTTTAAATTTTTAAAAATATCATATTCTTCAATTTTAATTTTAACTTCACTCATATTTAAAATTTCCTTAGTATTAGGTCTTAATCTCGGTTTAATTATAAGTAACCTACTAATAACATTATTTAAATCATCAGAATATTTCTTATTAATACTTTGATATTTCCCAATTAAAATTTTATTAAATAAACCTTCCATAGTTTCTGCTCTAAAAGGAGTTTTTAACATACACATTTCATAAACAACACAACCTAAACTCCAAATATCACTTTTTAAATTATAAGGATTATCTTTCCAGACTTCAGGACTTGCATAATAAGGAGTACCAGTTTGAGTACAACCTAAACCTCGACTTGTAATTTTTGATACATTTAAATCACCTAATTTAGCAGTTCCATCTCTAAATAAAAATACATTTGCACTTTTCATATCTCTATGTAATATATTATATGAATGTAAGTCATTTAAACCTTTTGTTATTTGAATAAAAATTCTCCAAATGTCAGCTTCGTCGAAATTTGTTTTTAATTTTTGATAAAATGTTATTTTTTGAAATAAATCACCTTCATCTGCATATTCCATTACTATACATAATGTTGAGTCTACTTCATCTATAAATGATTCTTTGTAACTTATGACGTAAGGACTTTTTACACTTGCTAATATTCGAACTTCATTTAATGCATTTTGCTTCTCTTTTTCACTTAAATGTTTTAGTTTTACCTTTTTTAATGCATATAATTCACTGTCTTCTATACGACGAACTGTATATACTGTACTATATGCACCTTCACCTATTTTTGCTATTATTTTAAATCTGTTCATTATTTTTTTTGTTTTTTATATTTATTTTTTTATTTTTAAAATTTATGTTTAATGGTTATTTCTGTTTTTTTTGTTTTTTTTTTTTTAAATTTTTGATATTATTTTATTTTCAAGGTGAATTATATATTTTTTTATTTGTTTAATTTTAATTTGAATAAATCTTATAAATTATTAAATCTATTAATTTAAGTTTATTATTTGAATTTAAATTAAAAAATATCTATTAAACTAAATATTATTAAGAGATATTTTAAATGTAAATTTAACTGATTCAAATATATTAAATTTTAGTTATTATTAGTATTAATTTCATTTTCATTTGAATTTAAATTATTTTTATTATCTAAAATATCATCAATATTATTAATTTCCATAAGATAAGAAATTGATGCTTCAACATTAGAAAAATAATTACCAATAGTAGAATTTTTAATTATATAAGTATTAAATAAATTAATAATTTTACAATGAATAATAATATCAGACATTTTTGATTTAATTATAATATAAAGTATAATTTTCATTAATTGATTAGCATCAATTTCAAAAATTGATTTATTTTTAATAAATTCTAGTAAATCTTTCCAAAATTCATAAACTGAATCAATAATTTCATCACTTAAAGAAGCAATTATCATAATTTTTTCAAATGGAGTTTTATATTTTTTTAAATTTTTAATTAATGAAATACATGTTGTATAAGGTGAATAAATTACATCTTCTGGTTTTTGTTCATTTAATTTTAAAAAACTTTTCTTATGTGGATGAATAAAATTATGTTTTCCTCTATTTATATTTTTAATATTTTCTTTTTCATATAAAGTTGAATTATTATTATCTTCTGGAAGAATTGAACTTAAATCATTAAATATTTGTTCTTCTAATAAATTTTCATTTATTAAAAAATATTTTGATTCTTCTTTATTTTCATTATCTTTTTTTGATGATAATTTATTAATTATTAATGGAGCATTTTTTAATTTTTTATTAATTAATTTTTGTATTTTGAATAATTTTGCTTTATTTATTGAAATATTTTCTAAATTGTTATCAAATTCTTTTTCCTTTTGATTATTTATAATGTCATCAATTAATTCTAATTGATAATTTAAAGTAGTATTATTTAAACATAATGATTTATCAATTCCTAAATCTTCAGGTTTAATATCTTTTAAATAATCAAATTTTTCTTCTAACTTTTTTATAGATGAATTTAGATTTAAAGAATATAAATCAAAAATCACTTGATATAAATTTCCTACTCTAAAAACTAAAGAAGTAATAATATTAATTAATTCATCTTTTTCATTTTTAAAAAAAGAAAAATCTAAAGTTTTACAATACATTAATTTCAAAGTAACTTGTATATTATTAATAAAACTTTGTAATTGAAAAGTAATATCATCAGAAATTTTTGATATCATATGATGAAAATAATCAATATCATTTCTTATATTTTTTATTTTGTTATTTACATAAAAAGAAAATACTTTAGAAAATTTTTTAATAATAATATGAATTGGATGATCTTCTTTTGATATATGCTCTTTAAATATTAAAATATATTGTTTTACTATTGACCTATTATTTTTATAGATAACTGCAGGGTCATCTAATGATAAATTATCAATATTAATTGATTCAAATGAACCACCTAAATTTTTTATAACACTTAATTCAGAAACATTGAATTTTGTATTTTTTGTTTTATCTGTATATAGATTTTTTATACAATTTGGTTTTGTTTTAATTGAAAATTCTTCAAAAAAAAATAATGATAAATATTTATTTTCAAATAAAAAGTATTCATCTTCTAATGATTGAATTAAATTTGTTGCCCATTCTATTTTTTGTTTATCTAATAAGAATAAATAATCATAAAAATAATCTATCCAGTGAATATATTTATTATTTTGATTATTTAATTCAATACTTAATTCATTATTTATTATTGAATTAAAATTTTTATTTTGAAAACTTATTGAGACATTTTTTAAATTATTATCATTTTTTTTATATAATTCTCTTCTTATCTTTTTTATTGTTTTAAAATATGAATTTTTAATACTTTCATTATTTGATTCTATATATGAAATTCTAGATGATGAATCATTATTCCCCATTATTATTAAAAAATAAATGTTTTCATAAAAAAAATATAATGAAATTCTATTTTTATTAAACTAATCAATTTTTTTAATATTTTTTGATTAGATTAAAATTTAATGATTAATAATAATTTCAAATAATTATTTTTTAATAAATATTAATGTCTTAAGGGAAATTCCTTATTGAATTCCATGAATTTTTTTCTTCAATCTGTGTAATTAGATTCTTAATTTTTTCAATCATATAATTATTTGACATTTTTTCTTTTTTATCAAGTACATTTTCTTTTTTAAATTCATTTAAAATTTCATTTAACATTTTATATTTTGTTTCTTCATTTATAAATGTATTTGTATATTCAATTCCTAATTTTTTATTTATTTTTTCCGATAAATCATAATATAATAAACTTTCATAAAAATTTTTTTTATTATAATAACATAAAGAAATTGAAGTATAAGCATTATTAATTATATTATATATATCATTTGTTAAATCTTTTTTATTTAATAAACATTCTTGTAATATAATAATACCTGATAAAGATTGTTCAATTGATTTATCAAACATTCCCATTAATAATAAAATAATACCACAATTAATATATCCTTCTCCAATAATTTTTATATTGTTTAAAAATAATCCTAATTCAATACTTTTGGTGAAACTTTCAAATGCTTTCTTTAATTCACCTATTTTCCTATAATAATTTCCTAAATTATTATTACATAAATATTGGATTTGTTTAACATTTTCAAATAATTTCATTGATTTTTCTAAATATTTTAATCCTTCATTAAATTTACCATTATCATAAAATGTTTCAGCAATTAAATTACTTATATCACATAATTCTTTAGCCAAATTAAAATATTCTTCACTTTCCTTATTATATTTATTTTTTATTTCTTCAATATTATTTTCTAGTATATTTAGTGCATTTTCATATTCTTTATTTTGCTTTTTAATTATAACTTCTTTTAAGATATTTTCATACATATTTTACAAATTTAAAAAAATGAAAAAAATTTAAAAAGAAAAAAATATTAAATTAAAAAAAAAAAATTGTTTTATTTTTGAAAAAATAAGATATTTTATTTAAAACAATTGAGAAAAAACATTTAAAAATAATAAAAAATGTTATAAAAAAATATAAAGAGAAAAATACATTTTAATTTATAAAAGATAAAAAATTTTTTTTCTATTAATAGACTTAAATTGTTGATTTATTCTTTTAAAATATTAAAACTTTTTTTGTTAATAATAGTCTGATCTATTCTTCAAAAATTTAAAAATATTTTTCACTAATAATAGACTTAAATTGCTGATTTATTCGTATAAAACTTTAAATTTTTTAGCTTAATAATAGTTATAATATTTTAAAAAAAGTTTTTTAAAAATTTTTTAGATAAAAATGTTATTAAATAAATCAAAAAAAATTTTAGAGTATTTATTAAATAAAAGATAATTA
>JAEEGL011534949.1_pt1 | contig 11630 bp, 13 predicted proteins | sample 9134231 | NCBI WGS metagenome assembly JAEEGL01 (sample SAMN16246548, study PRJNA631951) | gut metagenome | biome: gut microbiome; feature: rumen; material: fiber-attached | host: Bos | place: Iran: Karaj | collected 2018-10 | reverse complement strand
TGAGGTTTAAATGAATATTAATATTTACATGTTTCATAATAAATTTATCGCAGATATAGTTTATGAAGACGGAAAAAAGGATTCTGCTATTGGTGCAGAAATGATCAATGAAAAATTAAATTACATATATGCTAAAACTGGCAAAAACTTAACTCAATTAATTAGTGAGAAAGTTGTTAGTATTAAACAAAACGTTTGGGAAAAGTATTCTTTGGAAGGAAATAAAATCTTTGTTAGTATAGATAAAGATAATACTAAGAAAGCTCCTGAAAAACAACCAGTTAAACAACCTGAAAAGAAGGAGCCTGAAAAGAAAGAGCCAGAGAAAAAAGATAATTCACCAAAAAAAGGTGATGATGGTGCAGTAGATGTAACTGGTCAAGCTACTGAAAGTAAAAAAGATGAAGAGAAAAAAGATAATGGTAAAAAAGGAATTACTTTAAAGAAAGTAGCTCCATATGCGATAGCAGCAGTTATTGCTATTGGTTCATTAGTATATGCTGGTGGTGTAAGAGATGCAGCTAGAAATAATCTTCCAAATACTCCAGAGAATACACCAATAGTATATGAAATATCTGGTGAACAACAAAATGAATTTACTTTTAATACTTCACCTGAAGAAACTATCGTTTCTTATTCATTCCCAGCACAAGAAGAACCTGCTCAAGAAGAGTCGTTTGCCGTCGCAACGGATGCACCTGGTACAACATATCGTTATGTTGATGAAGGTAGTGCAGTAAAATATAGTGATATGGATACACAAATTCAAGTTATTAATGATGCTTGTTTTGGATTTAAACCATGTGAATTACAAAATCTAGTTGTTGAAAGTGATTATAGTGCTATTGAAACAATTAGTAATATGAGAAATAGAGTATTAAATGGATCATGTGATCCAGCTACATTTATGAATAATGTTGTTAACTATATATTTGAAGGTGGTACAGTATTTGATGGAAGAGTAATTAAAGCATTTGATTCACTTTCTCCATTTGGACAATATATTGTCTTAGTATCAAGTCAAAGTATATTACAATTAGTTCCAAATTATGAACATACAACAACATATAATTCATATAATTTCGATATTCTTGTTAATTCATACAATTATATGGTGGATGCAACATATAGACAATTAACAGATGGAAATGGTAAAACAATGTAAGACTAGATAATCTAGTCTTTTTTTTTGACTTTATGTTAACTTTGTATTATTATAATTATGGTGATATTATGTTGGTTAATGGAAAGAAAATGTTAAATGAAGCGAGAGATAATAAATCGGTGGTTTACCACTTTAATATAAATAATTTAGAATGGGCTAGAGTTATTCTAGAAGAATGTAATAGACTTAATGTACCAGTTATATTAGGTGCATCAGAAGGAGCTATTAAATATATGGGTGGATACCATGTTGTTGTTGATATGGTAAAAGCTTTAATAAAAGATTTAAATATAACTAATGATGTATGTTTACATTTAGATCATGGTAGTAGTTATGATAGTTGTAAATTAGCAATAGATGCTGGTTTTACATCAGTAATGATTGATGCATCTAAATTAGAACTTGAAGATAATATTCATGAAACTAAAAAGGTTGTCGATTATGCTCATAAATATGATGTTACAGTAGAAGCAGAAATAGGCCATGTTGGTGGTGTAGAAGATGATGTAGCTGGTAGTATATTATTAGCTGATTTTGATGAATGTGTTCGTTTTGTTAATGAAACAGGAATAGATTCATTAGCTCCAGCTATTGGTACAGTACATGGTATCTATAAAGGAGAATTAAATATTGATTATGATTTAATTGAAAGATTACGTAATAATATTAATATTCCACTTGTTATGCATGGTGGTAGTGGATTAGATCATAGTATACTAAGAAAAGCAGTACGTGCTGGTATTAGTAAGATTAATGTTAATTCTGATATTCAAGCTGTTTGGCATGAAGCAGTAGTTAAGTTTATTAATGATAATCCAAAAGTATATGATCCAAGAAAAGTAATTATGAGTGGATCTAGTGTAATGAAAGATTTTATTGATAAAAAGATTAACCTTTTAAATGAAGAAAAATAGAATATATTAAGGAGCTATATATGAAAATCTTAGAAGTAGAAGGAAATGTACCTTTACTTGGTAGTGTAGAAATTAGTGGTGCTAAAAATAGTGCAGTAGCTTTAATTCCTGCCGCAATTCTTTCAAATAATAAAACAACTATTACTAATATTCCTGATATTACTGATATAGATGTATTAAGTGATATATTAGAGTTTATGCATGTTAAGGTAAAAAGGGCTAGTGGTAGTATAGTAATAGATCCAAGTAAAATGGAAAATTGTGTAATACCAGATGAATTATCTAATAAATTACGTGCATCATATTATTTCATGTCTAGTTTATTAGCTAAATATAAATATGTTTGTATTAATTTTCCAGGTGGATGTAAGATAGGAAGTAGACCTATTGATCAAACTCTTAAAGTATTTCGTGCATTAGGTGCTGAAGTTAAAGAAGAAGAGTATTTATTTACTATTAAAGCTGATGAGCTTGTTGGTAGTGAAATTACTTTAGATATGCCTAGTGTAGGTGCTACTATTAATGCTATTATTGTGGCTAGTAAAGCTAAAGGAACAACAATTGTTCATAATGCCGCTCGTGAACCAGAAATAGTAGATTTAGCTAATATGTTAAATAAAATGGGAGCTAAAATAACAGGAGCAGGTACTAGTACAGTAAAAATTGTTGGTGTAGAAGAATTAGATGGATGTTTCCATAATGTAATACCAGATAGAATAGAAGCTGGTACATACATTATATTAGGTGCTTTAATGGGAACTTATTTATCAGTTCAAAACATTAATCCTGAACATTTAACAGCACTTTTAGATAAATTAACAGAAATGGGTGTTGATCTTGAAATAAATCAAGATAATGTAGTAGTTAATGCTCATGATAATTTAACAGCTGTTAATATTGAAACTAGAGGTTATCCAGGCTTTCCAACTGACTTACAACAACCAATAGTAACATTACTTACTCAAGCAAGAGGTAAGAGTGAAGTAACTGAAAATATTTATGAAAATCGTTTTATGAATACAACAGCTTTAAATAAAATGGGAGCTAATATTTCAGTAAAAGAAAGAACAGCAACAATATTAGGACCAAACAAATTACATGGTGAAGATGTCGAAGCTACAGACTTAAGAGGAGCTGCATCACTATTACTTGCAGCCTTAAAAGCCGAAGGAAAAACAACTATTACTAACGTTGAATATTTACTTCGTGGATATGCTGATATAATAGAAAAATTATCGAATTTAGGTGCTAAAATAGAATTAAAGGAAATATAATTAATATATTTCTTTTTTTTATATATAATGATATAATTAAGTAAAATAGGAGTAAGAATATGAAGGATAAAAAGACCATTATCATTATATCAGCAGTTATAGTTCTTGGATTATTAGCATATTATATCTTTATTGGTAGTAAAGTAGCAATAACAGGTCTTACTCTAAAAGAACATGATATTAAAATATTTGTTGGTGATAATAAAAAATTAGATATTAGCATAATACCAGAAAATGCAACAGATAAAACTATTTTATGGGAAAGTGATAATAATAATATCGCAAGTGTATCAAATGAAGGTATAGTAACTGGTGTTTCTCATGGTAGTGCAGTTATTACAGCTAAAACAAAAGATGGTACTATATCAGATAAATGTATCGTAAAATCATTTAAAAAAGAAGCTGATGAATTAACTATTGTTGATAAAGAAATAGAAGTAAGAGAAAATGATTTAAAAGAAATAGATTTAATTATTGAACCAAGTGATTTAAAAGAATTTGTTAAATGGACTAGTAGTGATGAAAAAATAGTTACAGTTGAAGATGGTGTTATTACTGGTAAATCAATTGGTAAGACTACGGTAACAGCTCAATATGGATCTAGAGGAGTATCTATTGTAGTAAGAGTAGTAATGCAAGTAGATAGCCTTAAAATGGAAAAAGAGTCTACAATAATAAATGTTAACAATACTGAAGAACTAAAACTATTAATTAATCCAGAATCAGCAGCTAATCAAGAAATTAAATGGGAAAGTAGTAATACTGAAGTTGCAACAGTAGAAAATGGAAAAGTTACTGGAATAAAAGCTGGTACAGCTAATATAACAGCTAGTGTAGATGGTAAGACTGCAACATGTGTAGTTACAGTATCATTACCTGTATCTGAAATAAAATTAAATAAAACAAGTATTTCATTGAAAAAAGGAAATACGGATACATTAGTAGCTACTATTAGTCCAAGCAATGCAACAAATCAAGATATTACATGGACAAGTAGTAATGAAAAAGTAGCTACTGTTGATAAAAATGGTAAAGTAACTGGTATAGGAACTGGTAAAGCAACTATCGAGGCTACTGTTGATGGAAAAACAGCTAAATGTAATGTTACATCAATTGGTTATGTAATTACTGAAGATAGTAAATATAAGAGTGATCCAGTTATTGATTCATATAATAGTGAAACATTTAAATACCGAATTACTAAACCAAATGGACATTTTGTTCTTATATGGGTAATGGATGCTTATAAACAATGGAATTCTGGATTACCTAAGTTAGGTACTGCCTATGCAGCAGAAAGTTTATTAAGTCAAGAAATAAGTAAATATGGTTATCAGAAGAAAGGCTTAGTGGCAACTAATGGTGGTTTCTTCTGGGATGGATGGGGAGATAGCCCATGTGTACCATTTATCTTAAACAAAGGCAAGATAATTCGTGATATCGAAAATAAAGACTACAAGAAAAGAGTTTATGGTGTATTAGGAATGACTAAAGATAGTCAATTAAAAACATATAGTTTTACGGCTAATGATTATTCTAGAAATTCTAAGTCAAAACAAGAAATGTTAGATGATGGTGTTCGAAATAGCTTTTCATTCGCTGGTACTGTTATTAGTAAAGAAGGAAAAGTAACTACAAGTAGTGACAAAAACAATCGTACAGTATTATGTCAGATTGATGAAAACAATTTTGTAATTTATTCAGGAGGAGAACTTACATTTGGTCAAATTGGTAGAGCCTTTAAAGATAAGTATAATTGCAAAGTAGCTTATAACTTTGATGGTGGAGGATCTCGAAAACTATATTATAAGACGGGGAGTATGTCAGAAGCTAAGAAAGTCTTTGGTGGAAGTCGTGCTGTTCCTGATATGATGTATTTCGTTGAACAATAAAAAAATACTTGATTTTAATATATTTTATTGCTATAATAACTTGGTAATTTGTATTACTATGATTAAGTTCATGGCGAAAGGAGATATTTATGGCAAAGGAAGAAAAGAAAGTAGAGTACGTTGATTGTACAGTAACATGTGCATGTGGAAATACATTTAAAACTAAATCAACAAAGAGTGAAGTTAATGTAGAAATTTGTTCAAATTGTCATCCATTTTATACTGGTAAACAAGCTCGTGGATCTAAAACAGGTCGTGTTGATAAATTTAATAAAAAATATGGTTTTGAAAATTAGTCAATTTATTGACTTTTTTTTTGTTATAAAATATGGTATATTTAATTTGGTGATATTATGATATTAGGATTTGCAAGTGATCATCGTGGTTTTAAATTAAAAGAAGAATTAATTAAATATTTTCAAGATAATGGTTATAAAATAGTTGATTATGGTACTAATAGTGAAGAATCATGTGATTATCCAGATTTTGCTTATAAATTAGGTAATGGTGTACTTAATAATGAAGTTGATTTTGGTATAGCTGTTTGTGGTAGTGGAATTGGTATTAGTATTGCTCTTAATAAAATGAAAGGTATCTACTGTGCTAAAGTAAGTAATCCTGATGAGGCAATGCATACAAGACTTGATAATAATACTAATGTAATAGCTTTTGGTGAAAAAATGGATTTAAATATGGCTATATTATCAGTAGAAACATTTATTACTACCGAATATTCTTATTTAGAAAAACATAATCGTCGTAATAAAAAAGTAAAACAAATAGAAAATGGAGAATATCGTGGTTAAATTTGCGGTATATATCTTGTCAGCTATTATAGTAGTATGGTCAATGGATGGTATTAATATAAATGCAATATTTAAGAAAAATAAAGTATATCAAGCTAGAGTATTCTATTTAGTATTAATCTTTGTATTTACCTACTTATTAGCTAATTTCTTATATGATTTTATTTATTTGAAACTTTTCTAGTAAAAAGTTTCTTTTTTTACACTTTTTCTAGTAATGATTTCTCTAATATGGTACAATTATTTCGAGGTAGTTTATGAAAGAACAAATTGAATATAGTTTATTAATTGTTGGGGTATGTTTACTTATAGTTGCAATGATAATTCCTTTTGTGAAGAAAATAGCTGAACATATTAATGCTATTGATATACCTGATGCTAGAAAAGTTCATACTAAACCAATACCAAGACTTGGTGGTTTAGGAATATTCTTTGGATTTTTAGTAGGATATATGTTATTTGGACAAAGTACTGTTCAAATGAATTCAATATTAATTGGTAGTTTTATTATTATATTAACGGGTATATTTGATGATATTAAACCTATTAGTGCAAAAGCTAAATTATTAGGTCAAATCATGGCTAGTTGTGTTATTGTATTCTATGGTAATATATTACTTAATAATATAACAGTATTAGGTTTAGATATAAATTTTGGTATATTAGCCTATCCAATAACAATATTATTTATAGTAGCTTGTACTAATATAATTAATTTAATTGATGGATTAGATGGTTTAAGTGGTGGTATATCAAGTATTTTCTATTTATCAACAATTGTAATATGTTTCTTTCAAAGTAGATATATGGAACTTGAATTTGTCTTATCATTGTTGATGTTAGGTTCAACACTTGGTTTCCTTGTTCATAATTTCCATCCAGCTAAAATATTTGCCGGAGACTCTGGTGCTTTATTTATGGGATTTACGATAGCAGTTATCTCACTTCTTGGATTTAAGACAACCGCTATTACATCAATATTTATTCCATTAACTATACTTTCTGTACCAATCTTTGATACTTTATTTGCAATAGTAAGAAGATTATTAAAACATCAAAGTATTAGTACACCAGATAAACAACATTTCCATCATCAGTTATTAAAGATGAAATTTTCTCATCGTAATACAGTATTAATTATTTATCTAATAACTGCATTATTCTCAACAGCTTCTATTCTTTATACACTACATGATACAAAAGATGTGTTTATTGGTCGTATTATCTATGGAATATTATTAATCTTTGTGGTAATCTTTGTTTTTAAAACAGATATTATTACTACTAAAAGAGAAAAAAATGAAGTTAATGTTAAAAAGTCAAAAAAATAATTGAAAATAATTGCAATTATTTTTTTATTTTGATAATATTATATGGTGCGTAAAATTGGGTAGCTTAACTATATTATTTAAGAAAGAGAGAAGAAGAAAGTGGTTAGAGGTAGAGTTAAGTGGTTCAATAATGAGAAAGGATATGGATTTATAGAATATCCTAATAAAGAAGATATATTTGTTCATTATTCAGCTATAAATCAAGCTGGATATAAGACTTTAATGGAAGGACAACGAGTAGAATTTACATTATTAAATACTTCTAAAGGTTATCAAGCAACAAATGTATCGGTAGTTAATGACAAAACAATTGTGTAGTAAAAAGAAATGCTTACATACTGTTCATATGTAAGCTTTTATATTGCTTTTTAAAAAGCCATATGTTAGTATATATAACCAAGGAGAGGTTATGGGTTTAAATGTTGAACAAATGCATTATGAAGTATTATATAGATTCTTAGATGAAAGGGAATCTTACTTTGCTCATGGTGTTTGGTATGTACGTAAATATAATAATTCTAAATCATTTCAAAAACCAATTATGTATATATATCACTTTGATTTAAATGGAAAAGTAGTAGCTATATATTGTGGTAATTTAATTGATTATAATTATCAAAATGGAGTAGAGTTTTCAATTAAAGGATGGAAGATTGATAAAGAATCATCTATTGATGATGTTGGTAGTCAGGATACAATAAATGAATATACTTTCTCAGTAATGAATTTAACAACACTATCATCACCAGAAAGTGAAATGGTTAATGACGAGATATTACATTTTTTAGAAGATCCAACAGCATACTTAGATACATCCAATAATAAAACTAGTAAATAGTATAAGACTTACATATGATTAGTATGTAAGTTTTTTATTAATTGACTGTGTGACTTTATAGATGATAAAATAATTATGATAGAGTAGGTGTTTATGAAAAAAATATATCTTATATTTTTATTTATATTATTTTTTTTAATTAATACTAATGCTAGTGGTCTAGGTGATATTGATAATAATGGTAAAATAGGTGCAATGGATTATATTTTACTAAGAAAGCATATCATGAAATTATCTCTATTATCAGATAGTCAAAAAATATCAGCTGATATGAATAAAGATGGTAATATTAATGCATTTGATTATGTTGCAATTAGAAAGAGAATAATTGAAGGAAAAATAAATCCAGAGCCACTAGAAACACCAAATGCTTTAATGGCTAATACTTTATCTTTAGAAGGGGCTAAACCAAGTACATGGAAAACTAGTAAACATGGTTCAACTTATGAAATTGCCTTAAATAAATTAGCAATACAAGAAAGCTCATCTATTAATATATGGTATTCTTACCTTGGAGAAGGAAAAATAGCTATAAAAAGTTCAAATGAACAAGTTGCTACTGTTATACCTAGTACTACTGGTGAGAAATATTTTACTATTAATGCTATCAAATCTGGTGAAGTAAATATTATAGTTACTGTTTCTAAAGATACTAAATATGAAGAAATATCAATAGAAATACCAGTTGTATGTTATAAAGATTTAAAATTAACAAGTAATTTAACAAAAAATGATAAAAATACCATATTTGTTACTAATGGAGAAAAAGTTAATTTTACTTTAAGTAATCTACCTGCTAAAGATGTAATATGGAAGTCATCTAATACTTCTATTGCTACTATCGATGCAAATGGTATTCTTACAGCTACTGGTTTGGGTAAAACTACTGTTACTGCTACTTTTGATGGAAAAGAAGCTAAATGTGATGTAATAGTGTTAAGTAAGAATAAGCTTATTAATGTTAATAAACTATCATATCATACATATATGAGAAGATTATATACTGGTAGTCCAAGTGGTAATTTCCAAAACTTTGGCTTTGTCAATTTATATGATGATAAAAATGAATACTTTTTCCAGACAAACAAATATACCGGTAAAAGTGGTAAAGAACAAGTTAGAGTTAGAGTATGTGTTACTTCAAAGGATCGAGTTACTAAATATAATGATAATGCTAATAATAATATTTTAAAATATACTGTAACAATGGATTTATATGATTATTATTCTCATGGTCAAAGTTTTGATATTGCATTATCGCCAAATAGAGATAAATGGTTAATGTTCTTTACGGCTACAACAGAACCAGGTGGAACACAATATTTAAGAGTATTTGATATATTTGACAGTAGTAATCCATTTAGATCAGGTAGAAAATCATGGAAGGATTATCCTAATTTAAAAGGTCAACCAAGTATTGATTTAGAAAATGATCTTATTGCTATGGTAAGTGGTACAACATGTAAAATTTATAAATATTCGGATTTAATTAATAATGATAAAGAAACACTACTTTATAGTTTTAGTTTTAGTCGATATACAACTGAGGGTGGAAAGTATTATACAAATGGTTTTGCTATTAAAGATGGTTATTTATATGAAATAAGGGGAGAAAGTGGTGATAATGGAATAGAAGTATGGGATTATTCAGGCTCTAGAGTTAATTATAGAGACATTCCACTATTATCTACTAATACTAATGAACCACAAGGAATTCATATTTATGGTGGTAAAATATTTATTGGTTTAACAGAGTTTGGAAAACCATATAGTAATGATCCAAATTGGACTTATACAGTTGGATATTTAGAATAAATAATTAAGATAAGAAGTCTAAGAATTAATCTTAGACTTTTTTATGTCAAGTACTTGTAATTTAATACTTATTTAATAGTTTTTTTTAATAATTTATGGTATATTTAAGTTGTAAGGAGATGGTTACATGCAATATAATGTATCAAATATGCCATTAAATACTTTTTTTAGGTTTGATACGAATAGGTATGTTTTTTCAACAATGTTATTTGAAACAAGAAATGGTAATTATAAATTAGATAAACCTACTAAATTTACAGAAGTATACGAAATTGGTATGGATGGAAGTATGAAGTTAGTTGCTAGTGGTAGATTAATAGAAAATCCATCAGTATATGACTATACAACTAATTTTGCGATTATGGATTATGATCAAGATGATACTATTCAATTTCATATTTCAATGTATTTACAAGAAGTAAGCAAAGAAGAATTAAAGGAAATACGTGAAGCAGTAGCAAATAATAAAAGAAATCATAAATAATATTAATATAAAAGGAGGATATTATGGAAATATTAATAAGAGGTACAAAGTTAGAGATAACTGATTCAATGAAGGATTATGTTAAGGAGAAACTAAGTAAATTAGATAAGTATTTAGTTGATCAAACAGCTAAAGCTAATGTATTAGTTAAAGTACATAATTATTTACAAAAAGTAGAGGTTACTATTCCTCTTAAAACTCTTATTTTAAGAGCAGAAGAAGAACAACAAGACTTCTATGCAGCAGTTGATTTAGTTATTAATAAACTAGAAAGACAAATTAGAAAGAATAAAGCTAAATTACAAAAAAGAGATAAGAATAAAATGAAAGAGTTTAATATTGATGATGTTATTCCTATTGAAGAAGAACAAAAGATAGTTAAACATAAGAAGATTGATGTTAAACCAATGAATAGTGAAGAAGCTATATTACAAATGGAACTACTAGGACATGATTTTTATGTATATAAAGATAGTGATACTAATAATGTATGTGTACTTTATAAACGTAAAGATGGTGGATACGGAGTTATTGAAGGAGAATAAGCAGGTAACTGCTTTTTTCTTTTCTAATATAGTGATATAATAATTATCTAGTTGGGGGTATTAATGAAAAAGATTAAGAGAATTATTATTACATCAACCGCTTTAGTATTACTTACTTCTGGTATTACTTATTGTTTATGTAAGAATAAGAAAACCAACTTCAATAAATATATGAAAAAATATCAAGTAGAAGATGATGATTTATTAATATGTGCTCATCGTGGTTTTTCATCTCTTGAAGTAGAGAATACCTATCCAGCAATTAGTTTAGCTTCTAGTGAAAAATACATTGATTGTATCGAAATAGATGCAAGAATGACTAAAGATAAAAAAATTGTTTTATCACATGATAATACTCTTTTAAATGATAAGTTAATACCAACAGTAGTAAGTAATTTAACTTATGAAGAAGCAGTTAATATGAATTTCATATATAAAACTTTTTCTTTACCTAACTTTTTTTGGTATGATGATGAACAAATAATGGTGAACAGTCGTTATAAAGAATTAAATAATCAAAAATATCATCTAATTGGTTTACCAGAAGCTATTAAAGCTAGTGGTGA
>JAEEGL011427524.1_pt1 | contig 11630 bp, 9 predicted proteins | sample 9134231 | NCBI WGS metagenome assembly JAEEGL01 (sample SAMN16246548, study PRJNA631951) | gut metagenome | biome: gut microbiome; feature: rumen; material: fiber-attached | host: Bos | place: Iran: Karaj | collected 2018-10 | reverse complement strand
TCCTAACATATATTTTATCACATTATCATATTAGTTGCTTTATTTTAACAAATACTATTTACATTCTTAAAACCACAAAAAAAGAGCTTTAACTAAGCTCTGCTTGAATACTTTCCGTCTAATGTAGAAACAATAATAGTTTCACCTTGTTGAATAAACAAAGGAACTTTAACTACATATCCATTTTCTAATGTTGCATCTTTTTGTGCATTATTAGTTGTATTACCTTTAACAGCTTCAGTAGTTTCAGCAACTACATATTCAACTTTTTCAGGTAATGTAACACCAATAATTTCACCTTGATAGAAGTCTAATTGAACTTCCATATTTTCTTTCAAGAATTTCTTTTCATTTTCTAACTTATCTTCAGTTACCTCTGTTTGTTCATATGTTTCATTATCCATAAATACATAACCAGTACCACTATTATATAAATAAGTCATTTTCTTTTTATCAACATGCGCTTTTTCTACTTTAATACTACTATTGATAGTTTCTTCAATATTAGCACCTGTTCTTAAGTTACGCATTTTAACCTTCATGAAAGCAGCGCCTTTTCCTGGTTTAACATGTAGGAAACTTTGTACTACATACAATTTTCCATCATATATAATTGTCATACCATTCTTAATATCATTAATATTAATTAAGCCATTCATATTTTACACCCTCTTAAATTATTTCTTTTCTTTATGAACAGTTGTTTTATTACACCATTTGCAATATTTTTTAAATTCCATTTTGTCAGGATTGTTCTTTTTATTTTTAACTGTTGTATAATTTTCGTGTTTACACTCAGTACAAACTAATGTAATAGTTGGTCTATTTTCGTTTTTTGCCATAGTACTGCCCTCCTTTTTTAATCCGGTAATATTGTACCATATTTTTCTAATAATTCAAATATTTATTTAAAAAATAGGGAAAAACTACTTCTTCCCATATTCGTTTCTTATCCTTTTCATAAAGTCTTTATCAAATTCCCTATTTTTAAGCATCATAATCTCGTATTTATAAGGTGGATATAATCTTTCCTTACTATCATCAGTTTCGCCGATATAAGGCGTTTCTAGTATCTTAGGAACATTATCTAATCTGTCATTATAAATGACCCCTAATAAACTATTAAAACCAATTGTTCCTCTACCAATATTTTCATGTCTATCCTTATGACTACCCTTTTCATTTTTAGAATCATTAACATGAACACATTTAATATATTTTATGCCAATATTATTATCAAACAAATCTAAGTATTCATCTATCTTACTAACATCATAACCAGCATCATTCAAATGACAAGTATCCAAACAAACACCTATTCTCTTTTTATTAAGAGTATTATTAATTAAATAAGCAATTTCTTCAATACTTCTACCACATTCACTACCTTTACCAGCCATTGTTTCAAGCAAGATCATACATTTACTATCATCACTTAATATTTCATTAATAGCATCTTTAATATTATCTAAAGCTTCTTCTGTACTTATACCTACTGCATTACCAGGATGTAATACCATATATTTAACATTCATTACATCACATCTTTTTAATTCTTGTTTTAAGAAATTAATACTAAAATTCCATTTATCAAGATCTTTTTTATTACCTAAATTAACTATATAAGGCGCATGACATATAACATTATTAACATCAATATTATTTTCTTTCATCAAATTAAATGCTTTAGTTACCGTATCATTATCAATATCTTTTCTTACCGTATTTGTAGGAGCTCCTGTATAAAACATAAACGTATTAGCACCATAACTAACCGCTTCTTCTACTGCACCTAATAATTGATTATTTCCAAAGGAAACATGACTACCTATAATTAACATTTTCATCACCAAAATTATTATACACAAAAAAAAGGAATAAAACTATTCCTTTAATTAAATACTAATTATGCAGCTAAGTTGCCAGCATCGTTTTGAATTTCTTGCTCAGTAGCCTCAGTAGAAGCTCTAGCTGCTTCTACAACCTTAGCAAATCTTGTTACAGCATCATTATAAGAATCGAATTTCTTTTGTAATTCATCGAATTTTTCTTTCAAAGAATCACTGGCTGAACCTGAAAAATTGTCTTCAGTATAAACTTTATCCATAGTAGCTCTAAAATCTTGGAATTGTTGTCCCATAGTTTTAGAATTAGCTTCTATTTTTTCAATACTTCTTTTAACACTGCCATGTTCAATAGTAGTCTTTCTATCTTCATATATTGTTGTCATATTATTCCTCCTATTTTATTTCATCAATTATTCCGTCTTGGTTTCTAATAACCTTTTCTCCAGAATTAATGCAGAATCTTCCATAATCGTTAATAACTTGACCCATTTTATTCAAATCTTCACGATAACCATCGATTTCTTTTTTTATAGCAAGTGCTTCTGGTGACATATATTCATTAGCTACTAAATTATCTAAAGTATCATAAGTATCATTTACGTTAGCTATGAATTCATCAGATAGTCCAACAATACTTGTTCCTTCCCTTACTAATACATCTGGATCTGCAACAAATTTTCCCATAATCTTCCTCCATATCCTATATTTAATTTATCATTTTTTTGCAGTTATGTAAACAATTAAGACTATTTATTCTTCTTCCTTGTCACTTTTTAATTCATCAAGTCTTTTATTTATTTCTTCTATATTTTTCTCTATATCAGCCATGTTTTTATTAATAGTTCCTTCAGACTTTTTATAGAGAACTTCATTTTCTATTTTATAAGTATTTAATTTACCATTTATTTCTTTATTAGCAATTGAACTATTTACTATTTCAATACATCTATTTAAACTCTCATTCAGTTTTTTTACTTCAACTTGTATTTCATCATATTTTTTTAGCATTCTATGCTGTTCTTCAACCGTTTCAGTAAGTGCTTCGCGTTCTTTTTTATCCATTGGCTTTCTTGTACACGTACTTTCCACTTGGTGTTATTGATGAAACACTTCCTGAGAAAACAACTACTTCTTGATAAGCTTCTTCCATAATAGATTCTGCTTCTTTATAGATAGCATCAAGACCTTCTATTTTCTCAATTATTCGATCGAGTTCTTTTAATGTATCTTCTGCCACCGAAATCTGTGCTTTAACAGTCGCTGTATCATATGCATTTACATAAGTTGAAGTGTAAGTACCATCGGCATTTTTAACCTTTTTTTCAACCTTTTCTGTTAACATTGCATTAAGTGATGCAATACAATCTACACATTTTTGTCTTTCGGCTCTATATTCTTCTAATTTACTAGTATCTAACATTTGGTCAGATCCCATATAATCTTTTAATAGCTTCAATGCTTTTTCAATTGCTTCAGCCAACTTATTGGCTAAACCAACTCTTACATCCAAAGCTGATTGATATTGTTCGAGTTTACCTCTAACTTTATCCCATTGTTCTCCGCTTAATTTACCATCTGATCTTGCACAAAACGCTGTAATAGCATCTTTTACACTTTTTGAATCTTCAGAATCTTGTTTAAGTGTTGAAAAAGTCGAACCACCTAAAGCAGCATCAAGTTCATCTAAATATAACTTAGTCATCTACTAACTTCGCTCCTTTCAACAGTTTATTCTTAATATCTTCTACAGACATTACTTTAACTTTTTCTAATTTCAATAAAATATAAACACAATTTGCTTCAACAGACATTTTGTCAATCATGTCATCATCTTTGTAAGCATCTTGGAACAATGAATAAGCATTTTTAGCTTCGTTTTCACTTTTAAATTCATATTTGTATTTAAATTCTGTAATTTCATCACCATTGTATGAAATAAGCGCTTGATGGCCATCACTAAATACATATTTTTTAAGTGAAGCTCCATCTCCGCCTCCTCCACCATCATCACCTGGATTTGAACCACCATAATCATTATATCCAGAGTTGTTATTGCCTCCATCTGATGATGGATCTTTAGCTTTCTTCTTATCATCACCATATACATCTTCAGTAGATTTATGGACATATGTTGATGTAGGTTTTTCACCCTTATATTCTAATTGAACTACTTCACCTAAATCACTAGCTCCAGCTGCCATATCATCATCCATATCAACCATAGCTTGAGCATAACTTAAAACTGACTCAGATTCTAGTGATAAATTAGTTAATAAACTACTTATAATAGCAAAATAAGCATTTACATATTTTGAAATACATCCTGGTATTCCAGTAGCACTTCTAAATGTTGTATTCTTTAAACCACTTAAGTATCCAGAAGCTTTTATTTGCTTTCTTAAGTCACTCATTCTTTCATATACAAAGTAATAAGATGAAGAAATTGAACCAGTTGGTGATTTAACTAAAATATTCGTTAATTCACTTAAAGGACCAGTAGTTTCATCTTTTGGAACAAGTTTCTCTTCAATATCAAACTTATCATAAGCTAATATTTTCTCTAAATTAGGAACTTTAATCTTAGCTATAGCATCGATTGTAACTTCATCAAATTCAACAACTTTTAATTTACCTGTCGTCGGATCTAAAGCAACTAATTGATAATCAAGTTTTCTATTTCCTCGAACATCTGTAGTTCCAAAACTATCTCTATAACCTAATAAGTAATCAACAAATCTATTATTAATAATATCTCTATTGAACGATACGTGACTATCAGATTTTGATTTTAACCAAAAGAAGTTAAATCCAGCTTTACCAGCATTAATAGTTCTTGTATCCATTCCTGACATTGAATACGGGTCATTTAACATAATCGGTGTTCCCGATTCAATAAGCGCTTTATATTTTTCAGGATGTCTAATAACATCATCTACTCTAAATTTAACACCATTGTTACATACCATTACACAATCAATGTCTGGATGTGCTTCTAGAAATGAATTCAAACGATCAAAACCAACTCCACTACTGGCACTGAATGTCATTTCAGCTACACTACCAATAGTTAATCCTTGAGAAGATAATCTATCAAAAGAAGTTTTTAATGAATGATTATGATCGCTACATTCTGATGCTATAGAAATAATATATTCAGGTGGATTATCACTTTTTATTAATACCTCTAAATAGTGAGCATCATTTGGCCAAGAACCACCGGCCCCAGGAATGTAAGACATCATTCCTATAGGACCGGAATAGTTCGCTGGTACGTATAATCTATCACCATTAGAATCAAAGCAATAATAACCGCCATTACTTAGCTTTTCAACTTTTTTATATGTACTCTTTAAATATGATTCTAAATTTTCTGCCATAGCATCATCTCCTAGTAGCTATTTTCTTAATTATTGAATTTTTTTACTTTAATAAATCTAATTATAAATGTTACAAATAACGCTCCTAACAAAGTACAAACAAGAGCAATAATGTAATCGATTGTATTAGGATTTCCTATACCATGGTTTCCACTACCACCAGTAACAGGATTAGTATTTGTATCATTATTAGTATTTTCATTAACAATTGGTTCTTCAGAATATGTATTAACAAATGTTGTTCTATTATCAACAAATGTATAAGTTGATTGAACATCCATTGTTCCATCCATATTATCAGTTAATACCAACGTTAATATAACAGGTGTAGCATCATAATAAATATGATTAGATGCACCTAAAACTTGTGTAATTCTATATGTATAAGTACCTGGTTTATTGAATGTAATATTACTGAAATCAATTAATCCATCAACATCATTTTTAGCAGTTTCAGTATATCCGCTAGATTGTTCACTTATATCTTCAATCTTAAATTCAAATTCACCATCAGTTAAATCTTTTTCATATAACACTACATTAATAGATGGTTGATAATTTGCTTCTGTATTATATACAGTATCAAATATAACTTTCTTTGTAGAAACATCAATAGTACCATTAGCAACTAAATAGTCACCATCATTAACTCCACCATCTACACTTGAATCAAAATGGTCTTGTTTAACTAATTTAATACTATATTGAGCTCCTACAGGTAATTCTTTAATTAAGATGAACTCTGAAGCACCTAATGTAGTTTCATAACTACCAGTACCATTATCAATTACAAAGTCATCTATCTTATTACCATCAGCATCCATAATATCAAAAGTACCATCTTCATCAGCAGTAACATCAATTACATATTCAAACTTTTTATTTTCGATTATATAATCACCTGAATAAGTATTCTTAATTAATAAACCTACTTCAATATGTTTATTATTAAATACTATTTCATCTACTTCATTATCATACTTATCATAATATGTTTGAACAGTCTTTAATGTACCATTACCTTCATCAGTAACTTTTACATAAACTTTATAATAATTATCATCATATTCTACTCTTTCATTATCACCAATTACTTGAGAAACAGTATATTCATAATTACCAACTTCATCTTCATAATTTAATGAAGCAAAATGAACTAAATTATTTTCATCAGTAGCTTTTATATCAGAATATGTTTGATCACTATTAACTATCTTCAATTGGAAATCTCCAGCAACAGTATCTTTTTCATGTGTAACTTTACCAACTACATTAGCATGACCAGTCGCTCTATAAGTATTATTAAATATATAATTAGCCGTCATACCATCACTAGTAGTAGCAGTTAATGAACTTACTCCATTACTTTCTACTAATACATTATTTGGTTCTAAAGTAGTATAACCACTTTCATTATTTTGACCAATTGTATAATTAACTCCAGCAGGTAAATCTCTTACAGTAACTTTCTTACCACTAGTTAAAGTAAATTGATAACTACCTACACCATCACCATCAATAACTAATCTACCTAACTCATTATTTTCATTATCTGTTACAGGATATTCACCTGCATCATAAGAATGAGCTTCTACATTAATAGTATAAGTAAATTCTTTATTTTCATTTATTAATGTACCAAGTACTTGATTGTTAATAACTATATCGGCTGAAGTATTATAAATTATCGTAATCGTATTAGTATCTTTATCATATATTAAATTATTTGGATTATAAGGATTTGCTACTGTAACATGTCCACTACTAGAATATCTAGTATTATTAGGAATACTACTTGGTACAGTAACATCATATGTTAATTCTAAACTTCCTTGAGCACTTAAAGTATCAGCATACCATGTAATAGTATTATGTTCTTGATCATAAACACCACCATCAGTAATACTACTTTCATCTACTACTAAACCAGAAGGAACATTATCTACAACAGTAATTGTATTAGCTACAACATCACTATTGTTTTGAACTTTCATCATATAAGTATATGTATTTCCTTTACCAATCTTTAATGCTTCTTGATCAGTTGTAACAAATACGCCGCCATTTTTAATAAACTTATTAGCATCAATTACAGGAACAGAAACACCATTATATAAAGTAATCGTATTTCCTTTATATCCTTTTCCTTCTACTCTATCTAACTTAGAATTATTAATTATAACTGCATCATCACTAGTTACTGAATTCATATCAATGCTTACAGGTAACCAAATATTAATTGAACTATTCTTAGCAACTTCTTTAACAGTTAAATTAATACTTCCATTACTACTATCAGCATTATAAGTAACCATATCATCTTCACTTATTAATACCGCATCATTATAACTTGAATAATAATAACTAATATTATCTGTATCAACAACTATATTACCTATTACAGCATTAATATTGAAGTTATGATAATCATAATCTAAATCTAAATTCTTAATTGTATATAAATATCCATAATTAGTTTCTACTCTAGTTGGGAAATCTAAACTTCCAGCACTTAAAGTACTTCCTGAAATACTTTGTTTAGATACAACATTTAATTCAAATGTACCTTTTTGTAATGTTACTTGGGTTGTACTAGAAGTACTAGTCTTAATATCATTTGAATTAATATCATTGAATCTAACCATTGAGTTATTATATGCAGCAACACCAGCTTTAGTATAATTAGTTGCTCCAATCATATTTACATAAACAATTGGAATTTGTTTATTAATGCCATCAAATTCACGAGCGCCTAAGTCAACAGCAACAGCTGTAACCTTTGTCTTATCTGTTGGTTCATCAACAGTCCAAACACTTTCATTTGTTAAATCATAATCACTATCTAAATTAATATCTGTCTTAGTTGAATAATAAACAGTTGGATTAATGTTTAAAGTTTCTTGTAAATAAGTAGTATCTACACTATCAAATGTTCCATCAATATGTTCATTACTTCCATAAGCGTTTTCTAAAACATCATAGAATACCAAATGATTAAAGTTTGTTAATGGATCACTATAAGTATATTCTAATTTATAACTATATTTATAACCTTCTTTAATTGTTATACCAGTACCATAATCTCTATCTAAAGGTCCTTTAACATAAGTTTCTGCTTGTCCGCTAGATACTGTAACAGGATCTACTGTAGCAGTATTATTTGCAAATAATTTGTTGTACATATCACTAGTATCTGCTAAGGCAAATGCTGCAATAGCTGCCTCAGATATTGTTTCACTAGGAACATCACTAGCTGAATGATATCCACCAGGAATACCCATAGAATTAGAATACATAGCATCTAGTTTTAAAACATTACCATAATCTCTATTTGCTACTTGAGAATAATTAAGGTTAAAGCTTAAATTATAACCTGTATATAGTTTTGTACTATCTTCATAATAGTTTCCATAATCATTGTAAACAACTACTTTAACTAAAGTTCTATCACTACCATTATAGCCTTCTTCTTGTGAAACTTGACTTCCAACATTAACATCTGTAGCTAAAGCAGTAGCAGTAACATTACCATTTAATACAGCACCACGAGGTAACAAGAAATAGAATGTACCATATTCCATATCTTCTAATGCTGAATAAGCAAGATTAACATCTCCATTAGGGAATTGGACACTTTCAGTAACACCGACTTCATATGAAACAGTATTATTTGTTCCATCAAATCCTTCGTTGTTTGAAGTAATAGCAAAGTCAGCATCCATTTCTAATTCAGTTAATTTATGATAATTATTTTCTGTATCATCATTACTTGAAGCAGTAACTTTTAAATATGTATTTTCATTATCATTTAAATAATCTATAACAGCATTAGTTGCATTTAAATCAATTGATATATCATAACCGATATATACCATTGCTCTTTTACCAACATATTCAACTTTTACATCAGTAGTGTATTCAGGGAAATATATCGTTGTATTATACATTACAACATTGTCATCTATTCCCGTATAAACAAATTCACCATTAGCATTCTTTTTATAAGTACCTGCTAAAATCCAATCACTTGAATCTATTTTTTTATAATAAACACTCTTATCTCCATAAGTATTTATATCAGCTTCTTCTAAGTAATAGAAATCATTTTGTTCATCTAATTTATAATCATATTCAATATCATCTAATATAGTTAAAGCCCAAAGAGCATAATCTTCACTACCTAGAGCAAATTCATTTCCGCCATCACCATAAGTATCAGATAAAGATGGACTATTGAACTCTAATGTAGCAGTATAATCATTAACGCCTTCATTACTTGCATACCAGTTATTAAATCCTTTTAATAATGTTCCGTCTTCTGCTTCATTGATCTCATTTGAAGCACTTTCAACAGTATAGTTAAATGTAACTGGATCATAAGTAGTTATCTTATTAATAGCACCAACACCATTATTATCATTATCAATAATTAAATTAACATCATTAGCATTCTTATTTGGATAAGCTACTGAATCTTTATAATTATATGTTGTACTCCAATTAATATCTTCAGAATAAACTCCAGGAGCATTAATAGTCATTGTAAAATTATGATTTATTGTTCCACTTTCTGAAGGTTTAGCATAAGCTACTATAAAGAATCTTGTATTATTACCAATAACTGCATTTGCATAAGTACTATTAATATAACTATCTAAGTCACCTAATACGAAATTACTTGCATCTCCATATGCAACTAATGTACCAACAAGAACATTTGGTGTAATAAGCATTTCATAATCACCATCAGCTGCTAAATCAAATGATGCATTATACATAATATAATAATTATCTTCTTCAGGTTCAGTACCCCAAGCAGAATTCCATTTTTTATAAACATCCCCATTATTCTTAACAACATTAGAAACAGTTAACGGATTAGTTTCAATTGTAGAGAATCCTAAACTAACAGTAACATCTTCTCCTGATACTACTCTGTCTGAATCGAAATCCATTGAAGCAGTTATATCAATATTTTTGTCCTTATATGTAGCATAATCTAAATCTAATCTTAATTCAAAAGTTCTATTATATTCATCATTAACTAAAATATTTTCATAGTTATAAATAGCAAAACCATCAGAAGGATCATAGAACCAAGCAAATGGTACAGCGCCATCATCAAGGTATCCATGTTCTAGCATGTAGTCATCACTAACAATATCACCCATGTAAAGTTTTGCTACCAATTTAGTTCCATCATAAACATCCAAACTATTATCATCAAAGTTGGTTTCTGCAGTGAAGCCATCTAAAATAATATCGGATAAATCAATATAGTAATAATAACCACTTACTATTATATCCATTGTATTAGTTCCTTGTTCTAGACTAATAGAGTTTACTAATACAACTTCATTATCACTAAGTGTTTGTGAATTAGAATTGATAGTTCCATTAGCAACATCAGTTAAAGTTACATTATCTGTGTCCTTAATAACTTGCGAAATAGTCCAATTACCAGACCTATCAGCAATTACGGAACTATGGAAATTATTCCCTTTTACAATAGCTTGTTTTCTTAAATCAAAAGAAATTTTCGGTATTACAAAAATACCTACCATAACCAAGCATAAAATTACCATAATCATAAAAGAAAATGATTTCTTACTATCATTATTCATTATCAACACCACACTTCTCTACTATCTTTTTAATTATACCATTTTTCACCTATAAAATACAACAAAAAAAGAAGCTATTATTTAGCTTCTTCTACTGCTCTAGTTTCTCTTACTACAGTAATTTTAATTGTACCAGGATATTGCATTTCCTTTTCAATTTTTTCTTTCATATCACGGGCAATCTTAAAGCTTTGTAAATCATCAACTTCTTCTGGTTTAACGATAACTCTAATCTCTCTACCAGCTTGCATTGCATAAGCTTTTTCAACGCCTTCGTAATCATTACCAATTTGTTCTAATTGTTCTAATCTCTTTACATAATTTTCTAATGAATCATTTCTTGCACCAGGTCTTGCAGCTGATAAAGTATCAGCAACTTGAACTAATACAGAAATAACATTATTAGCTTCTACATCACCATGATGAGATTTAATTGCATTAATAACAACTGGATCTTCTTTGAATTTCTTAGCTATTTCTTCACCAAGATCTACATGGCTACCTTCTGTTTCGAAGTCAATTGCTTTACCAATATCATGTAATAAACCAGCTCTCTTAGCTAAGTTAACATTTTCACCTAGTTCAGAAGCCATCAATCCACAAAGATAAGCAACTTCTTTAGAATGTTGTAATACATTTTGACCATAACTAGTTCTAAAATTTAATTTACCAATTAAATTAACAAGTTTAGGATCAACTCTAGTTAAGCCTAAATCTATGCAAACAGCATTTCCCATTTCAGTGATTTTTTCTTCCATATCCTTAGATACTTTTTCATAAAC
>JAEEGL010967411.1_pt1 | contig 11630 bp, 4 predicted proteins | sample 9134231 | NCBI WGS metagenome assembly JAEEGL01 (sample SAMN16246548, study PRJNA631951) | gut metagenome | biome: gut microbiome; feature: rumen; material: fiber-attached | host: Bos | place: Iran: Karaj | collected 2018-10 | reverse complement strand
GGGATCAGCTGCGGAGAGTCCTCACCACCAATCCCACGGCAGCACCTGCATGGGATCAGATGCAAGGGAAGAACGCCAACGGCGTGGAAGTGCCCATCCATCTGGTGGCTGTGGCATCCTCTGCCCAGTACGCATCGTCGGACTACAGGAAGATTGTCGTGGAGGGTTGTCCTGACGGGCGCAACACGTGGACTTACATCATCGACCTCGTTGACCGCACTGCCATCCAGCTGCCTTCCACCGAGGGAGTGCAGGAGATTGACATGGACAAGGGCGAGATCATAGCCGCCTCCTATGGCTATTACCCAGCCCCCGACTACGGACGCTACACCGTCAACAAGGCTTACTCGCTCGAGGGCAAGTTCCTGAGGCAAGTGGGAGAACCCCAGCCCGAGTGATGCGGGCTGCATGGTTCGAAGTAAGTTGGAAGTTTCATGACGGCAAGTCTCCTATGGGTGACTTGCCGTCATTGCAAAATAAATGTTCTTTTTTTTGGAGGAATGAAACAATTGTTGTACCTTTGCCGAAATATAATACATGATTAAATGAAAAACAAACATATAATGTTGAGACGGATATCGACCTTTGTGTTGATGATGGCAATGCTGATAAGCAATGCTGATGCCTCCGCAAGCGCAATGCTGAGGGGAAAGAAATCCAAGAAGAACAAGACTGAGGCGGCGCCTCCACCTTCACGCTACAAGACTTTGACAGGACGTGATTCCGTGCAGATGCAGGGCGTGATGAACGTCATTGAGAAGGGCGACACCGTCTATCTCGAATTGCCTGTGAAGTTGTTGGGCAAACCTTTCCTTGTGTCGAACAAGTTGCAGCAGGTGCCCTCCGAACTCAACGAGTCAGCCGCGAACAAGGGTGTGAACTACGAGAACCAGATGGTGCGTTTCGAATGGGACAAGAAGGCGAAGCTCGTCAGGATGCGTCAGCAGCGTGTCACCCCCGAGGCACCGAAAGGCTCTTTCCTGGCACAGTCGGTAGCAGACAACTATGTTGACCCCATCATCGCCATCCTTAAGGTAGAAGCTGTGGCAGATGACTCCACTTCAGTTATCTTCAAGGTCAATGACTTTTTCAATGGCAGGAAGAACGTGCTCAACGACGTGTTCAACGAAATCAATATCGGCACCTCGCCCGTCTACGACCTCTCCCGCATCGTGTCGGTGAAGAGTTACGAGCGCAGTGTGGTGGCTCTCTCCGAACTCACCACCACTGTGCATGAGGGCAATTCAAAGGTGAACTTGACGGTTGTGGTCAGCACAGCCATCATGCTGCTGCCCGACGAACCGATGCGCACCCGTCGTGAAGACTGGCGTGTGGGCTATTTCTCCACACCTGCCCTCATCTATGGTGACCGTCAGCAGAAGGTGGAACACGCCAACTACATCACCCGTTGGCGTCTCGTGCCCAGTGATACCTTGGCTTATATGCGTGGAGAATTGGTGGAGCCAGTGCAACCCATCACGTTCTACATTGGCGGTGCAGTGCCCACCCATTTGCGTCCTTATATCACACAAGGCATTCTCGATTGGAACAAAGCCTTCGAACGGGCTGGGTTCAAAGATGCCGTGCGTGTCATTGTGCCTGACGACACCCTTGATGTTGAAGGTGACGACATGCGTTATTCTGTCCTCACCTATGCTGCCTCCGAAAAGGCAAATGCCATGGGTCCTGCCACTCTCGACCCCCGCACCGGTGAGATTCTGGAGGCGGACATCATCTGGTGGCACAACGTGCAGTCGCTCATCAGCGAGTGGATTCGTGTGCAGACATCTGCCACCGACCCACGTGCCCGCACTCTTACCTTGCCTGACGAACTCATCGGCGATGCCGTCCGTTTCGTTGCCTGCCATGAGGTGGGACATTCCCTCGGACTCCGACATAACATGATTGCTTCGGCAGCCTATTCCACCGACTCGCTCCGTTCCGCCGCCTTCACCAGCAGGGTGGGGGGCACATCGGCGAGCATCATGGACTATGCCCGTTTCAACTATATCGCTCAGCCTGGCGACGGCGTGAAGGTCATGTCGCCCAACATTGGTCCCTATGACCTCATGGCAATCGAGTGGGGCTATCGTTGGTTCCCTGCGGGCACCGACGAGAAGAAGGAACTGGCTACTTTCCTTGCCCGTCATAATGGTAAGGAATACCGTTACAGCGAAACACAGGACAGGCGCACTGCCATCGACCCACGAGCTCTCTCTGAAGACCTTGGCGACGATCCTATCCGTTCAGCCACCCTCGGCATCGAGAATCTCAAGCGTGTCATGCCCAATGTCGTGAAGTGGACACGCAACGGTGACCCCGACCAGACTTACGACAAGGCCGCCGACCTTTACAGCGCTGTCATTTACCAATGGAGCCTGTACCTCTATCATGTCCTTGCCAATGTCGGCGGCATCTATATGGATCGCCCGGTGTTGTCTGAAACTTTCAGTTCTTCCAACCTTCCTGCAGCTTACACTCATGTGGAGAAAGCTCGTCAGAAGTCATCCGTGCAGTTCTTGCTCGACAACGTGCTCAGTTATCAGGAGTGGCTTTTCGGTTCGCCCATCTCCAAGGTGGTCTATCCTTTGCGTAACACCCCCAACGGCACCACCGAACAGGAACCAGCCCTGCTTTTGAAGAATCAGCAGAACTACATCTTGTGGGATCTCTTCGCCAACGAGCGTCTGGTGCGTATGTATCAGAATGAGTGGGAGAATGGCGACCGTGCCTTCACTGCTGTGGAGATGATGGACATGGTGCATCAGTCCCTCTTCCGCAAGACCATTGCTGGGCAGAAACTCAACGTCATGGAGCGCAGTCTGCAGAAGAGCCTGCTCGATGCCCTCATTACTGCGGCAGCCGAGAGCGAAGGCGTGAAGATTAACAAGAGTCTGACCGACAGGAATTCCATAGACACCGACTATTTCGGATGTTACGGAGAATCTGATTCTCTCGATTCCTCCGCACCCCGCACCCTGGAGCTCACCATGAAGCAAGTGTCGCGTACTTCCGACGCCATCAGTCTGAAGCGTGGCGAACTGCTCCGCATTCTCCGTCTCTGCAAGAGCAAGGCAAACACCGGTGACACTGCCACACAGATGCATTACGATGACATGGCGTTGCGCATCCAGACGGCGCTGGGACTGAACAAATAAAAAAAGAAGCCATGCTGGGAGAAAGAATGATTGAAAGAGTGGAAGAAATGGAAGAGAGAGTAGGGGGATGAAAGTATATAATAAAGTATAATATGATGAATATGAAAAGACTTTTGATGCTCTTGTTGATGGTGCCTGTTGCCATCCTTTCGATGGTGGCACAGGAACGTACCATCACAGGCACCGTGATGGACGGTGAGTTCAAGGGAGAACCACTTATCGGTGCAAACATCACCGTGGGTGAAGGCACCTCCAAAGGCGCTGTGACCGATATGAACGGCCATTTCACCCTCACCGTCCTTGCCTCCATCAAGAAGATAACCGTCAGTTATATGGGTTATGAACCCAAGACCATCGCCTTGAAACCCAATCAGGACAAGTATGACGTGACGTTGTACGCTGCTTCCAAGGGTCTTGGCGAGGTTGTTGTCACGGGTTATCAGCAGATTGACCGCCGCAAACTCACCGCCGCCGTTTCCGAAGTGAAAATCAGCGACGAGACGGTTGGTGCCATCAAGAACATCGACCAGGCATTGGCAGGTCAGGTGGCAGGTCTTTCTTCCGTGTCTGCCACAGGTGCACCGGGTGCACCAGCCAAGATACGCATCCGTGGAACCGCCTCCATCAACGGAGTGCAGGAACCCCTCTGGGTGCTCGACGGCATTCCTATGGAGGGCAATGAGATTCCCGCCATCGAAAATCTCAATGACATAGACGACATCTACCAGACCAGCATCGCAGGTCTCAATCCGGCTGACATCGACAACATCACCGTGCTGAAGGATGCCGCCGCCACTGCCATCTATGGTGCGCGTGCCGCCAACGGCGTCATTGTCATCACCACTAAGAAGGGAAAGATTGGGCGCCCCGTCGTGAACTTTTCCGCCAAATTCACCTACAGTCCCCGCACCAGCATCGACCGCCTCCATCTGCTCAATGCCAATGAGAAGGTCGATCTTGAACTTGGACTTTTGCAAAGCGGTTACAACTACCGTGAACACAAGGGTGGGGTGGCGAACATCCTCGACGAACTGGGCGAGTTCAACACCTACAAGACAGGTGGTTGGGATGCCCTCTCTGCCCAAGCTCAGCAGCGCATCAACCGTCTCCGCACCATCAACACCGATTGGAACGATATTCTCTTCCGCAACGTGTTCAATCAGGAGTACAACGCCAGTGTGAGCGGCGGCAGCGACAATGCCCACTACTATGTGTCGGCAGGTTATTACGACGAGCAGGGTAACGTGAAGGGCGTGAAGAACAACCGCTTCAACATCACTCTGAAGACTGACTTCCGCCTGAACAAGATGCTGAAGATTGGTGCCAGCCTTTTCGCCAACCAGCGTAAGCAAAACAGTTACATGACCGACACGGGCGGCTTCACCAACCCCGTCTATTACTCACGCATGGCAAATCCTTACTTTGAACCATACGATGCTGAAGGTCATTACAACTATGATGTCAATGTACAAGGTCGTGAGAATGAAGCACCTGACTTCAATATCTTCGAGGAACGCTATAACACTTCCAAGCAGCGCAAAGACCGTTCCGTCATGGCGATATTCGATGCTGAACTCAAGTTCAACCAGCACCTGAAACTCACCTCCCAATACGGTCTGCAGCACGACAACTACACGTTGACACGCTATGCTGGCAACGACTCCTATGCCATGCGCAAGGCAAAGGCATACGCCACCTACATGATTGACGGTGAGCGCAAGACCATCTTCCCCGAAGGTGGCATGAACAAGAATACCGAAGGGCACACCGACCAGTGGACATGGAAGGCGATGCTCGAATGGAACCAGCGCTTTGCTGAGAAACACGATGTGGAACTGATGGGCGGTACCGAGGTGCGCCACGTGGAATCCAAGTTCCTCACTTCCACGGCTTACGGCTACGATGCCCGCACCCTCACCACGCAGCCCGTCCTCTTCCCCACGGAAAGCATCGGACAGCGTTATCCGCTCTATGAAGAGGCACATCAGGAGAACGCCTATGTGTCGTGGTTTGCCACTGGTTCCTACACCTACAACCACCGCTACACACTCGGAAGTTCCGTTCGTTTCGACGGCAGCGACGTGTTTGGTGTGGCAAAGAAATACCGCTACCTGCCCCTCTATTCCTTCAGCGGACTCTGGAGAGTGGGGGAGGAGAAGTTCATGGAAAATGCCAAGTGGCTCGACGAGCTCAATCTCCGTGCCTCTTACGGTTTGCAGGGCAATATCGACAAGAACACCTCGCCCTATCTCATCGGCACGTTCAACCGCACCACCGTTCTTCCAGGCATTGTTGAGACCGTCATTTCGGCAGAGACAGCGCCTAACCCCAACCTCAAGTGGGAGAAGACCAAGAACGTGAACGTGGGACTGGACATGGCGTTCCTCCACAATCGCATCCGATTCACCGTCGATTACTATTACCGACGTTCCACTGACCTCATCTCCTCACGACAACTGCCTCTCGAGACAGGCTTCGCCATGACCACCATCAACTGGGCTTCGATGGAGAACACTGGTTGGGAGTTTGCCCTCAACACGAGCAATATTTCCACCAAAAACTTCACTTGGACGACCAGCCTGAATTTAGGTTTAAATAAGAACAAGATTCTCAACGAGACGGTGGCTGAAAACTCCACCTATCCCGGACGTGAAGGTCATCCTGTGGGTGCCATCTTCGCCTACAAGACTGCAGGCCTCGATGCTGATGGCTATCCGCTCTTCCGTGCCAAGGACGGCACCGTGCAGAGTGCCGAGGAGTTCTTCCAGCTCAACCGCTTCGGAGCCTCCACTCTCACCGCCGAACAGCAGCGCGACCTCTACACCTACATCGGCACAGACGAACCGAAGGTCAGCGGCGGCTTCATCAACAACTTTGAATATAAAGACTGGCAACTCTCCCTCAACTTCATGTTCAATCTTGGCATGAAGGTGCGCGTGCAGCCCAACTACTCACCCACCTACTATGACCGAGGACTCAACACGAATCGGGAAATACTGAGCCGTTTCGGTGGACCGAATGGCAATGATGGGCAGTCAGCGGCTTATCCCGCACTCCTCGTTTCCACGCCCGAGCGAGCTTCTGCCTTCACCCATTTCTCTGAGTACCAGACTTTCTCCATGCTCGATGTGTGGGTGCGCAACCGCAACTACTGCCGCCTGCAGTCCATCCGCCTCGGCTACCGCATCCCCAAGAAGGTGCTCCAGCCCGTTGGCATCACCTCTGCCAGCGTCTCCCTCGAAGGGCGCAACCTCATCGTCTGCGGCAGCAGCTACCGCAACTATCTCGACCCCGAGACGATGGGCAACCCCTACGCACAACCAGTGCCCAAGAGCATCATCTTCGGCGTGAACGTGAACTTCTAAAAGGACTCAACGATAATCCTATAACAACTAAAAGATGAAAAGAAACACCCTCATATTAGCCCTCGTAGCATTGGCAGCCCTCCTCCTCTCCTCCTGCGACGATTTCCTCGACATCACCCCCACAGGCAAGGTCATAGCCAAGACAGGGGAGGAGTATCGTGCCTTGCTGACCAACGAGTACAAGTATTTCTCCAAAGACCGCTACTTGACCACCGTGCGCACCGACGAAATGCTGATGGACAAGAAGAAGACCTCCTCCACCGACCTCGATGCCTACCTGGATCTCTGGCGGTGGAAGGACGAGAACCCTTCGCCCACTACCAGCTACTTCATGTGGCGCAACTACTACCATACCATCTACATCGCCAACTACGTCATCGAGCACCGTGACGAAATCACCCACGCCACGCGCGACGAGGTGAACCAGCTTGTGGGCGAAAGCTACATGCTCCGTGCCTACAGTCATTTCCTGCTCGTCAGTCTTTTTGCCGAGCCTTACACCCACTGTCAGCCAGCCGCCACACGCGGAGTGCCTATGCAGTTGGAAGCTGATGTCAATGCCATGCCTGCCAGCAGCAGTGTGGAAACCGTCTATCAGCAGGTGCTCAGCGATGTTGCCGAGGCAGAGAAACTTCTGACTGTGGAGAAATGGGAAGAGGGTAAGAACTACCGCTTCAACAAGATTTCTGCACAGGCACTCCGCGCCCGTATTTATTTATATATGGGCGAATGGGAGAAAGCCCTTACGGCAGCCAAGGCAGTGATGGAGGCGCACGGCGAGTTGGAGGACATGAACACCTCCAAGACACTGCCCAACAGCTACAAGTCCGTGGAGAGCATCGTGGCATTGGAGAAGTTCAGCAGCAACCTCTTTACCGTCATCAACCTGCCCAACCCCGACTTCATCAACCTCTACCGCACAGGCGACCAGCGCCGCACGAAGTTCTACAAGCGCGTCACCTCCTCCTCCTACGACCTGTCGAAGGGTGGGGACGACGAGTTCTCCTGTTCCTTCCGCAGTGCCGAAGCATACCTCACGGCTGCCGAGTGTGCCGCACGTCTGGGCAACACTGCCGATGCCATCGACTACCTCAAGCCACTGCTGCAGAAGCGCCTCAACGCCGATGCCTTCACCACTGCTTCCGACCTCATGGCAGACATGACGCAGGAGGAACTGACACAGGAAATCCTCGACGAGCGTGCCCGCGAACTTGCTTGCGAGGGACACCGCTGGTACGACCTTCGCCGCACCACACAACCAGCCCTCACCCGCACTTACGACGACGAGACCTTCACACTCACCCCCGAGAAGTACACCATGCGCTTCCCCACCGAGGCAGTGGAGTCCAACCCCGAAATTGAGAGATGGGAAGGAGGCGCTTCGCTAAATGATAAATGACAAATGATAAATGACAAATGATAAATGAATAGTTACTCTCAACTCTAAACTCTCAACTCCCCCCTTATCTCTAAACTCTAAACTCTAAACATAATATAGTTAACCATAGTATTCATTATTAAAAAAACAGTTAGTTTATGAAGAAATTTTTACTTATGTTGGTGGCATTCGTAGCCACAATGAGTGCATTTGCACAGAACGACAATGATTTAGACATTAAAAAAGGCTGGGCAGCCGCCTTCAAACCAGTTGCAGAAGCAGACGATTTGAATGGTGTGCATGTCGCACAGGCTGGCGACGGCTCTGTGTATGTGTCCAGCAAACAGAACGTTTCGTTCAATTTCGCTGGTAAGGCTGTGGCTCAGCCCGAAGTGGCAAAATCCAGTGTCATCGTGAAGTATGACAAGGAGGGTAAGGAGCAGTGGGCTATCACATTTGACGGTGATGCAACTGTGACTGCCATGACGGCTGATGAAGACGGAACGCTTTATGCAACGGGCATATTCTTCGAAGATGTGAGATATGTCGGCACTGACGATGTGCTCAGCAGCATCGAGAGCCCAGACGCAGTTTCCGCTTTCGTTACAAAAGTGAACAAGGATGGTCAGTTTGTATCGATGAAGACGCTCACACCTTCAGGTAATTTGGAAGTGGTAACGTCTGATTTTCCTTTCTATCTTCCAGATGAGGAACCTATTGATATCAGACCAAACAAGATCCAGATTGATGGAGATAAAGTCTATGTGTCTGCCACTTATAAGGGAGATGTAGCTGAACTTGGTTGGAAAGGTGCTTACGTTGTCAACTACGACTTCGGCATGTATATGGACAATCGCAGTGCAGGTGTATTCTCTCTCAGCAAGAATGACTTCGCAAATGTTGCCAATGTAGCATATGTGCAGTCAACAGGCACTATTTCTGAGACTCAAAACTATCCAGAAGCCATCAACTTTGTTGCCAACAACGGTACGGTGTATGTAGGCTTCTTCGGCTTTGGTAATCTCACCATTACTTCTGCAGCTGGCAACAAGGACATCGCTTTCGAAAGTGACGGTGATGGTAACAATGAGCATGGTTTTGTACTTGCAACAGTAGGAAGCACACTGACAACAAAGGTGTTCAATGCTGCAGCCCATGCCATGCTAACTAAGCCATACAATGTGGCAATGCAGATGTCAGGCAACGACATCATCATTGCTGGTACATTCTACGGCGCACTGCCTTTCGACAACAGTTTGTCCACTGGTGACATCGCTAATGCTGCATTTGTCACCTCTGTCAAGAAAGATGGTACTGTGAATTGGGCAAACATTGTAGAGAAGGAGTCCAAGATGGCATCTATGCTGGTGACAGGTGAAGAAGTTCATGTCAGCACCAATGTGGCAACTTTCATTGTCAAGACATCTACAGGTACCATCTCGTTGGATGGTGATGCTCCTGCTGAGGGCGACGAAGTGATTGTTATTGCCGATGCAGCAGGATGGGACAACCAATATGTAGCCTTAGTCGTTGCAGATGAAAACGAAGTGACAGTCATCTCTAAGGACATGAACGAGGACGACGAACTTGAAGAAGGCCTCATCGAGATTGCCCAGAGCCAGGGTAAGGAGTACGATGATTTTAAACGTGCTGAATTGGTGGAAGGTGAGAAATATAACACCTACACAGTTACCGAAGACCTTCAGATTGCCATCAAGATGATGAACGTCGATGTGAAGGATTGCGACTACGTGGTGGTGAAGTTTGCCGAGCCAGTGGCTGCCGGTTGGAAACTCGCATTCTGGTCTAACCAAGACCTCACCGATATTCCAGAAGGTGCTAAAGAATACAAGTATGTCTTTGCCGATGATCCTAAGTGCGGCGTTACAGACGGTGTTCTGCCACAAATCTGCATGATGACCTTCTTCGGTGGTTACACAGCTCCTCTGGAGGCTAAGGTTGTGGGCATCTACAAGCACTCTACAGATGCAAATGCTGTTGAGGCTATCGAAGCACCTGCAAAGACCACCAACGGTCAGCGTTACAACCTCGCTGGTCAGCCAGTTGATGAAAACTACAAGGGCTTCGTCATCATCGACGGCAAGACCTACTATGTGAAGTAATTCAACCCAATCAATGAATCGTTGGACAAGACAACTGCCCCTCTCAGGCAGTTGTCTTGTCCAACTTTTTTATGCCCACACCATTTCTGTAGCACACTTTTCTGTACTTCGCACCGTCACTGAAAGAAATGCGGAGGAAATACAGACTAAATGAATCCCGAAATGTTAAAAATGCATGTGTAACCAAACATTTTTTCCAAAAGATTTTGCAGTGTCATCAGAATGCCATTACTTTGCAAGTTGGTAACGTCATCTGAAAATAACAAAACCAAAAAACAGAGAAACGTCCCCTCAACAAATGCCGACGCTCGACGGCGGTAGAACCATCAATTAGACTCAATTTTATTTATTCATAGACAACCATGTGGCAGTCCATCCCCAGGACTGGCTCACTGCTCCTGCGCGCCTCTCGCCCCCACAGCGTCCAGCGGTTTACCCTCTGCCTGCTTTCCTCCCTCCATGTTGCTCTCCCTGCGCTCAGCGGCTTACCCGCTGCCTGCTTTCCTCCCTCCATGCCTCGCTCCCTGCGTCCAGCGGTTTCCTACTGCCTGCTTTCCTCCCTCCATGCCTCGCTCCCTGCGCTCAGCGGTTTACCCGCAGCCTCCTCTCCTCCCTCCATGTTGCTCTCCCTGCGTTCAGCGGTTTACCCGCTGTCCCTCTCTCCCCCCGACCCCGTGTCACCACCACTAAAGCACAACAAAATCTCTTAACCACATAAAAACTTTCTACCTATGGGACTTTTAGACATTCTTCACTTGGACACCAAAGAAAAAATGGAACTTTTACTGAAAAGGCTCTATGAAAACGAACAGACCCACTTAGCTGTCAACAACATCCTCCTCGAGATGGAAGAAGAACCCGACCCATCCGACACCGATGACGATGACTACAGCACCCCCTTCGACCTCGATGACGACGATGATGACTATTCCGACGAAGACGACCAACCCGATTTCCCCGAAGACGCTTTCCCCGACCTTCTCGACGATCCCAACGACCCCTTATTCTCCCTTGTCGCCCCCACCTCCCCCTTCTCTTCCTCCCCTGCAAACAGCGGTTCCCCCGCTGCCACCTCCCCCTTCTCTTCCTCCCCTGCAGGCAGCGGTTTCCCCGCTGCCACCACCCCCACCTCCTCCTCTCTCCCCCCCAAACCCACCGTCACCGACCTCACCGGCGAGAAGCACGAACTCCGCGTCGAAATGCTCCCCCTCCTTCCCAACCCCGAAGCCGAACTGGACAAGCTCCTCGGCTGTGACAACATCCGCCGTCAGATAGAGCACCTCACCGCCCTCACCCGCTACAACGCACAGATGCACCAGATTGCCCCCGACGTTCCGTCCCATCAGGTGTCGCTCCATGCCGTCTTTCAGGGGGCACCGGGCACAGGCAAGACCACACTCTGCAAAATCTATGCCTCCATGTTGCATAAGGCAGGTGCACTGAGCCGCGGACACGTGGTGGTGGCAAACCGTTCCACCTTCATCGGCACCCGTTGGGGCGACGAGGAAGTGACTGTGGCAGAGACTTTGAAGGCAGCGAAGGGTGGGGTGCTGATGATAGATGAGGCTTATCAGCTGGTGACGAATCACCCCAACGACCCGGGACG
>JAEEGL017216593.1_pt1 | contig 11631 bp, 14 predicted proteins | sample 9134231 | NCBI WGS metagenome assembly JAEEGL01 (sample SAMN16246548, study PRJNA631951) | gut metagenome | biome: gut microbiome; feature: rumen; material: fiber-attached | host: Bos | place: Iran: Karaj | collected 2018-10 | reverse complement strand
GCGCTCGTAGTTCGGGCTGTCTGGGCGTTTGGGGGTGTTTGTTTTGGAAAACACCCCCAAATCGCCCAGTCAGCCCTTTTCAGTGCAGCTGTCGTATCAGCTGGCAGAAGGATACTCGCGCTCCCTTCGGTCGCGCTCGTACGGATGCCTATCGGCATCCTTCCATGCTTCAGCCCCCTGAGAGAAAACACTCCCTACGTTCGTGTTTTCTCTCATGGGGTTTTCGCATGACCTGCGCTACCGTGCGTTTGCTCCAACAGCGTCACTATCCCTTCGGGCGTGCCGCTATTAGAGCAAACGCACTACGCGACTGAAAACAACCAAATTGACTCGGGCGGCTACCGCCGCCCTCGTAACAGCTCCGTGTTGTGTGTTGACAACCTCGGCTGGCGCCTCGGTTGACAACACACAACACTCCGCTGATGTGCTCGTGGGGACTCAGGTCAATCGAAGGCCTTCTAACGTCCAACGCCAAACCGCTCCGGTGAGTGTCTACGACACACACCTCCGCTCTAATAGGTAAACATCCGTGACTCCGTCACCGATGTTTGGTATTGTTTTATCCACTCCGCTCCACTCGGAACCAACACCTACTACGGTGGACGTGTTTGGTGTAGTCTGCCCCGTGTTCCTTCGTCACACCGGGCAGACCACACCAAACACTTATCTCTAAAGGCATGATCTCCACTGCGTTTCGATGATGCCTTTAGAGATACCACCTCCGTAGGTGTTCTGGTTCCTTCGTTCCGCTCCGTTGACTCGGGCGGCTAACGCCGCCCTCGTAACAGCTCCGTGTTGTGTGTTGACAACCTCGGCTAGCGCCTCGGTTGACAACACACAACACTCCGCTGATGTGCCCGTGGGGACTCTGGTCAATCAAAGGCCTTATAACGTCCAAAGTCAGACCGCTTCGGTGAGTGTCTACGACACACACCTCCGCTCTAATAGGTAAACATCCGTGACTCCGTCACCGATGTTTGTCGTATTTAATATCACTCCGCTCCACTCGGAACCAACACCTACTACGGTGGACGTGTTTGGTGTAGTCTGTCCCAGGTTCCTGCGTCTCTTGGGACGGACCACACCAAACACTTATCTCTAAAGGCATGATCTCCACTGCGTTTCGATGATGCCTTTAGAGATACCACCTCCGTAGGTGTTCTGGTTCCTTCGTTCCGCTCCGTTGACTCGGGCGGCTACCGCCGCCCTCGTTTTAGCTACGCGCTCCCCAGCGGTGTTGGTCGTACGCACGGACTCCATGACTCGGACTGCGTCCTGCGTTTTACTTTCGTCCGTTTTGCTTTTACGACCAACACCGAATCCGTGTGCCCTCCCGTCCGGGTTCCTGGGCTCCCGTTGGTAGTGGACTCTGTTAATCAAGGCCCGGGCGCCGTGGCCCTACTACCGTCACTTTCTAAAAACATAATGTCGGTATGACCTTCGTCCATATCGACGTCATGTTTTTACGTGACTACAGGGCCACATCGCCCTCATTCGGTATCGGTACGACCGTCTAACGTCCAACGCCAATTTGGTTTTTGGCCTATATCGAATAGACCAAAAACACACCCTACGGGTCTTTCAAATTATTTGATATTATGATAAATATTGGTCGTTCTTTGTTCACTTTGACTTCGTCAACCACTACGTGGACGTTCACCATCACTTATATTTAGTCATAATATAAATAATTTGCGCTGAAATATGCTTGGAGGCGGATTTGGTGCTTGGGTACTTCGGTCAGCATTGAGGCAATCTAACGTCGACCGTGACATCGCGAATCCGACGTTTGGGGGTGGCTTGGCGGTTCCTTCGTCACCGCCACTCAGTCGTGTTGTCTGGTGTTGTCCTCCGTCCTTCGTCCTTCGGACAACACCAGACAACACTCCTTCGTCTGCGTCCTTATCAGTCCGCAGCCACCCCCAAACGTCGGATTCGCGATTCGGCCGTGAACGGCCGTGCCCTCGTAACGACTTCGTCTTACTCGGGCAGGGTACTCCGTTCGGTAAACCGAACTCCGTACCCAAGTCGCGCCCTTCGGTCGCGCGCGCTCGCTTCGCTCGCGCGGGTTTTAGCTTGATTTTAGCCGGTTTAAAGGTTAAAAACCTTAAATGTTGTTAATCAAACTCTACCAACACCCTACCCCTATTTTTTTTATGGTGTTCCTTCGGAACCCCAATAAATAAAGGGCTTGCGCCCTTATTTATGATAAAATTATGGGCTCGCACCCCTATTATTATGTTTGTAAGAAAAAATGATATGTTTGTGTTACTATCTGCTCCCTATCAGCTCCCTACCAACTCCCTATTTGGTCCGAGAAATTATTTTTTGTACCTTTGCAGACGTTGAGGAGGGTCTAATTTCCAAAGCCCCAACGCCCGAGGGTAGAGGGCAAAATTAATACACTAATTCTTTTCTATCATGGCAAAAAGTAAATCTGGCGGTACTCGTTCATACATCCGCGGTCGCGTGGGTGCTGACGTGTATAGCGTAGGTAAAGACGCAAAGGGAAAGAAACAGCAGGTGGTGCGCTCTCTTGCCGAGACCGTTGCTAATCCTCAGACTCTGTCCCAGATGCGTGGCCGCATGATTATGTCTACTATCATGCAGGTGGTGGCGTGTCTTAAGCCCATTATCGACCATTCGTTTGATAACGTGGTTGGCCGACAGCCAAACATTTCTGAATTTATCGCGCGTAACTACGCGCTTGTGAAGGCCGACGTACAAGCCAATCCTTCTGGCAGTAATGCTTTCGGATTAAACATGTACCAGGAAAAGGGTGCAAAGCGTGGTGCATACATCATCTCTGATGGTGATGCAGCTGTTCCTGCTGCTCTGGTTCTTACCAAGGCTAGTGGTATCATTACTATCACTCTTGACGCTTCAAATATCACCATCGGTGGTTTGAAAGCTGCTCTAGCTATGACTAACGAGGAGTATTTCACTCTCGTAGGTATCGGAACAAACGGCAAGGCCTATTATGAACGCTTTCGCGTGAACCCCACCATGTCAGATGATACCGTCCTGTCGGCTTCTAACATCGGTGACGCTTTCGCAGTTGAAGGTAACGCTGTAGCTGAGGTGGCCATTGCATCTAACATCATCAACTTGACGCTGAATGCTGTTGCCGGTTGCTGTGACATTATCGTTACTAAGAAGGGTGAAAACGGATACATCCACAGCGAGGCTGTTCTGGGTGACGTTGATTCGTTCGATTACACCAGCGACATGGCTCTGCCAACCTATCCTGTAGGCAATGCAGACTATCTCAATGGTGGTGACATCTTTGGACAGTCAGAGTCTTTTAACCCTGCGCCGACTCCTAGTCCAACACCTACACCTAGTGTAAGTGCTCCGAGTATCAATGGAACAACTCCTTTCCAGACATCTACTAGCGTGACGATGTCTGCGGAGTCTGGCGCACAAATTCGCTACACCACTAACGGCACAACGCCCAACGCTTCTAGCCAGCTTTACAGCGGAGCTATCACGTTGAGCGCTACTACCACTATCAAGGCTATTGCCATCAAGGATGGTGTTTCTAGCTCGGTAGCCACGAAGACTTTCACAAAGTCTGGTGACCCCACACCGCCTAGCGTTAATGCTCCTACAATCAACGGTACAACACCGTTCCAGACATCGACTAGCGTCACTATGTCTGCGGAGTCTGGAGCCGAGATCCGTTACACCACTGACGGATCAGCGCCTAGCGCAGGTAGTCAGCTCTATAGCTCAGCTATCACGCTGACTGCTACTACTACCATCAAGGCTATCGCCATTAAGAATGGTGTGTCGAGCGACGTTACGACCAAGACTTTCACAAAGTCTAGTCAGCCTGTTGGTGAACTTTCCATGACCGTTGACGGAAACGCCGTTAATTTGGGTGCTTCGTACACGCTGAATAACGACGCTGTTGTTGTGCTTAACGTGCCGGCTGGTCATAGCCTAATTGGCAAAAAACTCGGTGTACAGGCTGCTCAGCAGTATTATCCATCTGATGTTACTCTAGCTGCTGGTGCTAACACCATCACTCTTGAAAAGAGCCACTTTAGCACTAACGGCGTGAATTGGGGTGCCGGTCATATGGGTGAAGTTGCATTTGGTCAGGAGTTCTCTATTGACCAACTTCTGCTGGTTGTTTCGGCATCAGCCTAACGCAACGTGTCAGCTTTGACAACTAAAGTGGTTACTAAAATCGGGTGGGGGTGGTAATAACCACTCCCACTATTTTTCACAAACAATCTATGGCAAGTGGAAGAGTCGGAGGGGCCCACTCCAAGATCTCTGGGCAAGTCGGTGATGTAGTCTACCAGATACGAAGGAATGCAGACGGCACATATTCCCAGGTCGTTAACGCGAAAGGTGAATACACGGAAACCCAAACTACACCCAAGCTACAAGCTCAGAGGATGGTAACGTCAATGGTGGAAAGCATGATGCGTGACCTCAAAGAGGTAGGGCGTATCAGCATGCAGTCGGCTGCAAACAAGTCGAAATCGTTGAATGCTTTCTCCCACTACAATCTCATGCGCGTCGCGCAAGATTGCAAGGTGAATTGGTATGGAAACAACCAATTCGTATACCCAAAACACTCACGTTTCGACATAAACGTGCAAGACCTTGGTGGGCCGTACATGATTTCTTCTGGTACTTTGCAGTTCGAACTGTTCGACTCCCTCTATCACACCAACAACCCACAGCAGTACTTAAAAGGCTCCTTCTCTAGCAGAAACGAGTTTTACGCAGTCAAATTTTTGATTCCTTCTGATGTTCGGACGTACGGCCAACTCCTACGTCGTTGGCACATGACGCGACTGGATGCAGTCGTATTGTGTGGCCTTCGCTACTACTTTGACCAACCAGACCCTGAAGAGGACGGAATAGAATATCTAAAGCACAACTATCTCATACTAACGCCAAATCCGGCCATCAGCGATGGGGAGTTAATTTCGGACGAGCTGCTATCGCAAGCGTTCCTCATGAACTTCTCCCTGGATCCTGTCGTTGGAATAGCGAAAGATAATTCTTTCGTGTCCTACGGATGGAAAACGGATATCTACGAACATGACGAAACATACTATTATTGGGCAGGATTCTCTATCTCGTATCTCGATGGGAAAAAGAAAATTTCATCATCCCAATATAGTTCCCCTGATGGGGTCACGTTCCCATGGCTACGAAATGCAGCCCCCACTAACGTGTTTGGCTCATGGATGGATGAGCCAGGAAATACTCATTATCCCTCACCCTTTATCTAAACGATTATGGTACATGACAAAAAAGTGGAAAGTTTTGTGGCGGTTGGCAGTTTTCTTGCCGCTGTGGCCTTGGCATTCACCAGCCTGATTATAAGCCAAGACCACGACATTGCAGCTGGTGTTCTAATGATGTGTGCGCAGTTCCTCATGCTCACTGCGACTATCTTCGGTCTTGATTACAAAATCGGCCAAAAGATACAACAACTTAAAAGAGAGGAGGGTACAACATGAGAGATATCATGAGAGGACTCGAGCTTGTAATACTTTTGCTGTGGCCACAGCTGCTGACGCATGTTCAAGCTCAATTGGTACAGGCACGGCATTTGTCGTACGACATCGTTTACGACTATTCTCGAATGGCTCCTGCTGTTGTCATGTGGACGCTACAAGCGTCTGATTTCAACGGCAAGATGACCTCAAAACCAAAGTATTTCAAGCAAGACAGACTTCTGCCAAAACCACGACTGAAAAACGAGCTGTTTACATTCATAGGATACCAAAGGGGACACTTATGCCCTTCTGGAGATAGGGACAGCCGGAAAGATTGGTTTAAAGATACGTTTGTGACATCGAACATCGTTCCGATGAATGCCGTGACCAACGCTGGAGCATGGAAGGAAACGGAAACATTGTGTCGGTGGTTGGCCATACAGGGCCACCACCTAAAAATTGCAGCAGGGCCTGTCTGGTCACAGACGAGCAACGATAGCATTCCGTTATCTTTGCCATTGATTCCGGGCACTCTTTTCAAGGTGGCCGTTTGTGAGTCACACGCAGACGTGTTGCTGTGTTGGCTGATACCCAACAATGTAACACTATGCCGTGAAATAGACTGCCGTCATGATCTTGAAAGCGTGACGGCTATACTTCCATTACAAATTTCTAACATTGTAAGAACATGGATAAAAAAATAGAGCCAAGAGGCATCCGAAATAACAACCCGTTGAACATACGGAAAGGTTCAAATTGGCAGGGGGAAAAAAGGCCTCAAACTGATGCAGAATTTGAGCAGTTTGAGTCCATGCAGTACGGAGTACGTGCAGGCTTCAAAATTCTGAAACAATATATGTCTGGATATAACGGACTCACGGAACGCTTTAACACCATCGAGAAGATTGTCCGTCGATGGGCTCCACCTTCAGAGAACAATACACGGGCCTACATCGAACAAGTCAGCAAGCTAACGGGCATCCCTCCTACTCTCAAAATCTCTTTCACTCAACGCTCTTATATGGTGGCAATTGTGGACGCGATGATACGTCACGAATGTGGCCAAGCCATAGACCAGCAAATAATTGAGTCTGCATACGACATGGTTTAGTTGATAGATTATATTGTTTATTCATGAAGAAAGTGTTTATCTTTATTTGGATTGTTTTCGGAATGACAATAATCTCGGGCTGTTCAGGTGCCAAACTGATGTGGTACACCTCAAACGGAATTGTTACATACAACAGGCACACGGGGCAGTTCGAGATGTTATGGGAAAACGCAGGGCATAGACAAAACCAGAACTGCGATAGTACTTGTAATTGTCGAAAGGTTAACGAGGTGCCCAAGCGTGGGCAATGATTTTGTAAATGGTTAATTATTTTATTATTTCAAGGCTGTCCGTGAGGATGGTCTTTTTTAGTGTTTATGGTGGCCCTCCTACGTCAGACCACCATTTTTTTTGGCTTTTATGGGGCGTTCGGGGCGTGCCCCGTCACGCGCTGTTCCATGTGGAGTATGTTCGTCGATAAAATATGTCCAAACGTCGATTTTAGTTGTATAATTGGTATATTCTTCGTACCTTTGTAACTAGAAATAAAGCTCTTTGAAAGAATGACACAAAGACCCTCCGAAAGATCGGAGCCCTACCAATATACAATTTACGTTTAACCCTTTAATTTTAATTGAGTATGAAAAGAGAAACTTTTGAGATGGTTAAGTCAATTTTAACTACCCATCAATGTTGGGCTAATGGAACTGATTATTCATTAAGCCTCCAAGAATTAGTATTTGATGATTTCGAATACTATCGTATCGAATGCTACCCCAATGGAACTACCAAGTCTTTCCATGACGGGTTTGCCTCTTTCTTCTGCAATGTTGCTCAGATCTGTAACTGCTCATGTTCCTTCCGTGCAGTTAATGACACTTGTGTTTGTTACTTTTACTAAGAACTCGCAGGCTCCTCACGGGGCCTGCCTTAAAACCCATTAATATGAGAACATCATTATCAGAATTCATCGAAACATGTTTCGATGTTAAAGTTTATCTTGCTGTTGGCTCATATGAGTTACACGACTATGAGGATGGCGATTATGCTGATTTTAAGGTAAATAAAATCAATGACCCTAAAACACTCTTGCAAATTATTGGCAATCATGAATGCCGGATACTAGCGGATGATGGTTTCATGAGAGTCCGTGTATTTGAAAACTTTGAGGAATAATATTATGCCGAGTTATGTCTATCGTGTGGAGGTTCTGCTGAATGCGGCAGACCTCCATAATTTCCCGGATGAAGCCTTCGACCTATCGAAGGAAACGATTCTTTTCAAATGTGAGAGGAAAGCTAAGAACTTTATCCTTCGAACCATCGACGGATATCTTAAGACGGGGGACTTTGACCAATGGTGCCCAGACAACAAAACATGGTGCCTTTACTCCAAGGTTACTAACGCTCGTCTTACATTCCTCCTGGAAGAATGTAGGGTAAGAACTTAGGATTTTTCGGAGGGGCTTGCGCCCCTCCACCCCTTTTCGTTCGTACCTCACTCTTAATTAGAATGCGTCTAAATTTAAAAACTTCCTGATCTAAAGTCTTGGAACTTTCAGTTTTTTTTCCGAAATTTGCAACCGCGTAGGATAATGGGCAACGTGAGGACGACCCATGAACGTATCGCAAGAGGTAGGGCATGCTTTTCATGCTTGCGGTGGTTAGAGATTTCATACGAGACTTTGGCCGCCGCTTTTTAGCCCCAAACGTGCATTTGTAATACACATAATGCCTATTATTTGTAAAAGCCTGTCACCTCTCAATCACGTAACTACCTTTAAGAAACAAGTATGAAAAGCAAGTTTTGTTTCATTAGGAACTTTGGCATCATGCGGCCAGGTTCTTTCGTGTACCATGTGATGGTTGGTACATCAGAGCGCGAACAAATCAAGTTCGCGTTAGTTCGTGAATTTTGCGAAGATACAGGTGTATACTTTCGCAGGTGGTCTGATGATGTCGACAAAGCGTTAGCCTTTGCGGCCAACGGTTGGACATCACCATTCTCTTTATCTATCGACCCATTCAGACATGTGTCGGTTAATATCGAAACTTTATACCAGCTCATTATTGATGACTCGTTTGCAAAATTCGAGTCGAAAGCTCCTGCCACAAAAACGGAACTCTGGTTACAATTCCAAAAAGACCCGCAGGGCATCCTACGGAAATCCGCTGCAGTAAGTAATACTCCATGCCCAGCTCTAAAACGTAAAAACCTAAGTTTTGATAGGTTAACCGATGGGGGTAAATTTCTGGTTGGTTCCATGCTCGTTCTCATTATCTTTGTCCTACATGCTTACGTAGGCCATGTGTTAACAACGCTATGTGGTGCCATCTAATCTAACTCGTATCTATTTAGATTTATTCTAATTTATTGTATAACAATTAAATCGTAACATTATGTTTAAAGCTGAAGCAATCGGCAACCTTGGAGCCGATGCGGTTGTCCGCGAATCCAATGGGAACAAGTTCATAGCTTTTAGAATCGCACACAGCGAGAAGTATGAAAAGAATGACGGCTCGAAACAAGAGCGAACACAATGGATTGACGTCATTCTTTCGAATGCTGAACACAAGATTCTGCCCTATCTTAAACAAGGGGTCAAGGTGTTTGTTCGTGGCCATGCTACATTAAGAACGTATTCGTCACCGAAGGAAAGAATGATGGTAGCCGGTATTCAAATAAACGCTCTAGAAATTGAGCTTTGTGGTGGCTCGAACGACGCTGTTCCACGTGATCTTATCAACCCAGAAACATCTGAGGTGTATACAACACAAAAAATGTTCTGGACACCCGAAGGTTGGAAGGGTATGAAGAAAGACCAACTTAAGAAACTTATAGATAAGCACGGAGGCGGTTATGTGATGGACTTTCATGGTTTCATTGTACCAGAGCCTGCAAATGACCAACAAGTGCAAGATGACGCACAGGATGAAGCATAACACTCTCTAATAAGGCAGGGGTTTTCCCCCTGCTTTTCACTTTGTTACAAACTCATTAGCGACTTATATCAATGCAGCATGAAAAGATTGATAGGTGCATTCATGTTGATTGGCTCGAGGTTTATTGTTTGGAGCCACTCGACACATTCCCACTTGATGCGGAATACTATCGAAAAAAAGGATATCAAGTTCGAGAACGTGAGTATGGCACGCGAGTCTATAAAGAAATGTTTGAGTTATTAAACAACAATGGTGACCCGGTGTTAGAGGTTCGACGTAACCCAGCATCAGGGGACAGCGACTTTTCTGGACTCGTTCCAGAGAGTTGTCACCTTCGACTACCTAATTGGATTCTCTACCAAGACAACCCAGTTCGTTATCTTATGGAGGTGATTATGCAACACGGTTACATCTTCAAACGTATTTTCCGTATTGACATTGCATACGACTTTCAGTATTTCGACACCGGCGATGATCCAGCGGCGTTTGTTCGTAGATACCTTAAAGGGCAATACCGCAAAATCAATCAGTGCAACCTTACTGCTCATGGAGAGGACAATTGGAACCAATGCGATTGGAACTCACTAAGCTGGGGCAGTCGTTCGTCGATGGTCAGCACCAAACTCTACAATAAAACAAAAGAGCTGAAAGAAGGTAAATCGACCAAGCCATACATTCGAACATGCTGGATGTTAGCGGGGCTAATAGACAATCCACTTTCTCTAACCAAACGAAAAGAAGATGGAACAATGGTTCCCGTTGATATCTGGAGGTTAGAGTTTTCCATCAAATCGTCATGCGATGGTTACGTAGTGATAGAAATGGAGAAAGGCAGAAAGATAGAAAAGCAGAGGATACCGCACAGACTTCCCATGTTCGACGGGGATGATAAGCTCTGGGACAGGTTTCAAGACCTGTGCTACCACTACTTTAGATTCAAACATAAAGAGTACATCGAACTCACTGAAAAGTACAATGGTGGTGTACTCGAAGCGGTTCATTCTGAAGAGAATAAGGTCTTACGGAGAAAGAGTCGGTGTCGTGACAAAAAGCTCTTCTATTTTGACGCAGACCATCAATTCATGAAACTGACACAGGCACCTTCTGACCGCAAGGCCAACAACAAAGAGGACATACTAGAACGTCGTTTGCGTCTCTTCCTAATGGAACACCAAACACCAGACATTGACAAGGCTGTGCATGTCATACTCGACGCGATTGACCTTGATAAACTGCGAAGCTATTCACCAGACAAACGTCTAAAAGAGGCCAAAGCTTTGCAGACTCTCTTAAAGTGGAAGATGCAAGGAGATCAACGTAACGCCGTACAACTCCTTGCCATCATCAATGAAATGTTAGACCAACCAGACTTTTTCTAATGATCCAGGAACAAAAACGATGCAAAGGATGCATTTATTTAGTGGAGTACGAAGGACACGTACTTGGCTATTGCAAAAGAGCACAAGGCAGAGTATATATACACTCACTAGCCTGCCCGGAGAGAATCGGCAAGGAGGAATGTTGGTAATACATGCGGAGCCACGAAAATGCGGTACAGTAGTACCGCAGTGCGATTGCCTCTATTGTATTACGGATTCCCCTTTATATAAAGGCATTCCCCCCTAATCAGCCTCACGGGATGCGCGCCCGCGGACGTGCGCTCGCTCGCGCTCGCGCGTCAAACCAACGAAGCTGATGGTTGCCAAGGCCATTTAATTGTATTACAAACCAATCAAAACGAAAAGAATTATGTCAAAAGAAAACTTACAACTTATCTCCTGCCGTCTGGATTCTGACGCGCTTGGAGTAATTGAGAACTTCTGCATTCACCACCCATATTGGAAACGGAATGCTGTTATTAACCAAATCCTGTGTACGGTCACACACGATTTTGACGAAAAGCAAATATATGACATGGTGCGTCGAAACATGTTCAAACAGCAGATTGTACACGCAGAGTATGAAATAACATCAGACCTTGCGAAAGCACCTCGCGACTGATTCTCGCGCTCCCTTCGGTCGCGCTCGAAGTTCGGGCTGTCTGGGCGTTTGGGGGTGTTTGTTTTGGAAAACACCCCCAAATCGCCCAGTCAGCCCTTTTCAGTGCAGCTGTCGTATCAGCTGGCAGAAGGATACTCGCGCTCCCTTCGGTCGCGCTCGTAGTTCGGGC
>JAEEGL015289793.1_pt1 | contig 11631 bp, 7 predicted proteins | sample 9134231 | NCBI WGS metagenome assembly JAEEGL01 (sample SAMN16246548, study PRJNA631951) | gut metagenome | biome: gut microbiome; feature: rumen; material: fiber-attached | host: Bos | place: Iran: Karaj | collected 2018-10 | reverse complement strand
GTCTGCCACGATGATGAAGTCCGACTTGTCCAGCTTGAATATCTTCATGAACCTGTTCACGGCAGGAATCATTGTGCGCCCCTCATGCCTGTCGCCACGGTGGATGCAGTAGTGAAGCGGATAGCCGTCTTCGCTGACCAGACCGGCACACTCACGGGCGGTACGCTGAAATTCTACAGCACGTATTCCGAAGGAGCACTCTCTAACGAGATTACCAGCACCACTATCATCACTGGCGACGCGACCGTCTACATCTTGGCAACGCCCGACGGTATGCACTTGCTCTACAACATCAGTGACGCAAACTTCACCGTGGAGAGAGTGGGCAACACCGACATTGCCGAAAGTCCACGCCGCAGCAATACGTCCAATGACCCTGGCATAGGTGAGACCATCGACGTTACCGCCGTCAATGCCTCCAAAGGCATCTTTAGCTTCATCATGCCCGTCATAGGCGACGTCAGCGTCAGCGCCACATTGCCTGATCAAATCCCCGTCACGATTACGGCAGGCAGTGCATCGAAGACGTATGACGGCTCTCCGCTGACTGCTCCTGGCTTTACCGTCGATGGATTAGGGGAAGGCGACACACACAAATTCACAGTCGTCATGACCGCTGCCAGCACCATCACCAATGTGGGCAACAAGCCAAACGTGATAGCTACGGTAGATGGCATAAACGTTAGTACCAGCCAAGCCACTCCGGTAGGCAGCTACTTGGTTACCATCGTAAACGGCACGCTGACCGTCTCGCAGGCCCAAGGCGGCATCGCAGAATGCACAGGAGCTGAACAGCGGCTTCGAAGGCAGCACCACGGCCATCAGGCACATCGTCACCGTCGACAGTGACGGCACCGAGCGCTGGTACGACCTGAACGGACACCGCATCGAGAGACCCGCAACGGAAGGTATTTATATCCATAACGGTAAAAAGGTCGCGATTAAGTAAGAACAAAGCAGAGCCCGCTCATGCTTTATCGAGCGTAAGCGAGCTCGAGCTATAGCTCAAGGTCGCGATTAAGTAAATGACAAAATTACTAAATTGAGAAATAAAATGATGAAGAAACAATATATCACCCCAGAGACAGAAGTCATACTGATTGACACTGCCCAGATGCTCTGCCTGAGTACACTCTTCGACGACGATGCCAACGAACCGGCCAATGCGCCAGAACTGTAAAAGTTAGTTTCGTTCGTCGTCGCCTGTACGGAACAGGTGGGTGAAGTGCTTGTCGTAGAGGCGAGAGGTGAGATCTGAGAGGTGAGAACCGATGGCCTCGCCCACGACAAGCATCGTCGTCAGCGTCAACTTATTGTCGTGTACGATCTTCGCAAGATCCTTGAGCTGTCCGTGATAAATCTTCTGGTCGGGCCATGTGAGGTGATAGCAGGCGGCAACGGGTGTATCCTCAGGATATTCCATCAGCAGTTCGCGTTGCACATCGTCGACGATAGAAGCCGAGAGGAAGATACACATTGTGCTCTGACTCTTAGCGAGCAGATGTAGTTGTTCCTTTTCCGGCATGGGGGTACGACCTTCGCCACGCGTGAGGATAATCGTCTGGCAACGTTCTGGAATAGTGAACTGACTCCGCAACTCAGCAGCGGCAGCAAGGAATGACGAAATGCCTGGCGTGATGTGATAGTCCATGTGGTAGGCATCGAAGAAAGCCATCTGCTCCTGAATGGCACCAAAGATACAGGGATCGCCCGTATGTAGACGGACGATGTATTTACCTTGGTCATAGAACTGTTTCATCAGTTCGCATTGCTCTTCAAGGTTCATATCAGCAGAGGAGCGCACCACTGCACCCTGCTTGTGGCATTCCGTGAGGGCTTTAGGTACCAATGAGCCTGCATAGAGAATCAGGTCAGCCCGTTCCAACATTTTGCGACCTCGCACGCTGACCAAGTCTGGATCGCCAGGACCAGCACCAACGATTTCTATATGTCCGCCCCCCTCCTGACCTCTCCGAGGGGAGGAATTGCGCAGGTATTTGTAGTCAATGGCGAGAGCTGCCGTCCAGTTCTTACCTTTCAGCTTGGGGACGATCAGCTTGCCGTGATTGGAACCGAGGATAGCCGCCGCCTCACAAACGCTGGGTGTACCCACATGCTTTTGAACGGTTGCACTGGGGTTAGGCACCTCGACTTGGGCCAACTGTTCAGCAGTATAAAATACCAGATCCTCGTCGTAGTCATCGACGAGCATGGCACAGAATTCCTCGTCTTCCTTAACGTCAATGGTGCAATAACGCTTGTAGCAGGGCAATACACCAATCTGGCTCATGGCCTCGTCTATCTGGTCGTAGATATCCTCGTAGTCAGCGGGATGACTGGCAAGTCCGAAACCTAAAGCGGCAATCATGGGTACGAAATGCAGCTCGAGCACCCCGTATGGTGCACAGAGATTGTAGGGTGTCACCATGATGACGAGCTTAAACTTCTGAGGATCTACTTCTTCGAGACTTTTTATAATGGTGACGTGTGGGGGCAACGTCTTTTCCAGATAGTCGGTACCCTCGTCGCAGACCTCCATCAGCAAGGCTGTAGGTTTGCGATTGACGAAAGCAAAAATGCATTCGTTCATGTCATCGTCGCTGGCGATGGTCCAATGGAATCGCTCAGCAAAGGTGTCGAGTGCCCAGAGTCCGGCATTGTCGCTTTGGGTCGTGATGACCTCACGCGCACCAATCAGCGATGCCACCTCGTGAGCCATGTCGTTGGCCCCTCCTATATGACCTGAGAGGACGGATATGGCATTCAGCCCAAGGCTGTCGACACACACCACTGCAGGATCTTCGTGCTTGCCCTTGACGTAAGGCGCAATGGTGCGCACGCAGATGCCCATAGCTCCGACAAAGATAAAAGCATCGAACTTGTTCCACTGTTTGCCGACTTCCGTACGACTGATAACATTGGCACCAAGTTCACGCTGGAGGGTACTGGCAATATCCTTACCTGCCTCACTGATTTGTATAATGGCTACCATATTCATTTACAATTTGACAATTTACGATTTACTATTGATGAGCTTTTAGTATCTCGATAGGATGGTTATCGTTGAGGATTATCTTGGTGGGTGGTTCTTGCTTTAACCCAAGTTCCAGACAGGCCTCATCCCAAAGCTGATGACTGTCTGTCAGGACTTTAGGAGCCTTGACGCTGTTCATCACGATAACGCCATCAGGAGCTAATACCGTCAGGACCTTCGCCATGATCTCCTTAAGCTTTCCGCCGTGTCCACCGATGAAGACAGCGTCGGGATAATTCCGAATTCCGAATTCTATCTTTGAGAGTGTGGTGTTGCGAGCCGAATTCCGTACTTGTTGGATTAGATAATCGTCATTCGTATTTCGTAATTCGTAATTCATAAAATCACCGATGTGGATATTAATGCCTGGGGCACCAAAACGACAGGCATTCTCGTGGATGATAGCCTCGCATTCAGGACGGATTTCGAAAGCGTGGATTTCGAGGTGGGGAAACTGGAGACGAGCCTCGATAGATATGCTGCCCGTACAGAATCCGATGTCCCAAAGAACATGACGGTGAGGCAGGTCAAGAGCCTGAAGCGTCAGCAGACGGATGGGCATCTTCGTAATCATCTTCTCGCGACCATCGAGCAGGGCGAAGTCGGAATCGGGAATGCCATAATAGCTGTTGGCTGTTAGCTGTTGGCTATTAGCTTCTATGATGATGCAGTTGGGATAGTCGAAGTCTCGTTGAGCGGCTTCTTTAAGGGTGAGAGTCGTCACCTTTTCGAGTTCCGGGTTCCCCAAATGTTCACCCACATACATATCATAATAGGTATAACCGTACTCCAGCATCCGCTGGGCAATAGCTGCAGGTGTATGTTCCTTATCGGTGAGGATGCCAATCTTCTCTGCTCTCTCAATGAGCGTACGGTCGAACTCAGGCCATGGACGACCTGTGAGCGATACGATACGCATGTCGTGATAAGGCATCACCAGCCGATGGGCCAGCATCTGGAGGGAGTTAAACGACGGATAGAGCACGATTTCTGCCTCAGGCATCTTGCGTTTGATAGTATTGGCGAAACCAAAAAACAACGGGTCGCCTGAAGCGAAGACGATGAGAGACCCACCTCCAGCCCCTCCCTGTTGAGGGAGGGAAGAAGACCCCTCCCCTAAACAGGGGAGGTCGGGAGAGGTCTTATACTGGTCGAAGACGGCATCGAGGGGAGCGGTGATGTCAATCCATTCAGTTTCCTGTGGTAACAATGGTGCCACAATCTCATGATGTCGCTTGCCACCCGAGAAAACCTTCCCTTGTTGGATTATCTCCGTCACCTCTGGTGGAAACCAAGGCTCTGGGTTGTCTGTGATACCAATAACTATGAATTTCATAAATCCCTACCAGGCTTTAATTGTGCAGCGTCGTCGAAGGTCAGAATAGCATTACAAAGGGTTGCCGCCAAATTGGAGCCTCCCTTGCGTCCTTCGACAATCATCTTGGGAATATCCTTGAAAGGCTTCACCATGTGCTTTGATTCCTTGACGTGTACAAAACCGACGGGCGCTGCGATAATACCAGCAGGATGAGCCTTACCCTTACGAATCAAGTCGCAGAGTTCCATGAGTGCCGTCGGCGCATTGCCAAAGGCGAAGAGCGCATCAGGATGTTCCTCAACAGCCAGACGGATGCCTGCCTGCGTACGTGTAATGCCTTGTTCAGATGCCATATCTGCCACACGAGGGTCAGAGAGGTAACATTTTGCTTCAATATCCAAGCGTTGTAGTGCTCCCTTGCGGATACCACTGGTTACCATTGTCACATCGGTCACAATAGTTTTCAGCGAGCCGTCCTTTACCTTATTATATAATGTCTCCACAGCACCCTCGTCAGTATAGAGAATGCGCTGCATATCGAAGTCAGCAGTGGTATGGATGGCATGCAGCAAAGCCCATAGATGATCTAAGGGATAGTCCTTTTTCCCAAGCTCCCCCTTGATGGTACGGAACGACTCTATCATGATGGACCTCCCCACCCCCTCCGATGGGAGGGAGGACTCGCGGTAGTACCCTCGCGGCGTTATGAACACAGGTCTCTCCCCCCCGGGGGAGTTGGAGAGGGGTTGCCATTGATACGACTGTGAATTGCCTATGAGGATGACTGTATACATATCAATGTCTTCAGGGTCGAAGTCTGCGAGCGTCGTAACCTTTATTTCCTGCTCTGGTCTGCCAGCCTGACGGACATAGCCCACAGGCGTTTCTGCTGAACGATACTTTAGGAAAAGCTCCTGCAGGCGATACAACTGCCAGTAGCGTCCATGCGACTTAGGATTATAGACCGCTGTCACGAAGTCACCTACTGCTGCTGCTTTGATACGGCGCTCAATCACCTCCCAAGGTGTCATCAGGTCTGAGAGCGAGATGATACACATGTCGTGGCCTATAGGAGCCCCCAACAACGATGCTGCTTTCTGGAAAGCCGAGATACCTGGCAGAACAACAATGTCAATACTCTCACCACTCACCAACCCCTCTCCCCGCTCCCCCGAAGGGGAGTGTCCTCTCATTTCATAGATGAGCGGTGCCATACCGTAGATGCCTGCATCACCGGAGGAAATCACCACGACCGTCTTGTCTTGTTCGGCCAACTCAAAGGCCTGTTCAGCCCGTTCACGTTCTTTTTTCATGCCAGTTTCAATGCACTTGCACCCCGGCTTTACATACGGTTCGATGAACTGGAAGTAATACTTATACCCCACGATGGCATCCGCCTCCCGCACCGCCTCTATTACGGCGGGCGTGATGTCTTCCTTGCTGCCAGGTCCAATACCTGCTATTATTATTTTACCCATATTGCCCACAAAGATAGTATAAAAAGGACAAATCACCAAAGATTAGTGCTTAAACTTAACTATTAAGCCAACGACCAGCATACGGCCGGGACTATAGAGCGCATACTTTCGTGCAGAAGAATCAATGCGACGATCCACCTTGTCAAAGATATTGTCGACACCTATGCTGGGTTGTAATGAAGCCCATTTGGCCACATCAAAACGATGGGTTGTGTGCAGGTTCCAAATGCCGAAGCCAGGTGCATCCTCATAACTTCCTGTATAGTAAGTCTTTGACTGCAGGCGTCCATTCAGATTGATGTTCAGTCCGTATTTGCCCCAAGTATGGTGATAGTTGGCAGCGATGGTGGCAGCATGGCGAATGCTGCGTTCCAGAAGCGTCCATTCATCGCCGCTCTTGGTACGGGCGTATGTGTAGGCATAGTTGGCAGAGAGGTTGAAGCCTTTGAATATGTTTGCCGAGACATTGAGTTGAACACCTTTGACATCGCCCTTGTCGCTGTTCTGATAGAGCGCAGAGCTCACCATCTTGTCAGCCTGATCCTGTGTCATTTCAGGAAACTCTGCCATCAGCATCTTTCGGCTGGCATCGTCCACGTCTACATTCTGCTTGACCACCATATCGTTGATGCGGTTCACATACCCCGTCACGCTTAAAGCGAGGTATTGAGTACGGTATTCGGCATTCATTGAGAAGTAGTTGCTCTTTTCAGGTTTCAGGTCTTTATTACCGAAACTGATTTGTGGCTTGCCACGATTTACAGAGAAGTAGTGATAATAGAGTTCGTCGAGACCTGGAGCGCGGAAGCCTGCGGAATAGGTGGCACGGATGTTTATGTGCCCTGTGCTGTACATCAGCGTGGCTTTCGGTGTCAAGTGGGTGCCGAAGGTCTGGTGGTAGTTGTAGCGAAGACCAAGGGTGGCTGTAGCTAAACCACCGCCAACACTCATCCGCTGTTCGTGTTGGGCGTAGGCAGCGAGGGTATATACGTTGTCGTTGATATTGCCGGAAGTGGCGGTAAGGTAGTCTTTGCGCCAGTCGGCACCAAAGATGGTGATGGCGTTTTTCGTCAGTCCAAGGATTGCCTTCAATTGTCCTTCCATCATACGCTGTTTCTTCGACTGGACGTATGTGCCAAGGGGGAAACCTTTGTCGGCAAGGTCTACGTCGTACTCCTTGCCATAGCGGAAGCGATCAACGGTGAAATCGGCCTGCAGCGAGTTCTTGGCGGTAAACTTATAGATGCCGCCAACGTTCCAACGCAGTCCCTTATAGCGCATCTCGTAGTCGGTGCCACCCGTGATGTCTGTACTGGTATTAGGACGGTCGGTCATCTTATATGAATAGTCTAAGCCCGCATTCAGCGCCAAGTGCCGATTGGGGGCGTAGGTGAATTTCTGTCCTATGATGTTCGAGCGATAACCCGTAAAGAGGGGGGCTACTGTCTTCTGCATCTCTGTATCAGAACCCTTTACATATTCAAGGTCTGTAGTTTGGTAGCTGTCGGCCCGGTCGTGGGTAAATGACGTATAGGAGCCGAAGCCGTTTTTATAGATGTCAAGGTTGACGCTTTCCGTTAGTATGCCGTGACCGCTAATGTTTGTAGCGTTGCTAACGCTACAGACCGAACTTGTGGGTTGGTCGGTAATGATATTGATAACGCCGGCAATGGCATCAGAGCCATAGAGCGACGAGGCTGCTCCGTCAAGCACTTCGATACGTTTTACACGACTCATGTTGATACGGTTCAGGTCGACATTATTCGAGATGTCACCTGATAGCTTCTGACCGTTAATCAGAATAAGGATGTATTTGTTGCCTAATCCGTTCAGTCTCAAGAAGGTTCCCATCGAGTTGGGTGCCATCGAGACCTGTGGCATCATTCTCGTCAAGGCCGCATCGAAGGTAGCGATACCTTGTTCACGAATCTCCTGACTGGAAAGCACATGGACAGGCGTGGCAGTAGACTTCAGACGCTGGTGATGGCCGGAGCCCGTTACTACCACGGGGTTCAGGTTGTGCGTGCGGCTCGTCATTGACGAGTCACGACGTTCCATTTGATGGATTTGAGGGAAAGCGGCACTCCCCGCGAGGAGTGCCACTAACACTGATAGTAACTTTTTATACATTTGATAAAACAGGGGATTAATCCTCGTCAGGAGCTGTCGTCGGAGTAGAAAGAGCCTCATCGGTACCCAGCTTGGCAATTGCCTCACGGGTGTGGTTCATCCACAGTTTACGAACGGCGCTACGCTCAGCCAGTCCGGGAATATACTCATCACCGCTCTTATACTTATTCCAGCATGCCTCCTTGAAGTTTGTCTCGTAGGCTGCGGTCTCGATACCTGCTTCGTTGAACAGCGAGTACCAGCTCTCGTCGTCCTCATCGTCAGCCATGTCGTTGTGAGCGTGGTCACCGGCAATAGACATCAGCACGAAGAGTTGGGCCTTCTTGTTTGCGTTGGCTGCATAGTCGATGGTCTCTGACAACGAGCCGACCTCGTAGGTAAACGTACCACCGGCAATATGACCCAGCACATCCTCAGCGTAAGTCTCGTCCATGTCGACAGTTCCTACATAGTAGTTCGGGCTGATGGCACGCAGGTATTTCTCCAACTGCAGGTAGCGAATGTTACCGCCATAGTAGTCGTAACCCTCGGGATTACCATGACCCATGAAAGCCACGATACCCTCAGCCACAGCGGTTTTGACGTCAGCCTCGTTGTTCAGCGTTGTTGCAAGAGTCTGGGCATCGCTCTCCTCAGCCATCAGTGGCGTACCTACCACCACGTTCAGGTCGAGGCTTTTCATATAGGCATCGGTAAAGTCGCTGTTACGGTTGTTCATGAAGTCCTTTACATAGCTGTCGCGTACACGGCGGTACTCCTCACCGGGGATAACCTGCAGCGACTGTACCACAACCTGTTTGTAGCCAGCCAGACCGATAGCCGTCAGGAAGTGCTCGGGATCATAGTAGTCCTTCGGGGCAACATTCTCACCGGCACGGGCATTGTTGATACAGATGGCTGACGAGAAAGAAAGGTACACGTCCCAACCGCTGAAGTTTGCCTTATAGTCGGCCACCACCTTGTCGAAGGTGTCGTAAGCCTGTTCCCAGGTTGATCCGAAAGCCACGAGCAGAATAACCTTGTTGTTCTTCTTGTTGTCGTTGACAATCTTGTTCACAGCCTGCTGATAGCGGTCGTAGTTCGACTGATTGTTGTTACTGTTACCATTGTTGTCATCGTCACTGCTACATGCAGTAAACGTGGCGCTGGCGATGAAAGCCATCAAGACCAGCATGAAAAACTTAATCTGTTTCATTGTTGTTTGAATTAAAGTTAGACTTATATTTGTTTGTAAGTTTCTTGCCTTGATTGAAGCGTATGGTCAGCGAGACATAGACGGTACGCCCAGGCGTGGTAGTGCCTAAGTGCAGGCCGTGGGGTGTGCGGTCGCAGTAGTCGAAGATGTTGTCCATACCAGCATCAATCACGAAGAGGTGAGAGGTGAGAGGTGAGAGGTGAGAGAAAAGCTTGGGCGTAAAACTGTATTTGGCAGTGATTCGCCATAACTGGTAGCCCTTGCCATCACCGTCTATTTGGTAATACCGTTTCGATGAAATCCGTCCATAGAGTCCTAATCCCAACTCAGGAGTCAATCTCTTACCTCTCACCTCTGACCGCTTACCTCTCAAAGAATGATTCCATGTAGCATAGACATTAGCTTTATGGTGAGCCATACCATCGATGGTAACCTTATGCATCACGTTGTTCTCTGAGTCATACTGGTTGGCCTCCGTATCTAAATAGCTGTACGAGCCGCCAGCAGTAAAGTGCTGACCCTGATAGCGTATAGTGACATCGACACCGTAGGTCTTAGCATCCTCCATGTTCTGATATTGGCGTACCCGGATGGGGTCGTATTTCGTAATCAGTTCGCCTGGAGCCTCCTTCGTGGGAATGGTTACCAAGGTAATCATGTCGTTCACCTTATTATAATATGGGGCAATAGTCATTGTCAGACGACCGATACTGTATTCCGCACTCATACCGAAATAGTTGGAATGCTGGGCTTTCAGGTTCTCGTTGCCTAAATAGAGGTACACCCCGTTCATATTCTTGATATACTGGTAGTGCAGTTCCTTGGGCGTCGGTGTCTTATAGCCTTGGCTCCAAGTAGCGCGCAGACGCAGCTCGCCCACTTTCAGCATACCCGAGAGTTTGGGTGTCAGTCGCGTGCCGAAGCCCTCGTTACGCGTCAGTCGCAGACCGGCAGTCAGCCCTCGCCATTCGTCTTGTACATACAGCGCCTCGGTATTGTCGGTTGCCTTGCCACCGGCCACACGCATGGGAGCCTTCAGCCAGTCGTAGCGATATTCAAGTCCCACACTGAGCTGCTGCTGGTATGGCAACGAGAAAATACCCTTCAGCGAGACATTCGTCAGCCGCTGGTCGCTCTGCAACTCCTTGTCACCAGGGAAATAAGGGTAATAGTTGGTGAAGCGTCCGTTCACATAGCCGTCAGTCAGCGTTGTATCAGTATAGGCATAGTTATAGGCGTGCTTCTTCCAGTCGGCATCTAAGGTAACGATGTCAGTCTTGTTAAGCTTCCACTTGCCGCCCACAGAGAGTGAGGCATTGTCATACTGCAGGTCCCACGTCTTCACGTCGACGCCAGGATGATGGCCACACGGACGGTAGATGCGCTTCCAGTAGATACTGCCGTCGGCATAGAGCTCCATCCTTGGCGTTAGCTGATAGGTCAAGTGCTCTGCAAACTGCCAGTTTGTATGACGGTTCACGGTCTTATTGCGCGAGTCCGTAATATGGTATTCTGTCTGTGAGATAGCCTCTTCCGATGTATTCTGCCAACCATCGCTATGCTGCAACTGGAAATTGGTGTAGCTCGACAACTTGCCATAGTTCAGGGCAAGTCCGTTATGCTGGCGGATGTCGCCATAGCTGCCGAAACGCGAGGTGTTCTCAATCATCACTCCCTGTTCGCGATGCTTCTTGGTGATGATGTTGATGACACCCGCAATGGCATCACTGCCATAGAGCGCACTCGATGCCCCCTTCACAATCTCTATCTTCTCGATGTTGTGCGGATCAATCAGCGAGAGGTCGTTCTCGCCGCCATTGTCACCATGCAAGCGCCGTCCGTCAATGAGAATCAGCACATACGAGTTACCAAGACCGTTCATTTGCAGCCGCGAACTCATATCGTTCTCACTGAAGTCAAAACTCGCCGTCAATCCAGAGAGAATGTCCTCAATGCTTTTGCCGGCATATTGTTGCAGTTGCCGATGACTGATTACCTCAGTCTGCACAGGCGCATTCTTCAACAGGTGCTGCGTACCAGTACCTGTTACCACCACCTCATGCAAACTGTCTGAGCGCCATACGTCACTCTGTGCACTTGCGCCAATAGCCAACAGCCAAAGGCTAATAGCCAGTTTTAATCTTTTCATTATCATGTCTTATTATCCGCTACCGCATATCCCTGTACGGGCGTACATTAATTGTCAACTTTCAATTATCCATTGTCAATTGACAAGGCAGGTCTTCTGACTTTCCCCAGCCTGCTTTACCTTCCCGACTCCTATTCATTGTCAATTATCCATTGTCCATTGTCAATTCGTCAGTGGCGTTATACAAGCAGACCCTTCAAAGGGGGATTACAGCTGCAGGTACAGTTCCGGACTCTCACCGGATTCCCTTACATCAGGCGGCTTCAGCCACCAGATTGCCATATCGTTTGCAAAGGTACAAAATAATTTACTAATAACAATGCATAT
>JAEEGL014503520.1_pt1 | contig 11631 bp, 14 predicted proteins | sample 9134231 | NCBI WGS metagenome assembly JAEEGL01 (sample SAMN16246548, study PRJNA631951) | gut metagenome | biome: gut microbiome; feature: rumen; material: fiber-attached | host: Bos | place: Iran: Karaj | collected 2018-10 | reverse complement strand
TCTGGCATACAAAAAGGACTTGATGACATAAAGAAAGGCAATGTGTATCATGCAGAAAACTCCAAAGACTTAATCAATCAGATTTTTGGATAGAAGATGTATAGCGTTACTTATACTGGGCAATTCAAGAAGTCTCTAAAGAGATGCGTGAAAAGAGGACTTGACCTAAAAGTTTTCACTGACACGCTTGACCTTCTGCAGGCAAATGGTCAGTTACCTCCTGAGTATAGAGCACATCGCCTTGTAGGCGATTATGAGGGATGTTGGGAATGTCATATGCGACCCAATTGGCTTCTAATTTGGAGGCAGAACGACATAGAATTAGAACTTGTTTTAGTTGACACAGGTTCTCACTCAGATTTATTTTAAATAGCAAGTAGTAATCACTTCTTGCTATTTTTTTATCCGTGTCCATCTGAGCCATCCCTGGTCTTTCTTTTTTTTTGTCCCTTGTTGTCGTTTATTTTAAAAAACCGAGAACAACCCTTTTTTATACGTGTCAGGCTATTCGCCTATACGAGGCATGGCATGATGCTTTTGCTTGTAAGCAAGCTTCCAGCCAAATCCATCTACCATTCCTCTGTGCCATTGGCACCTACACGAATAAAAAAGAAAAACCCTGCCCTTAGGGCAGAAAAAACAGGACTCGCATGCGAGTACATTAACGGGTTCCGAGCTTGCTCGCCTGAGCACCGACTGGAGCGCAAGAACGATAACGGGAACGGGAACTACTTTATCCTTCATACACCTTATTCATGTATAGTTGGAGAAAAATTGTCTGATATCATAAAGAGAAATGAAATAAAAGTGTTACCTTTGCAGAAGATATGAATGATATAGAGAAGAACAATCAGATTGTTGAAGCCAGAGCCGAACAACTGGCTGAGCACATTGAGGCATTAGTCGTTGAAGCACGAAAGAAAATAGCGTCAACAGCCAATGTAGCCATTGTGTATACCTATTTCGAAGTAGGTCGATATATTATAGAGGATGAACAAGGCGGTAAGCAGCGCGCTGAATATGGTAAAGGAGTATTGAAAAGTGTTTCCGATCGACTTACTGAACGATTAGGCAAAGGTTGGTCGGAAGAGAATCTGCGCCTGATGAGGAAGTTTTATACCCTTTATTCCCATGCACCATCACCGATTAACAAAAACCAAACCAGTGGTTTGGAAATTCAATCCCCAAAAATCCAAACCAGTGGTTCGGAAATAAAGAACGAGAATAGTAACCAACGGTTACGAAATCATCAGTTCGTTCTTCCCTGGACTCATTATCTAATACTCACGCATGTCTCAGATCCCGACGCCCGTCGTTTCTATGAGATAGAAGCATTCAAACAGCAATGGAGCAAACGCCAACTGCAACGGCAAATAGGCAGTGGTCTCTATGAACGTCTGGCGCTTAGTCGTGATAAAGACGAAGTTATGCGTTTGGCAATGAAGGGACAGGTGGTAGAGAAGCCATCTGACATCCTCAAAGACCCAGTGGTTCTGGAATTCATTGGTTTGAAATCTGATGCATCCTATAGCGAGAGTGACCTTGAAAGTGCCATTATCAGTCGCCTACAAGATTTTCTTCTCGAAATGGGCAAGGGGTTCCTATTTGAAGCAAGACAGAAGCGGTTCACTTTTGAGGAAAGACATTTCTATGTAGACCTTGTGCTATACAACCGACTACTTCAATGCTATGTCCTCGTTGACTTAAAGATGGATGACCTCACCCATCAGGATCTTGGTCAGATGCAGATGTACGTCAACTACTATGATCGCTTCGTTAAAGAGGATTTTGAGAAACCAACTATTGGCATTCTCCTCTGCGAGCGCAAGAATGATGCCCTTGTAGAACTTACGTTGCCAAAGGAAGCCAACATCTATGCTCAGCAATATGCACTTTGTCTGCCCGACAAAGCCCTGCTTCAGCAAAAGTTGCGTGAATGGATTGCAGAATTTAAGGATAAAGAGGACGAGGTATGAGCCATCCCTGGTCTTTCTTTTATGTTGTCCCTTGTTGTCGTTTATTTTACAAAAACCGAGAACAACCCTTTTTTATACGTGTCAGGCTATTCGCCTATTCGAGGCATGGCATGATGCTTTTGCTTGTAAGCAAGCTTCCAGCCAAATCCATCTACCATTCCTCTGTGCCATTGGCACCTACACGAATAAAAAAGAAAAACCCTGCCCTTGGGGCAGAAAAAACAGGACTCGCATGCGAGTACATTAACGGGAACGATAACGGGAACGGGAACTACTTTGTCCCTTGTCCCTTGTCACTTTGTACTTAGAATGGTTTTTGTTAAACTATCCGTGGTCTTCTTTCGCCTATTTTGTTCAAAAAAACTGCAAAATATTTTGTTATTACCTTATTTATTAGTACCTTTGCAGCGCAAAGGTGTGCGCACCTCTGCCTTCATGAGGCTCACCCCTTTAAGGGTGACACCACGAAGCGAACACAGTCAGCCCACAGGGTTGGGTGGGTTCGACAAGAATATAGGAAAAGAGCCACGTCACGTGTGGCGAGGCTTTAAGGCGTTTTCTAACGTTACTGTCTGTGTAGTTAAACTTAGCAACTTTGACATCAGATACAGCGGTAATGCAACGGAGAACGTCTGCGTTAGAGGATTGTATCCTTTCACGAGCTGCACACCCATCTTTTCTTGGGTGTGTAGTATCGGCGTAGAGTATATAGTCATTATGGCGTGGGCTGACTTGCGTTGCTTATCCTTATCTGAGGGCAATGCTAAGGCCTAACTACAGGGATAGGCACAGAGGAGAAACTCCCACGCTTTTTTTATTTCCACAAAATACATACTAATCACATCGCTGAACAGGGAGTTTCAAGACCATGATGCGCCAGCCTCTTTGCGCCAGCTTCGAAGAAGCTCTTGGCTCTTTGCGTAGAGGTGACAACTGCCCTCAGGCAGTGTGCATTCTTTGACAAACTAAACGAGAATTGGATAAGCAAATATGCTCGCTATAGCGGGATATAATCCAACATTTCCAGTATTTGTGCTCTCCCTGCTTGCGAGAGTAGGGAGAGTTTAGAAAACTCCCAGTCTCGTCCCTCAAGGGATGGACTACTACATAAAATGTTCGCGCGTAAGCGCATAATGAAAATTAGGTATGATAGACTTTCTTTGCAAAGCTATATCCAAGGAAGAAATAGTTAAAGAACTTGGATGTGTACATGGAGGTTCTTTAGATCTCATCATAGACTATCTAAGTAAATGTAAAAGGGGTGAAATCTCTGATGACGAGACTTACTCAAAAATACCATATGCTTATAGATATATATTGGATGTGTTAGACAATCCTAGGTTAAGTAAATATGTACAAAATCTTGATTATAAAGGACTGTTTGAGCAAAATATAGAGAAGGCAAAAAGAGACAGGAATAAACAATACTTTTAACTACTCGTTAATGACAAAAACAAAAGAATGAATATGATGAGTTTTGTAAACGAAGTTATAGCACGAACAATAAACAAATTGAGGGATATATATAACTCAAAAGATGAACAGAAATACGTTTCTGCTCAAACGTCATCTCGCCTTGTTTTTCCAACATACAGGGAAAAGGGAGTTAGGGTCAGTGAGCAGGAACTTAGATTTTTGTTTGTTGATGAGTTTAATTGTTACTGTAATGAGAAAAAGATTGACGATATTTTCTATTCTGTCGAAACACCAACAGAAGACAAATATACGTTCTCACAAGATGGAAATAAGATACCTCCTATCATAGGAGAAGGACAATCAGGTAATTTCGATTTGACACTACTCAATAATACAAAAGGTAAAGAATGGTTGATAGAATTCAAAGCGGGGTATGTTACAGAACAGGCCTTCATGGAAGTCTTGGCAAAACTTTCTAATCCACAAGAAACTGGAAGACCGCGTTTGATTTTGCATGTAGTAGAAGGCACTATAAGTGATGCTTGTTGGAAGAACTTGCAAAAAGCCACATCATGGATGTATGAAAAGAGTAACCTTACATATAGAGCAAATGTGGTGTATATGTGTGTAAGTCTGACAGGCAGTATGGATTTAATAGAAACAACAATAGAAGGTATATATAATAATGCCAATAGAGTAGAAGATCAAAAAACGCAATCCCTCTCCGAATTCTTTGATCAATATCTACATAAAAAATGAAACGAACATAACTAGTATACTTGAAATTATATAAACCGATAAACAGTTATGAATACAGAATTTCTTAGTAACATAATAGACAGACTAAATAGGGCTGCAGAAAGATTATTAGACAATAATAATTGTGAGGTTAACTTTCAAGAGATTAAAAATGGTGTAAAGGAAAAATTAAGAATAGATCCTAACACGGATCTTTCAGGAAACACAAACCCTTATATCGTTACATTTTACTTTTATCACCTAGTAAATGATGTCACAAATATCGTATGTGACACACAACATAAGGAAAAAATTACCGTCAATGATGAGTTCTTTTCTATATATCTAAGTGAAGATCTTTAACAATTATAAAATAACATTATTAATCAACTAAATTATTAAACAACAATGAAAAAAATTTTATCTATTTTGATGCTCTTAGTGGCGATAGTCACGGGAGCTAGTGCAGGAGACGTTACCATTGGTTGGACAGAATTCAAAGCACTGCCAGCTTGTGGTGGAATGGTTAAAATTTCAGGTGATGCTAACACGTCGATAAATTCGAGTGGTATAGCTGTTACCAAAAATACAGAAGCCAATCCTACTGGAAGGTTCACTTTTACATCATTGGCTCCAGGATATACCATTAAGAGTATCGATTTTACAGAAAATACTAGCAATAAGGTAGTTAGCGTAACTCCAACTGTTGAAGGTACTTTAACAGGTCCAACAGATAAGAAATACACTTTTACACCGGATGACAAAACTCTTACAGAGATTTCATTTGATATCGAAGCCACAAAGAATAGTGAATGTCGTTTCAAAGTAGTAAATGTGGTGTTAACTACCTCAAGCACAGATGTATTCGAGAGAATGACTATAACATCTATTACTAATAATACAGTGGGGTACACTAACTCTGCGGGCGAGAATGCGAAGTCTGTACTAACCTCAAACATTACTAGTGGCAGCACTGGTCGTATTCAAGTTAAAAAGGATAGATATATTCAGATTTCATCCGAAACGAATAACATCAAGTATATAGCAATAAAATCTTATCAGGATGCTACCATGGTTTTCAATGCAGATCAGGGTACATTCACAAGTTCTAATTTCAGTTGGACACCAGGAACAGAAAGTTACAAGACTGTTAAATTAAATGGGCCTACAGATAATACCAGTTTCTATATCACAGATGTCTTTGTTATAATGGAGCCATCAGCTCCTGTGGTAAAGCACTCTGTAGCATACAACCTTGGTGATGGCACTTCAGCAACAGGCGCTCCTACTCAGGCAGATGTGGCAGAGGGAGCTAAGTTCACTGTAGCAAATGCTCCAACAGACCTTGTTCCTCCTACAGGTAAGGAGTTCAAGTGTTGGAATGATGGTACCAACGACTATAATGCTGATGCAGAATACACTATGGGTGAATCAGATGTAGAATTCACTGCTGTATATCAGAATGAAACTGTAAAATATGCTGTAGCAAAGACTACACCAGAGAATGGTTCTATCGCAGTTTCTGCTACAGAGGCAGCAGAAGGCGAGACAATCACTCTGACTGCTACACCTGACTTCCGATATGCTTTTGGCTCATGGAACGTATACAAGACGGGTGATACAGAAACAAAAGTTACTGTTACTGACAACCAGTTCACTATGCCTGCATACGCTGTAACAGTTGACGCTACATTCGTAGCAGACACACGTAAACAAGTTCTGTATGTAACATCAGATGGAAATGTTAACTCTGGTGATGACCTCTATGCTGCTCTCAGCGAGGATTACACAGTTACTAAGGCAGCTTACAATGCTTCAAAGACCGTAACAGATTTTGATTTGGTAGTTCTTCACGAGTCTATCACTGGAAGTAATTATAACGCAGGTCTTGTAAAGGCAGCTAAGGAAGGTAATGTTCCTGTGCTGAATACCAAGTCTTACTTCTACAACGAAAGTCGTTGGGGTTGGGGTACACCAAATGCTGGCACAACTGCATTGGGATGCACTCTGAGCACAACATACTTAAACATAGCTTCACATCCAATCTTTGCAGGTATTACAACTACTGACGGATTTATTAAAGTAGCAAATAGCACATCCTCTGACGACAAGGTTATGCAGCCTGTGACTGCTCTCGTATCAGGTAAGGAAGGCTATACTCTTGCAACATCACCTAATGCATCTTCTGGCAATGGTACTGCTATCCATGAGCTGACACCTGCACAGCGTGGCGTGGAATCTGCTAAGTATCTCATGATTAGTGTACACAATCAATGTTTGAATGACCTTGATGCTAATGGTACGAAGCTCTTCAAGAACGCTGCTGAGTATCTGATGAGTAATGAGGCATGGACTCCTGAAGAAAGTATGGATCTCACTCTTAACAATGGCGGTGATTCTTTCACTAAGGGCTTCACAACATTCTGCTCACCTGTAAACTTCACTGTGACTAATGGTACTGCATACAAGGCTGCAATTGCTGATGGTAAGATGACAATGGCTGCTCTCGAGGGCGTAATACCTGCTAATACTGGTGTTGTTATTGCAGGAACAAAGGATGCAGTTGTTACTGTTACAGCTACCACAGATGCTGCTACAGAGGTTACAGGCAATGACCTGAAGGGTACTACAGCTGCTGCTAAGACTGCAGACCTGAAGGGTACTGCTGCTAAGTTCCTTGCATTCAAGAAGACAACCAGCACCTTCACTCCTTATGGCGGAGAGAACTTCCCTGCTAACAAGGCTTATATACTTCTCGATGGAGAGAATGCTCCTTTGAGCCTTGAGATGGTTTTCGAAGAGGCTACAGGCATCAACAACGTTAACGCTGCTGAGACTGAGGCACAGGCTGCTCCTGTAAAGGTTATCAAGAATGGTAAGCTCTTCATTGGCAACTATAACGTAGCTGGTCAGCAGGTAAAATAAAGACTCACCCCCGACCCCAGACTCACCCCTAACCCCTCTCTTTGAGAGAGGGGGATTGAGAGGGGAGGGATTACAAACACTTAATTAAAAAAGAATAAAGTCATGATAAAGAAAGAATATATTCAGCCAGAGGTAAAGGAGGTAAAGGTTATTCTCCCAACTATCCTCGCAGGTTCAGGTGAAACACCTGACGTTGATACAACCTCAGAAGAGAGCGATTGGACAGATATGGAAGATGTCGGTTAATCTCTCCTAACGATAGGGATGCAAGGGCTTGCTACCCTTGCATCTCACCACTGCCCCCTGCGAAGGGCGCTCCTTTTTCAATATCTGTGGGACGTTTTCTCCCAGAGGTGATTAATTAATAAAATTTTTCATTTTGGTGTCGCGAGACACGTATAAAATTAGTTTGTAAATTTATAAAGTTGCCCCCACGCGCTGGGGGCTTTTTTTGTTGAAAGATATCGTAATCATAGATATGAAAGATGAAGTCTTCTAATTATAAGAATGCCACTGACGAAGCAAGAGTGTTTTGCAGGCTGAACACTTTTGGGGTAAATCTGTTCAGTCGGCTGAACAGATTTGGCTAATTTGCCCTTGATTTAGGGTAAAATGTTCAGCAGGTGATACACTTTTCTGCATAAAATGTTTTGTAGGTTGAACATTTTTATATAATTTTGCAGCAGAAATATATTATTCACTACACTATTAGGATATGGAAGCGCTGATTAAAAGGCATCTAAACAGGATGCAAACCGTCAATCTGGACTTTGTCAGGGGCATTATGGATGAAATTGACTGGAAAGAGCGACTGCTGATGATAAAAGGGCAGAAGGGAGTGGGCAAGACAACGCTTATGACCCAACGCATTATGCAAACCTTTGGTGCAACAAACACTACAGATGTGCTATACGCCAGTCTTGACAATATTTATTTCACTAACCATAATCTGCTTGACTTCATTGAACAGTTTCATGCTAAAGGGGGCAGATACCTATTTCTGGATGAGGTGCACAAATATGCTGGGTGGAGCCTGGAGATAAAGAATGCCTATGATGAGTTTACTGACATGCACTTTGTGCTCAGCGGTTCGTCATTGGTGAATCTGGCAGAGGGTGAGGCAGACCTGTCGCGTCGCTGCATCACATATAATATGTCTGGGTTGTCGTTCAGGGAGTTTATGCAGATGTTTCATCATATTACTTTCAGGCGTCGCACCCTTCAGGAGATTCTGACTGAGGGCAATGCTGTATGTGCAGAGGTGAACTCACAGATTCGCCCTCTTCCACTCTTTGCGGAGTACTTGCAATATGGATATTATCCATTCCTCGCTGATGGAAGGAGTAATTATTACCTTCGCATAGAGAACATAGTGAATACAATAATAGAGTCGGAGTTGCCCCAACTGCGAAAGATTGACATCGCCAATATCAGGAAGGTAAAATCTCTCATGGCTATCCTCTCAACTTCTGTGCCGTATAGCATTGACACTGTGAAGCTATCGACGATGGCAGAGATTTCACGCACTACATTATTGCAGTATCTGCAAAATCTGGATGATGCGCGATTGGTGAAACTGCTATATTCGGATGCTACCAACGTAAAGCGTCTGCAGAAGCCTGACAAACTGTATCTGGAAAATCCTAATATGCTTCATGCTCTTGCCACGATGCCTGTAAACGAGGGTACTGAGCGCGAGGTGTTCTTTGTAAACCAGCTGTCAGCCAGCCATATAGTGGAGTATAGTAAGACGTCGGCTGATTTCACCATCGACCATCGCTATACTATCGAGGTAGGTGGAAAATCGAAGGATGGCAAGCAGATAGCTAATCTTGATAATGCATATATCGCTGCGGCTAATGAGGAATATGTATTGGGAAATAAAATTCCTCTTTGGCTGTTCGGAATGTTGTATTAGAAGATAAGGGCCTGCTCCTTGACTTATGTTAAGAAATTGCATTTATGGAAAAATAGAAGCGGGGAGAAAGGCTCTAATTCATTAATTATTAGTACCTTTGCACCTCGGAATGTGTATGTTGCGCTGGCAGTAGGCTATCAACACGCTGAAAAAGAAGAACTTGAGTGTATTTTCTTTCTGTGTGTAAGACTGCGCCAACCGCGAAAGTTACACAAAGAAAGAAATTTTTTTTACACATTATTAATAATAAAAAGAAATGCCAGGATTAATTGGAAGAAAAATCGGAATGACATCCGTGTTCAGTGCCGACGGTAAGAATACACCGTGCACTGTTATCGAAGCTGGTCCTTGTGTCGTAACTCAGGTGAAGACCGTCGAGAAGGACGGTTATGCCGCTTTGCAGCTCGGTTTCGGAGAGGCAAAGGAGAGTCGCACTTCTCAGCCTATGATGGGCAACTTTAAGAAGGCGGGCACAACACCAAAGAAGCACTTGGCCGAGTTCAAGTTTGACGAGGAGCACAACCTCGGTGACACTATCTCTGCAGACCTCTTTGCAGATGGCGACTTCGTTGACGTAGTCGGTACATCTAAGGGTAAGGGTTTCCAGGGCGTAGTAAAGCGTCACGGTTTCGGTGGCGTAGGTCAGGCTACTCACGGTCAGGATGACCGTCTTCGTAAGCCAGGTTCTATCGGTGCCTGCTCATACCCTGCGAAGGTGTTTAAGGGCATGCGCATGGGTGGACACATGGGTAACGAGCGTGTTACCACGCAGAATCTGAGAGTGTTAAAGGTTATCCCAGAGCAGAACCTCATCATCGTGAAGGGTTCAGTGCCAGGATACAATGGTTCAACAGTTTTAATCAAGAAGTAAAGTCATGGAAGTAAATGTATTGAATATACAGGGCAAGGAGACAGGACGTAAGGCTGTTCTTAATGACGCTATCTACGCTATCGAGCCAAACGACCATGTTCTCTACCTCGACGTTAAGCAGTATCTGGGCAATCAGCGCCAGGGTACAGCAAAGGCTAAGGAGCGCAGCGAGATGTCAGGCTCTACACGTAAACTGGGTCGCCAGAAGGGCGGCGGTGGTGCACGTCGTGGTGACATCAACTCACCTGTATTGGTAGGTGGTGCTCGCGTTTTCGGTCCTAAGCCACGCGATTATCGCACTAAGCTTAACCTTAAGACTAAGCAGCTCGCACGTAAGAGTGCTCTCTCTTACAAGGTGCAGGAGAATGGTATCATCGTTGTTGAGGATTTCAACATCGAGACTCCAAAGACTAAGGAGATCCTTGCAATTGCAAAGGCTCTGAAGGTTGAGGGCAAGAAGTTGCTCTTCGTTCTCCCTGTAGAGAATAAGAATATCTATAAGTCGGCTCGCAACCTCAAGAATGTTGAGGTGATGGGTGCAGCTAACATCAACGCCTACAAGGTGATGAATGCTGACGTGCTCGTTATGGCTGAGAATGCCGTTCCGACTATTGATGAAGTTTTAACCAAGTAAACTTAATAAGGAGAATTAGATTATGGCATTTATAGTTAAGCCTGTAGTCACTGAGAAGATGACTAAGATTACCGAAAAGAAGCCAAACCGCTACGGCTTTATCGTAAAGCCTGAGGCAAACAAGCTCCAGATTAAGCAGGAGGTTGAGGCTCGCTACAACGTAACAGTAGAAGACGTTAACACCATGAACTATGCCGGCAAGCGTTCATCACGCTACACTAAGGCTGGACTGATCAAGGGTCAGCGTAACGCCTTCAAGAAAGCTATCGTTACTCTGAAGGAGGGCGATGAAATTGATTTTTATAGCAATATCTAAATAAAAAATGGCAGTACGTAAATTAAAACCAGTTACACCTGGTCAAAGACACAAAGTTATTGGCACGTTCGAGGATATTACTGCATCCGTGCCAGAGAAGTCTCTCGTTTACGGTAAGCGCTCTACCGGCGGTCGAAACAACACCGGTAAGATGACCGTACGCTACAAGGGCGGCGGCCACAAGAGGAAGTATCGTCTGATCGACTTCAAGCGAGAGAAGGATGGTGTTCCAGCAACAGTAAAGTCAATAGAGTACGATCCAAACCGCTCTGCGCGCATCGCACTTCTTTACTATGCTGACGGTGAGAAACGTTACATTATCGCTCCTAACGGACTTGAGGTGGGTGCTAAGCTGATGTCAGGCGCTGAGGCAGTGCCAGAGGTTGGTAACGCTCTTCCACTTGCTAACATCCCGGTAGGTACCGTAATCCACAACATCGAATTACGCCCAGGACAGGGTGCACTCCTTGTTCGCTCGGCTGGTAATTTCGCTCAGTTGACTTCTCGTGAAGGCAGTTACTGTGTAATCAAACTCCCTTCAGGTGAGACACGTAAGGTGCTCTCTGCCTGCAAGGCTACAGTCGGTGCTGTAGGCAACTCTGACCACGCTCTCGAACAGTCTGGTAAGGCTGGTCGCTCACGCTGGCTCGGACGTCGTCCACACAACCGCGGTGTTGTAATGAACCCTGTAGATCAACCAATGGGTGGTGGTGAAGGACGTCAGTCTGGTGGTCACCCACGTTCACGTAAGGGTCTGTACGCTAAGGGTCTCAAGACTCGTGCACCGAAGAAGCTTTCGAACAAGTACATTATCGAAAGAGCTAACAAGAAGTAATC
>JAEEGL014445869.1_pt1 | contig 11631 bp, 9 predicted proteins | sample 9134231 | NCBI WGS metagenome assembly JAEEGL01 (sample SAMN16246548, study PRJNA631951) | gut metagenome | biome: gut microbiome; feature: rumen; material: fiber-attached | host: Bos | place: Iran: Karaj | collected 2018-10 | reverse complement strand
TCATCCTACTTGCGATTTTAGCATTTTCATCGAATTGTTGTTTTTCTTCTTCCGATTCTAATGTGTCTCTTTCTTTGAAGAATATATCCGGATGGGCAACTATATCAAATATTCCTGTATTTAGTGCTCTACAAACTGAATCTGCATATTCAATTGGGTAGTTTACTGTATGTGGATTTGTTTTATCCATTCCATCTCTTACAAAATGTTGTCCTAATATCATATAGTCAACTTTATCACTCATTTCAGCTAAAAACTCTTCTTTAGCAGGATCATATTCTGCTTCAAAACCAGTTAGTATTTCCATATCAGGATTTTCTTCTTGTAACTCTTCAATTGATGATATATATTCATCAGTTTCACTAATATTCATTCTTATATCATCTTCATCATATTCTAAATCTGTATTTGGAATATGATCTGAGAATCCTAATGTTGATATTCCTGCATTCCTTGCTGCATCTACATATTCTTGATCTGATGAGTCAGAGGCATGCCCACACCTATATGTATGTGTGTGGTAATTATATGTTTTCTTTTTTACAAATTGTTTTGCTTTAGGTTCCATTTCTTCTGTGAAATATCCACCATGTAAAGTATTTATTGGTTCATTTCCTGAAGTAAGTAGTTCCTCATTTGCTAATTGTACTCTAAAGTTTTGAGAGTCCGTTTTACTACAAATTGTTAAACCTCTAATGTTATATTCTTCTTGTAAACTTTCAATACAAGAAATTATTTCATTCATCTTTTGTTGTCTTAATACTTCTATTTCTTCATCTGTTAGCCCTTCAACATTTTGCGTCATAGCAAGATCAAACTCTGTTATCTCAATTGGTAGTCCATACTCACTTAATTCTTTAAACATATTTTCTATTTCTTCTGATGTAACATCATTATCTAAGTGCATTTGTGTTCCAATACTATCTATCAATTTAACAGAATGTTCTTGTTCATATGATTGAACTTCACTAATAATATCTTTAGTTACTGCTAGTTTTGCTGGATCTGTTAAATTATCATCATTATACATAAAGTCAGTATCTGGTAAATTTGTTCTTGCTACTGTTGCAGCATCACATAAATCTTCAATAGATAAATGCTTAGACCATCCTGATTTAATATTGTCAGGCACTACACCACTTGCATCTTTAGTTTGTTCAATATCTCCTCTATACTTATATGGCGTATCTCCTTCAAGTGGAAATCTATTTGGTAATTCGTTAAAAATATCAATACTTCTTACTGTATCACTATATCCACTTTGCCCTATATATTTTGTTGTTTCATCAATATATTTTATTAACTTGTCTTTTACTATTCCTTTATTTTCAGAATTCTCATCTAATTCATATAAATCTTCTGGACAAGCATCATAAGAAATAAGTGCATTTAATCTGACTTTTTTTCCTAAATTCTTGGTAAATTCTAGCATTGTCTCTAATCTTCTAAAATCAAATGTATCATCCGGAAGTACAATTTCCCCATATGTTGCTTCTTCATCAATAGTAATTGAATTATAATTTCCAACAACTTGATCATATAGATTTGCTGATGCTTCAGGAGTTGTCTTTTTGATTCCTTCTTTTTCAATTGGTGTACAATCTTTTATTATTTCAAACATTTTGTGTGATTTTTCTTCTCCAAAAGCTTCTTTTAGTTTTTTTGGAAGTTCTTTTTGTTCACTTGTTTCTTTTAAGATTGTATCTAGTTTTTGTTGTTCATCTGCTGTTAATTCTCCTGAATCCTTTAAGTATTCTATTTTCTTTCTTGTCTTTACAGTTGGATCCTTTATTTCTGCATTACTATCTTCTAATGTATCTTGATATAACTCATAAGTTTTTCTTTTTGCCTCAAGGAATTCGTCGTCTGTCATTCTAAAAGTCTCAAGTGTTGGTTGTTTATTAGTAGTTGTTTCTAATATTTCTTCCAATTCTTCAGGTGTTTCTGATTTTTCTATTCTCATTAAATCTATATCTTGATTATTTAGAGTTATTCCTGAATATTCAAGTGGTAATTCTTGTAGTTCTCTATTTTCTTCAATCTTATCCATCAAAGTTTTCATTAATTCTTTTTGAGTATAGTAATCCTTTAATAATTTCTTAAATTCATCATCTATTTCATGAATTAATTCTAAGGTTCCTAATCTCTTTTCTGAGAATTCATCAATAAGTTTTTCAAATTCTTCTTCTTTTATTTCTATTCCTATTTTTTTAAGTTTTTGTACTTGTTCTAATACATAATATCTAATAAAAATATTCTTTCTTCCTATACTCATAAATAGTCACCTCATAGTTGTCTTTATTATATCATTTATTTATAAAAATAAAAAATAAATATATACATTTGTTTTTTTTTATATTATAATTAGGATAAAGGAGGAGTAAAAATGTACGATTATGATTATGGTAGTGGATATCAATCAGCTAGTTCTATGGGTACAGGATTTGGAATTGCATATTTAGTATTTCTACTTGTATTTTATGCGTTAATAGTTGTTGCTAACTGGAAAATATTCACAAAAGCTGGAAAACCAGGATGGGCTAGTATAATTCCATTCTACAATCTTTATGTATTATTCGAGATTGCTGGTATGAATGGATGGCTATTCTTATTACTATGTTTACCAATCGTTAATATAGTAATGATGATAATGCTATATATTAATTTAGCTAAAGCTTTTGGTAAAGGGACTGGATTCATGATAGGATTAATTTTCTTACCAAACATCTTTACATTAATCTTAGCTTTCGGTTCTTCACAATATCAAGGTACTCAACCTGCTGTTCAACCACAAGTTTAATAGCATAAAAAAAAACACTATATGTGTTTTTTTATTTTATCTATATTATTCTTTATTATATTTTTAATATATTTTTTTACTGTTGATGGAATTTTATATGATATTTTATTTTCCATACTTATAAATATATCTTCCATATTATCCTCTATATAATTTGTATACATAATTATTTCTCTATAAAAGTCTTTGTTCTTTTGTAATTCCTCATGATAACAACTAGATGAATTATTTACTGTTAATAGTGGTCTATTTATATAAGGATTTCTATCTATATGATTACAGCTCATTGCATTTGAATTATCAAATACTCTAGATAGTTCAAGTTTATCACTTACCATAAATCCATAATTATTTGGATTTCTATCTGATTGTAAGAGTATGATATCTATAATCATCATCTTCTTTATTCTATTCAATTGTGAATCTAGATTGTTTATATTTAAATTATATTTTCTACAGTACTTCAAAATTATATCTACTAATGAATTATAGTTATTATATTTCATAATATCATCAATATTATTAGAATTAATTATTTCTCCAATTAAATCTTTTGAACTTATATATCTTTTATTTTTTATAAAGTCATATGTTATGACTCCTTCTTTGTTATTTAGAGTTGCTAAATCATAAAAAGCTGGGGATATATTAAATCTTCTAAATACTTCTTCACAAAATAATTCACAATAATCTTCATAACTTAACTTTGACATATAAAAACCTCGTTTCTATGTCCAAGAAACGGGGTTCATATCATAATAAGCAGTTTTTATTTAGTAATTTCTTCTTTTTGATTAAGTTGTGAATATATCTTATAAAATATATCTGATATTTTTACTAGTGATTCATCTATTTCTTCTGGTGAATTAAATTCTTTTATATTAACTTGATAATTATATTTTTCATCTTTTGTTAATTTATATAATAATCTATTTAGAGAATTAATAAAGCATACTTTAAAGAACGGACTATTCTTTGGATCAGGCGCTTTTCTTGAATATATATCTTGTACTCTATCATATGGTGATACTATTCCACTAGACATAGCCATTAGATCTGAAATATTTAGAATTATATCATACATATTATATTGATATTCTTCTAAAAACAAAGTCATATCATCTTTTCTAGCTCCTTCTTCAAATACCCCTTCTCCTGATTCATCAATATAGAATCCTTCACTCGCAGGATCGCAACTAGCACATCTATTTCCTTTATACTCACCATTCTTTGGTATTGGTAAGAATGAATGAGTTAAGCAACATATAGCTTCATCCTCATATCCTGAATCTACTAAATATTCATATCCTTTAATGGTATGTATAAATGAATGATCAAATCTACGACCAACATCATGAAGTATACCAATTTTTCTGGCTGTATCAGAATCTAGTCCCATAGAACTTGCAAGGTCACTTGCAACTTCTCCTTCATATAAACAATGAGAAATCCAGGAACTAGCATTTCTTTCATTAATTGTTTTACTACCAAGTGGTTTGTCTGAATGAATTAAATCATAGGCACATTGCATAAAATATTTTTTTGAATGGATATCACAAGTGTTACTTTGAATTATTTGATATACAATATGAGGATCATCAAATAATAGTAATTTTGCTATATATGTACAAAGATTATCCATCATTTCATAATCTAGGCCTTTTAAGAGAATGAAAAATGCATCTGCGGAAGTATTATTATTTTCATAATTTACTTCATGGGTACTAAGCGCTTGTTCTTTATAAACTTCACTAGTAAAATCTAAATTCATTTTCATTCCTCCTTAACTATTTCAATTATAGCATAGTTTTATAATACATTATGATATAATTTTATTGGATGTGATACTAATGATTGATATTATTATACCTATTTATAATACTCCAATTGAAGATTTAGAAAGATGCTTTAAGAGTATTGTTATGCAAACATATAGTAATTACAAGGTATATTTAATTGATGATGGTAGTAATAATATTACTAAAGAATACTTAGATAATTATGTAAATGATAATAATAATTTTACTGTAAAGCATATTAATAATAGCGGTGTTAGTAATGCAAGAAACATTGGAATAGAGATATCTAACTCACCATATATTACTTTTGTAGATGGAGATGATACTCTAGAAAGTGATTTTTTAGAAGAAGCTTTAAATATACTAGAAGAAAATAACTTAGATATTATTATTGGTGGTTATAGAGAAATAAAAGATGGGTCTACTATAAGAGAAAGATTATCTTATCCTGGTATACATATATATGATAATAATAAGATAAATTTTATTAGTAAACTGATAAGTGGTAAGACAAATGATTACAATAAAGAAATTGCTGATTGCCCTACTGGAAGAATATATACTAGATTATTTAGAAGAGATAGTATTGGTAAACTAAGGTTTAATACAAATATTAAGATAAGTGAAGATACATTATTTATGATAGATTATGCATTTAAGGCAAAAAGAATTGGTATTGTTGATAGAATATGGTACAACTACTATATAAATAGTTATTCAATTTCTAATCGTACAAATATAGATACTCTTAAAGAGAATATTAATGATTTTATAGAGATAATAGAAAATAGATATAAAGAAGAAGAAAATACATTTATTAAAGAAGCTTATAAGGAAAGAATTAGTAAAGCTACTAAGTATTTAAATACTTTAAATTGAAAGGAGATTATTATGGAAGATAAAGAAATATGGAATACTCTTATTGAGAAAGCTAAGGATGTCCAAAATCCAAGGGTTATTTCTCCATTTATTGAAGGTGGTCAAGTAGGAGCAGCATTAATTACAAAGAAAGGAAATATTTATACTGGTGTTTGTATAGATACTGCATCTACTTTGGGTATATGTGCTGAGAGAAATGCAATTCATACAATGATTACTAATGGAGAAAGTGAAATAGATAGAATTGTTTGTATTGACTCTAGAGGAAAAGTTGGAACTCCTTGTGGAGCTTGTAGAGAATTAATAATGCAACTAGATAAGAATTCTAAAGATATTAAAATATTAATAGATAGTGAAAAATTTGAATATGTCACTATGGAAGAATTAATGCCTAGTTGGTGGGGTTATGATAGATTTGATAATTAATAGGAGTTATTATGTATAAGTATTATTATATTTGTGATGAGAATGGTAAAAGTAATTGTGTTATAAGAAGTTTTTGTAAGTTATATGATTATGATTATAAAAATGTATATAATGAATTATGTTCTATACAAAAAGAAATTAATTCTAAATCATTTAATGATATAGAAGTGTTTGAAGAATATATGAAAAGGCATAATACTTTTGCTATTGATACAGAAAAAGAAAAGTTAATAAAAGAATTAGAGTTTGATAATGATAGTTATATTATATTTTGTTGGGATAAAAACGATTATTATCATATGGTTCCTATTATTAATAATATTATTTATGACAAAAGTGATAAGTGTTTAGATTTATTTCCAATAACAATTTATAAATATAATAAAAAATAATCACATAATGTGATTATTTTTTTGTAATTATTACTTGTGTTTCATAATTCTTAGTTAAATTACTTATAGCAAATTTGTATTTTGGATTTTGATCCATTGTTCTTTCAGTATAGTTGTTTAACATATAATGACCATTATAGTCTTTACCATCAACATGCATTGTATATGGTACATCGATAGCAAAACTTACTGTTGAACCAGGTTCATATTCTGGAACTTCCCATTTTACTTTTTCAGTTATTATGAAATAATCATCAGTATTTTCTATTTTTATTCTCTTTTGTTGTTCAATATACTGTTTTTCTCCAAGCTTTACTTTTGTTGTTGGTTTTTCAGGTGAACTTCCTGCTTTAGTAAATAAACTACATCCCGTTATTAAAAATAAAGAAAGACCTAAAATAAATAATGTAATGACTTTTTTCATATATCCTCCTATGTTATAAGTATATAATATTTTATTGCTTGATACAATCTAATTTGAGTGTCTTTTTTTATAAATATAATTCACAATATATGATAATGATCTATTAATAGATATTTGCGATATAGCAAATACTATACATAGTGCTGCTGCTTTTAGAGAGATATCATTTATATCAAATATATTATATAAGAAATATGCTGAGAATAATACTACTCCTATACTTATAGCAAATACCATTATATGGTATTTCTTTAATGGTCTTGTAATATATATTAAAGTATTAAAACCTACTACTGCTAATAAATATACACATGCTGTTCCCACTTCATTGTTATTAATTCCAAATAATTTTGCAAAATATATCATTGATACAACTGCTATAAATGATGTTATTGCAGCTGGGAAAGCATTTATTAATACTTGGGAGATAAACTTTTTGTCTTGTTTTCTTTCATTTGGTTCTAAAGCTAATAAAAATGATGGTATACCAATATTACACATTGATATTAATGCAAGTTGAGTTGACTGTAATGGGTATGTATATACCATAATGATTGCAAATATAGAAAGCATGAAAGAAAATAAGTTCTTATATAAGAATAATGATGATGATCTTGTAATATTGTTAATATCCTTTCTTCCTTCATAAACAATATCTTCCATTTTTGAAAAATCAGAGTCTAGCAATACTACTTGAGCAGCTTGTCTTGCGGCATCACTACCCTCACCCATTGCTATTGAGCAATCTGCTTCTTTCATAGCAAGAATATCATTTACTCCATCACCAGTCATAGCAACTTTTAGTCCAGTTTCTTTTATTGCTCTTACTATTTGTTGTTTTTGTTCCGGTTGAACACGTCCAAATATTGTATACTTATCCACAGCATCCTTGATATCTTCATATGTTTTCAATTTAGTTGCATCAATATATTTATCTGCATTCTTAATATGAGCTCTTTCTGCTACTTTTGATACCGTTTCTGGATTATCTCCTGAGATAACTTTTATATCAATACCTTGCTTATAGAAATAACTAAATATCTTTGTAGCATTTTCTCTTATTTCATTAATTAAAGATATAAAAATAATTGGAATATTCTTCTTATTTTTTTCTTCTACTAATACTAGTACTCTTTCTCCTTTTTTTGTTCTTTCAGATATTAATTCTTTGTTATCTTCTAGTATTTCTTTGTCTAATATAAATTCTGGTGCTCCTAGTTTATATATTTCTTTTTTTGTTTTAATAATTGAACATTTATTTTTTGAACTAAATGGAATTATTTCTGTATAATCAAGTGGTTTAGTTTCTTTACAATACTCTTTTAAAGCATCCATAGTTATATTTGTATCCGAAATAGTATTTATATATTTATTAAGAATTTCCTTTGCGTTTTCTAATTCTTTCTTTGTAGATTTTTTTCCTATAAATGTTTCTGTTACTGACATTTTATTAGCAGTAATTGTTCCTGTTTTATCAACACATAATACATCTATTCTTGCTAAAGTTTCAATACTTTTCATATCATGTAGTAAGACTTTTTTCTTACCTAGGTTCATTGCACTTATAGCTAGAGCAACAGTTACTAATAAATATAATCCTTCTGGAATCATTCCGATAGTTGCTCCTACCATAGAAGTTATAGCTACTTTAAAACTTGCTTCATTAATATATATTGCTTCATATAGTAAAGCTAAACTTACTGGAAGAACAACAATACCTGATACTAATACAATTTTTTCTATTGCATTAATCATCTCTGTTTTCTTTTCTTTTATCTCTTTTGCTTGTTCAGACAACTTATTTATATATGAGTCTTTACCAACACTCGTTAATTTTGCAATTACATTTCCTGCAACAATAAAACTACCAGATTTTAGTTCACTATCTTTTACTTTCTTTATTTCATCAACTTCACCTGTTAATAAAGATTCATTAACAAATGCTTCTCCTGATAGAACAATAGCATCTGCAGGTATTTGCTGACCATTTTCTAATTTAATAACATCATCTAGCACTAATTTTGTTGATAATACTTTTTCTTCTTTTCCATCACGTATTGTAATATATTCATTAATATCCATTAAAGCTAATTTATCTAGAGTTTTCTTTGCTCTTAATTGTTGAAATATACCAATTAATACATTAACAATAACTACTGGTAGGAAAGTAAGATTTTTAAATGAACCTACCATTATTAATAAAAATGCTAAAATACCAAATATTAAATTGAAATAAGTAAATAGATTTTTAAATAATATCTTAGGTACACTTTGACTAGAATTACTCTTTATATAGTTTGCTTTTCCTTCTCTTATTCTAGTCTTAACCTCTTCACTATTTAATCCAATTATTTTACTTTTCATAAAACCACCTGTCCATAAAGAATAACGCATATAATATAACATAATTATTAAAAATAGTAAATTGTATGAATCTTATTATATGATATAATAAAAATAATTAGTCTTTAATTATGAGGAGAATAGTCAATGGAAAAATTAATTACTCTATCTGGGAAAATCGATTCATCTAATGCTCATGAAGAAGAATTAAGGATTACTAATGAATTAGATGGTTTTAAAGGAAAAATTATTATAGATGTTAAAGATTTAAAATATATATCTAGTGCAGGACTTAGAGTTATTTTAAAGATAAAAAAATTGTATAAAGATACTAAGATTATTAATTGTAATAGTGAAGTATATGAAATATTTGAAATGACTGGTTTTACTCAAATGATGGATATTAAGAAAGCATTAAAAAGTATATCAATTGATGGATGTGAAATTATTGATGAAGGTGCATATGGAATAATATACAGAATTGATTCTGATACTATTGTTAAAGTATACAAAGATCCAAATTCTTTTGAAGAAATAATTAAAGAAAAAGAAAATGCTAAGAAAGCATTTATATTGGGAATACCTACTGCAATATCTTATGATATTGTTAGAGTTGGTGATTTATATGGTTCTGTATTTGAAATGTTAGATGCTAAGACATATGCAGTATTATTACGTGAAGGTGAAGATATAGATAAGCTTGTTAAAGAAAGTGTTGATATATTAAAACTAATTCATAATACAGAAAGTATAGATAATGATTTACCAAGTAAGAGGGATGAGGCAATTAAGTGGGCTAAATTCTGTATAGATTATCTGCCAAAAGATATTGGTAAAAAATTATTAAAAATGATTAAAGATATACCTGAAGTTAATACAGTTATTCATGGAGATTTTCATATAAAAAATATTATGCATCTAAAAAATGAATCATTATTAATTGATATGGAAACTATTTCTACTGGACATCCTATTTTAGAATTGGCATGTTCATATTCTATTTATGAAGGTTTTGAATGTTTAGATCCAAAAAATCCTGAGAAATTTCTAGGGATACCTAGAAAACAATGTAGAGAGTTCTTTGAATTAACATTAAAATACTATTTTGATAAACTTAATGATAAAGAAATAGATGATATTAAAAAAATGATTAGAATCATCTGTTATATGAGACTACTTAGAAGACAAATCAAACACTTTGGACTTAATAATAAAGAAGCTAAGAAGTCAATTGATTATTGTAAAAAATACTTAATAGATAATGTTCCTATTATTGATAAACTATATTTTTAATAATATAATTTTAAAATAGTTATTGGTGGCAGATAATACAAAAAAAACAAATAAGTTTTCTTATTTGTTTTTATTTGCTTGTTCTTAGACTGTTCATGTCTTGTTCATAATCATTTGCAACATCATCAAACATATAATCTATTGAACCAGTACTATGTTTGAAATGTAATCCACCTTTATCTTTAAAATGACTATTTTTAATTATAGCTACTGTATCTCTAATAATCTCATCTTGTTTTTTAGAATCTGCTCTAACAAAGTCTTCTTCTGTTGCATCTCTAAATAGACATTCCATTAAATCAGAAAATTCACAATAATGTTTTCCTCTCATAATAGCATCCATCTTGAAGATATATTCTACTGGTGAATTAATATTATTTTTATACATTAAATCATATAGATTAATTCCTTTATGATTAAATAATTCTCCTAATGAAACATGACATAATTCTGCGATTGCTCTTAATTCTTCTTCATATAATTCATAAAAACTTTCAACGCTATAATCTTTTGTTGCGATGTGGGCAATCATATTTGCTCCACCCTCACTAACCATACTTCCTAAAGTATAACCTGTATAAGTATCATCAGTTGGTAATAAAATATTATTAGTACAATCAAATACATACATATGATTACCGTGTACTTCTCTATATGCTAAGGAACCATGTCCTAATACTTCATGAGTAAATTCAAACTTTTCTAAAGGTTTATCACTTGGTAAATATACTGTACCAGTATTTGTATCAAAATATGAATATACTGATTCTTTACCTGCATTTTCAGTTATTTCATCAGATGTAAGATATTTAAAATTCATTCTCTTAGCATTAACATATAATACAGATAAATCCATACCCTTTAGGTCTTCACTTTCTCTCATATTATTTAATCCTTCAAGAATAATTTGTTTTTTCTCATCATCTATACTTTCGTTTTCCTTAAATGCAGCTTCAACATCATCCCATGATGGAATAAAATCTATTTCCATTTTTTCTCTAAATTGTTCTACGTTATGAATAGTTGTTTCGATCTTATGATTACTTTCATTTAGATATTCTTCAATAAAAATATAATCATTTCCATCATAATCTCTACTAGTAACATCTAAATCATAATCAGCAAAATATTCTTGTATTTCATTTTGTCTAGTACTTTCTTCCATAGAAACAATAGAAGTTGTTTGTGAAGGATCTCCATGTCTTGGAATTTGGATACACCCACACATAGATAAAGCAAGTGAAAGTGCAAGTAATCCACCTGTTGCTGCTTTTA
>JAEEGL014324390.1_pt1 | contig 11631 bp, 11 predicted proteins | sample 9134231 | NCBI WGS metagenome assembly JAEEGL01 (sample SAMN16246548, study PRJNA631951) | gut metagenome | biome: gut microbiome; feature: rumen; material: fiber-attached | host: Bos | place: Iran: Karaj | collected 2018-10 | reverse complement strand
GCTGTCGTCGTCGAGGTTGTTGGCGTTGGCAACAATGGCCAGTCGCGAGAAGTCGCTGTGGCGCATGGCGAAGAGGCGGGCCAGGTAGCGAGCCCCCTCCCTATTGGGGAGGGTCGGGGTGGGGCTAGCTCCCACCTCGGCGTTGGCAATCCAGCCCACCATGTACTCCTTCTTCAGCCTGACGTCGATGACGTGGCGCTGGGTCTGCAGGTCCTTGATGCCGAGCCACTCGTTCTCGTCGGTCTGCTTGTCGTAGATGGCGATGTCCTTCACGGTGTAGGCGGGCAGGTTTTCGAGCATGAGCTTGCGGTCGTTGCTGAAGAACTGCTTGCCGTTGAGGAGCAGGTCGTCGACGAACTTGCCCTCGTGATAGATGCGGCCGTCGCGCTTCAGCTCAACGCCTGGCAGCTGACTGATGAGGGCGTCGAGCATGGAGCCTTCGGCCAGAATGAAGGCATCGGCATTATAGATAATGGTGTCGCCCTTGTAGTAGAACTTCACACGGGAGGCCGTGACCGGCACTTCGGGCAGCATGGTCGAGACGGGAGCCAGATAGAGCGGAGGCAGCGACCGCTCGTGCTCACGACGGCCTACGCGCTCAAGCTTGTAGTCGACGTAGGCCGTGCGGTGGCCCACGAAGCTGATGCGGAATATGTACTTGGCGGGCAGGGCGGGCACCGTGAAACTGAATTCGCTGGTCTCCCACTCGTATACCTTCCCATCTTCACCACTGCCCCACCAGTGATGCTTGGCTACAGCCTGCTGCAGCACTGTGCTGTCGGCATCGAGCAGCTCGACAGTGGCACCGATGAGCGGCTTGTGGGCGCGGATGTCCTGCACCTCGCCATTCAGCTTCAACTTTCTGACCTCCCGCCGCTTGTCGTACTGCACGGTGATTTTACGCCCGTGCACCTTCACCTTCACGGGCAGCCCACGGCAAAGCCGCTTCACGGCTTCGGGTGCCGGGAGTCCCTTCACATTGGCCGTAGTGCGCAGGTCGCCGAGCCCGTCGGAGAGGATGTCGATGGTGTATTCCTGTTGGCTGCGGCTGAGGCTCTGCAGGGCTGGGAGCAGGGAAACAAACCTGTCCTGCTGAGCCAGCGACACGGCCGGAAGCACGGTGTTCAGGGTCGTAATGAATAATAAAAATATAAAAAGGTGCGACTGCTTCTTCATGTCTTCATCTCCTACTGGTATGATTATTCCTCGTCCGTCGTCTCCTCCTCCACGACAATGGTATCGCTCTGCAAGGCATTCAGGCGGTCGAGGAAGTCGGCAAGCGATGCGTCGGGTTGCCACGTCATGATGAGTTTCATGCCGCGCAGGTCAGCATTGCGGAAGCTGACGGCCTTGCCATAGTGAGCCGACACCACGGCGAGGATGCTGTCCAGCGGCACGTTGTCGAAGGCGACAGGCATCTCGTCATGCTGTGTGGGCGTTGCCACTTCCATGCTTTGAGCGTCTTGGCTCGTCTCGCTGTTTGGAGGGGTGTTGGGGGTGAGGCTCATCCATGCAGCAACTGCGAAGCCGGCAAGGAAGAGGGAGCCGACAAAGATGGCCGCGATGCGCAGCCAGCGGTGAGACGGCTTCACGGCCGGACCAATGGTCTGCTCAAACCGCTCCCATGCTGCCTGGGCATCGAGGTCGCTGTCGAGGTCGTCCATCATGGCCTCCAACTGCTCGTCGGAATAATTCTCAGGGTGTTTCTGCATGTCGAGAAACAGCCTCTTATGGTCATCATTAGGTATCATAGCATTTTCGGATTAAAATGTTTCTTGATTTCGTTGAGTGCATGTGAGAGATGTTTCCATACTGCCACGCGGCTGATGCCTTCAGTCGCGGCTATCTCGCCGTAGCGAAGGCCGAGTGTGAAGCGCTGGTGAAGGATGCGCTGCTCCTGCTCCGACAGATGGCTGGCCACAAACGACATGATGTTGGAAAGCAACTCGTCGCCATCGGTAGCGTCGGCAGACGCCATGACAGCCAGTCGGTCGGCCTGCACTATGCTGGAGAGGCTCTGCCCCGGCGCCCGCCTGAGCAGCTTCAGGCAGCGGTTGCGAACGCTTGTCAGCAGATAGCGCTCGACAACATCGTCCTGCCAGTCGGCAGTGCAGGCAGTGAGTGCCGTCCGTCCGCGCAACAGGCTCTCGAAGATGTCGCTAATCACATCCTCGCCGGCTTGCTCATCGTAGAGAATCGTGCGAGCCACACGTTGCATCTTTCCGTAGTGCTGCATGAACAGCCTCGCAAGTGTTTCTTGTTCCATGTTTTTTCGATAACTATCTGTCTATAAAACCCCTCAGGCACCCAAAATGCTAACCCCATGAGGCTTTTTTCTTTGCAAAGATACAAAAAATATGATATTGGGTCCCGTTAAAAATTATTATAAGATGGTGGCGATGGGGTGATTATTGAGAGATAATCGTTAACTTTGCGTCAAACAAAAGAAAAACATATGGCAATAGGAAAATGGATAGGAGGCTTTCTGGGGTTCATGACAGCAGGCCCGTTGGGAGCACTGTTGGGATTCGTGCTGGGTTCCCTATTTGATGGGGGACTGGATATGGTGAACGGTCCCGACATGGACAATTACAATAACCGCGAATACGATAACAACGATGCCTACAGGCGCTATCAGGAGTATCGCCAGCGGCAGTCGTATGAAGGTCAGCGCAACTCGTTCCTGTTCTCGCTGCTGGTGCTGGCAGCCTACATCATCCGCGCCGATGGCAAAGTGATGCATTCGGAGATGGAACTGCTTCGCAACTTCCTTCGCCAGAACTTCGGCGAGCAGGCCGTGACGCAGGGCGAAGACATCGTGAAGAAGCTGTTCGAACGACAGAAGCAGGAGGGTGCTGCTTATCGTACTACCATTCGCCAGGCTTGCCAACAGATAGCCGTGAACATGGACTACTCGCAGCGGTTGCAACTGGTCAACTTCCTCGTGATGATTGCGCAGGCCGATGGCAACGTGGTGCAGGCCGAGATACAAGCGCTTCGCGACGTGGCAGCCTCGCTGGGCATTTCAGCAGCCGACGTTGAGTCGATGCTGAACCTGCGGTCGGGGAAGAATGATCTGGAGGCAGCATACAAGGTGTTAGGCATCTCGCCCTCAGCCACCGACGACGAGGTGAAGGCTGCCTATCGCCAGATGGCACTGAAACACCACCCCGACCGTGTAGCTAAGTTAGGCGACGACGTCAGGAAGGCGGCCGAAAAGAAGTTCCAGGAAATCAACGACGCGAAGGAAAAGATTTATAAGGCAAGGGGACTGTAGCGCGGCAAAGCCGCGTTCAATGCGACTGCGTCGCGGTTCAAAGCTGCTACGCAGCGGTTCAAGTGTAGCTGCGCGACGTTCAAAAGGTTCAAAAAAGGAAGTCCCCACGCAAAAACGTGGGGACTTTCTTTATGATGAAAAAACGAATTCTTGAGTTGCGACGAAGTCGCATTGAACTGGCCGCAGGCCATTGAACACGCCGCAGACCATTGAACCGCGCGAAGTCGCATTGAACAGGCCGCAGGCCATTGAACCGCGCGAAGCGCATTGAATGCTGCGTAGCAGCTTTGAACCGCGGCTCTGCCGCTTAGGCCTCTGCCTCGGGCACTGCGGGAGCCTCAGCTTCAGCCTTTTTCTTGGTTGTGGTCTTGCGGATGGCGCGCTTGCGCTTGGGCTTCTCCTCACCTGTAGCAGCGTCGATCTTCACACCGGCGAGTTCGGGATCGATCATGATACGTCCGCAATACTCACAGACGATGATCTTCTTGTGCATCTTAATGTCGAGCTGACGCTGTGGCGGAATCTTGTTGAAGCAGCCACCGCAGGCATCACGCTGCACATAGACGATGCCCAGACCATTGCGGGCGTTCTTACGGATGCGCTTGAAGCTAGTGAGCAGGCGCGACTCAATCTTTGTTTCGAGGTCGCTGGCTTTCTCTTTCAGGCGATCTTCCTCCTCACGAGTTTCCTGCATGATTTCTTCCAGTTCGCTCTTCTTGTCGACGAGGTCGGCCTCGCGATCTTTCTTCAGCTGTTCAGCGTCCTCAAGGTCGTGCTGACGCTCATCGATACGCAGCAGAGCCTCCTTGATCTTCTTCTGGCAGAGTTCAATCTCCAGCGACTGGAACTCAATCTCCTTGGTCAGCGTGTCGTACTCACGATTGTTCTTCACCTCGTCGAGTTGCTTCTGGTAGCGGTCTACCAGTGCCTGAGCCTCAGTAATTTCACCCTTCTTCATGGTGATAGCGCTCTGATAGTCGCGCACTTCTTCCTGGATCTTCTCGATACGCGTGTTCAAGCCAGCGATTTCGTCTTCCAGATCTTGTACTTCAAGTGGCAGTTCGCCACGCTGGGCACGCTGCTCGTCGATGCCCGAAAGTGTAACCTGCAGCTGATACAAAGTTTTCAGCTTCTCCTCAACTGAGAGGTCTGTAGGATCTTTTCTTGATGCCATAGTTCTTAATTAAATTTATTGTTGATCAATTCTAATTCTCAATTTCTACAGATAAATGATGGGGTTGGTCAGAGTCTCAGCAATACAGGTCCGGACACCTGGACATTCGCTTTCAATGATGTCGCGGAATATTTCCGTCGTGAACTGCTCGCTCTCATAGTGTCCAATGACGCAGATTTGGAGCTGCTGTTCGTGGCCGAAGAACTCATGATAGCTCATCTCGCCCGTGACGAAAGCATCGGCACCGGCACGCAAGGCATCGCCCAAGAGGAATGCACCGCTGCCACCACAGATGGCCACACGGCTGACAGGACGCTGCAACAGTTCGTTGGCACGTACCGAAGCTACGCCAAAACGCTCCTTCAGCATCATGATGAACGCGCGGGCATCCATCGGCTCGGGCAACAAACCCACGACGCCACTGCCATAGACCACTGGCTCGTCGGTTCCGGCAATTGCCATCTGCCGGCGTTGCGAAGGCAGGAAATCGACCTGCGTCAGCCCCATCTTCGCAGCCACACGGAAGTTCACACCGTCGAGTGCATTGTCCATGTTCGTGTGCATCGCCATAATGACGATGTCGTTCTTAATAGCCTTAATGACAGCACGTTCCACGTAACTCCCGTCGCTGACGTGAGCCAGCTTGCGGAAGATCAGCGGATGGTGAGCCACAATGAGATTGCACTCACGGCGAATGGCCTCGTCGACCACTGCCTCCGTCACGTCCAAACACAATAATGCCCCTGAAATCTCCGTCTCTGTCAGTCCAACCTGCAGGCCAGCATTGTCGTAGCTCTCCTGAAGGGGCAGAGGCGCGAATCGTTCAAGGGCATCCATCACCTTTCTTATTTTCACACCGATAATGATATTTACGATTGATCGCCTTCGTTCCCCGCCGTGCTACGATAACGAGCAGGGCTCGAGTCCGATGATCTATTTACCGAAATTTGCGGAAACTTTGTCGGGGCTCGCAAGCCCTTTCCCGCAATTTCGGTGCAAAGATACAAATAAGTAGGCAAAAAACAAAAAAGAATTTGCTTTTTTTGTATTTTCAGGGGTTCATTCTACCATTTACGCAGATTGGCTTCAGCTTCGATACGATCCTCAATATCGTCGGCAAGGAGGTGATAGAAGTTGATGCCAGTGATGCGTTCGACCTCGTCGACCGAGCACGTGCACTCGCGCATGAGTTGCTGTCCGCCGCGGTTTTCGTAGATGAATCCGATTGCCTTAGGCTGCTTGCCACGGCAGAGCACCACCTTGAAGAAAGCATCGGGCACCCACACCTTGTTCTTACCGATGAACTTCTGGTCGGTCGAAGGGCGCATCTTGCCATCGGAGTAGGTTGCCGTGCGATAAATGGGGCCGCAGACGATGTCAACGGCATTGTATTCGCGTGCCCAGTCGCGACACTGTATCTCCAAGTCGTTCCACCCGTTCTTGTTCAGGCCGTGGTTTTGCGGACAGATATTGGTCAGCCGGAAGGTCTGACTCATGGCTTCCTCATTCCACTTGTTATCGCCTGCCGGACACATGTGACCACGGTCGTAGCGCGAGTTATAGTAGTCGTCGAGCGTTGCACGTGGCTTAGGCACGCTCGGATCTTCATCGAAAGCCTGCAGCTCGCGCTGAATATGCCCATGGGTGTGGCTCTTCGTCAGATGCCACGCCACCCAGTTAGGTGTTTTCGTCGTCTTGTTGTAGGATATGGTAAAACTCTTGCGATGCAGAATCTGCTCAGGGCGATCGGTGAGCTTAGCTGGCAGCTCGTACATCTTGATTTCCCGACCATCAACCGTAATGGACTGCGCGGGCGTGGCTTCCGTTGCCTGTGAGCTGACAGCCTCCTGGTCAACGAATTCATCCATTTCCGGTTCGTTACCGGCTTTCTGTGGTTGTGGGTTGCAGGCCATCAACAGGGCCCACGCAAAGAGAATGGGTACGATTTTCTTCATTGATCGTTTGTTGTCTATGGTTGTTTTCACCTGCAAATATACAAAAAAGTAGATACACGGAAAAGAAAACAACGGAAAAACGTAGGGTGCTACTTTATTTTCGCGACGATTACATCGTCTATATTGGTGGTATACTGGTGCGAAAGGTATGCGTTTTGCAGGCCAAAGCGCACGTTTGTGCCCTGCGTAGCTATGCGAACCGTGTCGTGACCGTTGCGACGGTTGATTTCGTCGATGGCTTCGAGCAGCGCCTTTTGCTTCGTACGGTCGATGGTGTCGAACAAATCTTGCTGCACTACCCGTGCCGAAGTGATGTTCCAAATGATGACACCCGCCTTCTTGAACAGGGCAGGAGCAGAGGTGGACTCCTGAGCCGGGAAATTTTCCCTGAGCATACCAACGGCGGTTTTTATGATTTCGGCGGTGTCCTGTGTGGGCACGGAAAGCTGCACCGACTGTTGAATGAAATGGGACGGCACGTCCTCACGGAAAGGGCTGGTGTGTGCAAACACGGTGACGCCTTGACAACACGAACGCTGATGGCGAAGTTTCGCGGCACAACGCGAGGCGAAGTTAGCCACAGCCTCTTCAAGAATACCGAAATCGCTGATGCCCTGTCCGGCAAAGCTGCGACTGGTACAGATGGATTTCTTCTGGCTCATGTCGTCGAGCACGATGCAACTCTCGCCGTTGAGTTCCTTCCACGTACGCACGGTGGTCACGCTGAACTTACTGCGCACCCAACTCTCCTTCTGACGTGCGAAATCAGCAGCCGTAGTGATGTTGTAGTAAGCCAGCTGTTTGGCAATGCGCCGGCCAATGCCCCAGACGTCTTCAACGGGAAACAGTTCGAGTGCCTTCTGCCGACGCTCTGGCGTGTCAATGAGGCAACATCCATGATAGCCTTTGTATTTTTTAGCGAACTTACTGCCCATCTTGGCCAACGTCTTCGTTGGAGCAATGCCCACAGAAATGGGGATGCCTGTTGCCTTATGGACGCGACGGGCTATCTGCTCACCATACCGCTTCATGCGCTGGCTATCGCCCATATCGCTCAGGTCGAGGAACGCCTCGTCAATGGAATAGACGTCGAGCGAAGGTGTGTATTGGCTCAGCAACGACATGACACGGCCCGACATCGAACCATAAAGAGTGTAGTTACTGGAAAACACCGCCACACGCTCGCGTTCGAGCAACTCGCGCACCTGAAAGAAGGGGTCGCCCATCTTCAACCCCAGCTTCTTGGCTTCCTCCGAACGCGCGATGACGCAACCATCGTTGTTGCTCAGAACAACGACAGGCCTTCCATTGAGCTCGGGATGAAACACCCGTTCGCACGAGCAATAGAAGTTGTTGCAATCGGCTACGGCGAAAAGAGACACGAGGGGGATTTACGATTTACGGATTTACGATTTACGGATTTACGATTTCTTTCTCCATTTCATTACGAAAGGCTACGGGTAGGCGAACGTAGTTCGGGAATGAGCGAGCAAAGCTCGAGTCGGATTTATGATTTTGCGACCACGGATGACACGGATAAAACGGATGTCACGGACAATTATTGATTTATGATTTAAGTTGAAAGTTGCCCGTTAACAAAGACTTTATCCACCAGTTTCAAGAGTAATCATTCGACTATTCACGTTTCACTCTTCACTCTTCACTAATCATTCGGCTATTCACTATTCACTATTCACTGTTCACTGCTCACTGCAGTTTCTTTGCGGGGTGGATGATGTAGGTGACGACGCCCCAGATAATGAAATCGTTGGAAGCATCGACACGGATGGGCGGGAAATGGCTGTTCCAAGGCTGAAGCCATCCAAAGGTGCCACTCTTGTCAATGCGGAACTGTTTAATGGTGAACTCCCCATCGACGAAAGCAATGACGAAATCGCCGTCGCAAGCCTCCAACTCCTTATCAACCACTGCCAAGTCGCCATCGAGGATGCCGGCATCGGTCATCGAATCGCCCGACACACGTACGTAGAACGTTGCCTCGCGGTGGCGAACGATGAGTTTATTGAGGTCAATTTCCTCGCCCATGTAGTCTTGTGCAGGCGAAGGAAACCCTGCCCGAACGCTGCTTTGGGCAAGGGGTATGGCCAGTTCCGTATCGGTGTTGGCCTTGTGGAATGTCAGTCGGATGTTGTTATCGGTCGATTTCATGATAGTCATAACGCTGATGTGCCCCGCAAGCGTCAGGCAAGGCACGTGTGTCGATGGATGGTAAAAAGAAAGGAGCAGCCCCGAAGGACTACAGTTAGCTAAACGGTAGTGCTACATGCTAAGTGAACTGTGCGGCGTGCTGTTGTGCTGAACGTGCGCCGTGAGTTGGTTGTCATACCAAGCCAGCCGTTCCGTGCTGGCACCACTAGTGGATCTCAAAGTTCCATTTGTATAGCTCACCCTGCAACCACCGATGACTGCTCCCTGTGTTTCATTGTGGCATCAACGTCTGCGGCCAGGCGAACCCGTCTGCCTAGCTACGGGTTTCTCCTCGAGCGTCGTGGCGAAGTTCAGGGCCTGGATTTCCATATCGAGTTCGCGCAACTGCTGCGAATAGGTATCCATCTGCTTACGGAACTTGGGCACATCGATGGTGGTGACATAACGGATTTCGTTGCGACCATAGCGATCAGGCGACTGCGAAGCCCGTTCGAAGACGTCGCGCATCACCAGCAGACGCTTGGACAGGACATCGCGTTGTGCCATCATCTCAGTAAGCGTCTTTCCATTGCTCACCGTATGCATATTGGTTGCATTGATACGATAGATCATCTCTTCGAGCTGCTCCAGGCAGGTGTCGAGTTCCTTCTGCAAGCTGGCAGGATCCTCTGAGGGTTTGTCGCCTTCTTGCACTTTCACATTGTTCAACAGGCGCGCTTTCAGTTGGTCGATGCGCGTCTGTAAATCCTTGCGGATGCTAAGTCCTTCTGCTAATTTCATAATTATTGTTGTTATTGGGTTGGAGATTCTTTTTTAGGAGTGTAGGAGTGTGGGAGTGTAGACATTACTTTGGATTACTCTCTATTCTGGTTCCCCCTCCTCCTTGGGGAGGCTCTGGGTGGGGCTCTGGTGGAGCTTTAGGCGGCCATATCCATCGAACGAGTAGCGGCGAGCCACAAAGAGGGCCACGACCAGGGCCACGACAGATGCCGTGAAACCAGCTACGAGGACGAGGATCTGCACGGCTATGGCTTCGGCGACGCTACTGCCGCCGAGCAACAGTGCCCAGACCACAAGGGGCGACGAAACAACGACGATGGTCGACATAGACTTCAGGTGAGGTAGCACCACAGCTTCGAGCGAACGGCGCACATACCACGACAGGGCTTCCTCGCGTGAGGCGCCATTGCCTATTACATAATAATAAAGTTGGTCGTGATGTATCAAACTGCGATAGTAGACCGACAAGGCCCGAGCAAGCGTTTCTGTCATGCTGCCCACAAGGAGTCCGGCGATGGGAAGAAGATACTGTGCCTCAAGGGGACGACGGACTCCCAAAGCCAGCAACAGCAGCCAGGCACCCACCACGAGTAGGGCCACGAAGAGTCCTGCGCCAATGGGTACGAGCATGCGATGTCCCAACCGAGCCTTGCGCACCACCAACAGCATGCCGACACCTACCATGAGTAGCACGGCCAGCAGGCTGACAGCCCAATGGTTGAAATGGAAAACCAGCCAGAGGCATGCTCCTAAGGCCAACAGCATGGCTGCCGCACGTCCGAAGGCCGTGAGGACTTTACCGAAAAGAGGCACTTGCAACGCGTGCAACAGATAGAGTGGCACAACGATGAGCAACAGGCCTAACAGGAAACTTATAATCGTGATGGTCATGTTTGTTTGGGTAATGGGTGGTGGGGTTTAGGTGATGGGTGATGAGAGATAGTAACTAAGAACTCGGAACTAAGAACTCGGAACTCGGACCTGATACACCATCGTGGTGGCTGGGGTGAAGCGAGCCACGTCATCAGGCTGACAGGTCACGACCACTGCCCTACCCTCGCCGGCCAGCACCTCCAGGCGGTCAACCAACGCTTGGGCACGTTCAGCGGTAAGCGAGCGAAATGCATCGTCGAGCAACACGCAACGTTTATCTGTCATGTCGAGTGGCCGAGCACTACCCTCCTTTGTTCCTTCGGCCGAGGCATCGAAGGCTGTGGCACGCGATGAGCCAAGGGCTTCAAGTGCATCGGCAAACGGCACGGGCAACTGCTGGGGCACATAGGCCATCAACCGGCGGAGACTGGGAGCCGAGAGTGGCGTAATGGGTTCACCATCGAGCGTCACAAACCCCTTTTCGAGCGGCCATAAGCCTAACAGCGTGCGGACGAGAAGCGTCTTTCCGCAGCCACGCTCACCCGTCAGACAAGTCACCTTGCCCGCTGGTGCCACAAACGAGAGGTCACCGACGACCACACGTCCGTCTGCGGCGATTCTTCCATTTTTAAGTTCCAGTACAACGTCCATTTCGTTTCGTTTGCAATGAGGTTTTTCGTCCTTGTCTCAGCCGTTTTCCCCTGCTAACGGGGCACCTGCATCGTCAGGCAATGGACTGAGCCATGTTGGCGGATGATGGTTCGGGCATCGATGGGCACCAGTTCGCGACCTGGATAGGCCTGACCGATGATGCGCATAGCCTCGGCATCCTTCTCCGGCTGGGCATAGGTGGGCACCAGCAGGGCATCGTTGATGACGAGGAAATTGGCATAAGTGGCAGGCAGACGCGAGGGACACGGCTCAGCAGATGCACCCTCAGCAGCCGTTTCTTCCTGCTCTTCGTAGATTGCATCCGGCATGGGCAGCCGAAGCAACCGGTAGGGTTCACCACTGGCGGTGCGCAATGTCTTGAGCTGCTGTTCCAATGCCAGGAAGTCGGCGTACTGCTCGTCGCCTTCGTCGTCGCATCCCACATAGACCAACGTATCGTCTGGAGCACAACGCACGATGGTGTCAATATGTCCATCGGTGTCGTCGCCGACAAGTGTGCCATGATCAAGCCACACCACGCGGCTGACGCGCAGGCGGCGCTTCAGTTCGGCTTCAACCTGCTCTTGCGTGAGCGGCTGATTGCGATGCGAGGCCAGCAGGCACTGCGAGGTGGTGAACAGTGTTCCTTCCCCATCGGTGTCGATGGAACCTCCTTCAAGCACAAAGTCCTGATGGTTTTCGTAATCAGCCTTTTCGCGGAAGCCGTAGCCACCCCACAGCTTCATGGGAAT
>JAEEGL014159482.1_pt1 | contig 11631 bp, 6 predicted proteins | sample 9134231 | NCBI WGS metagenome assembly JAEEGL01 (sample SAMN16246548, study PRJNA631951) | gut metagenome | biome: gut microbiome; feature: rumen; material: fiber-attached | host: Bos | place: Iran: Karaj | collected 2018-10 | reverse complement strand
GGTAAACAGGTGGGTATCCTGAAGCACCATGGCGATATTCCTGCGCAGAGAATCCCGTTCGATCTTCGTCACGGGGATCCCGTCGATGGTAATGGTCCCTTCGTTCACATCATAGAATCGGTTGATCAGATTGGTGACGGTGGTCTTCCCGGCTCCGGTGGATCCCACGAAGGCGATCTTCTGGCCCGGTTTCGCATACAGGGAAATATGGGAGAGTACCGTCTTTTCCTTCACATAACCGAAGGTCACGTCGGTGAGGGTCACGCCCCCCTTCATCTTTACATAGACATGGGTATCGTCCCTTCTGACTTCCTCCCCGGGATTAAGATCCGCATATTCCGAATCCTTCGGGATCACATAGAGGGCCTGATCTCCTTCCCGGATGATCCGGATGCAGTCGGGATCGTCGGGAAGCTCCGGTTCTTCATCCATAACCGCAAAGACCCGTTCCGCTCCCGCCAGGGCGGAAAAGATGGTATTTACCTGCATGGCGATCTCATTGATGGGACGGGAGAACTGTCTGCTGTAATTTACGAAGATGGTAAGTCCCCCCACATCAAAGCCCCGGAGAACGCAGAGGATGCCTCCCACGCAGGCGGTAAGGGCATAACTGATCTGGCTCATATTCCCCATGACAGGGCCCATGATTCCGCCAAAGAATAACGCATGTATTTGTTTATTTCTTAAATCATGATTTAAATAATCGAATTCTTCCCGGCTCTCGTCTTCATGGCCGAACACCTTGACCACACGCTGTCCCGTCATGGTCTCTTCGATATATCCGTTCAGGGTTCCGATGGCTGCCTGCTGTTCCTTGTAATACTTCCGGGAACGTTTGGTGATCCCCATAACGGCCCGGAGCATCAAGGGCGCCATAACAACCGTTATTATTGTAAGCCATACATTGGTGTACAGCATCAGCACCAGGGTGCCGATGAGAGTCACGGATCCGGAGAAAAGCTGGATCACCGTATTGTTCAGCATCTCTCCCAGAGAATCCACGTCATTGGTGAACCGGCTCATGATGTCCCCGTTGCTGTTGATGTCGTAATACCGCACCGGAAGGGTCTGGAGTTTCCGAAACAGGTCGTTCCGCAGAGTCATGATGGCCTTCTGGGAGACCCCGATCATGATCCGCTGCTGGGAATACTGACAGATAATGGCTCCGGCGTAGATCACCGCCATGGTGAGCACACCCCGGACCAGGATACCGATGCCGGCCCCCTCCGCCAGATTGTTGATAATGGGTCTGAGCATATAGGAGCCTGCCAGAGCAAAAGCATTGTTCAGGAGCACCAGTCCGAAGACCACAAAGATCTTGGCCTTATCCGCCGACAGATATCCAAGGAGCCGCGCTATGGAAGCTTTGGCGTTCTTGGGCTTTCCGGTGGCCATGCCCCGTCCCCCGGGACCTCTTCCCGGACCGCCCCTTCGTGCTGCGGGGATCTCCATATTTTCATCCGGGGTTAACCGTTTCTCATATTTCTTTTTCAGAAAGGCAAGCCGTTCTTCTTTTGTCATGACGCGCTCACCTCCTCTTCTTTATCCATCTGGGATTCATAGATCTCCCGGTAGGGTTCGCACCCTGCCATCAGTTCCTTATGGGTTCCCATGCCGGCGATCTTTCCTTCGTCCAGCACCAGGATCGTATCGGCATCGATCACCGAGGAGATCCGCTGGGCGATAATGATCTTGGTGGTATCTTTCAGGGTTCCGTAGAGCGCCTCACGGATCTTTGCTTCCGTGGCGGTATCCACGGCGGAGGTGGAATCGTCCAGGATCAGGATCTTCGGTTTTTTCAACAGGGCCCGGGCGATACACAGGCGCTGTTTCTGACCACCGGATACATTGACGCCGCCCTGTCCCAGTTCTTCCCCGTAACCGTGGACCTTATCCAGGATGAAGCCGTGGGCCTGGGCATATTCCGCAGCCCGGTGCACCTCTTCCTCGGATGCTCCTTCATCTCCCCACAGCAGGTTTTCCATGATGGATCCGGAAAAGAGCACATTCTTCTGAAGCACCATGCCGATCCCTTCCCGCAGATGTTCGAAGGTATAATCCCTGACATCCGTTCCGTCCACCAGCACAGCCCCTTCATCCACATCGTAGAGCCGGGGGATCAGAGATACCAGGGTGGTCTTGCCGCTTCCGGTGGATCCGATGACCCCCAGGGTCTGTCCGGAAGGGATCCGGAAGGAAACATGATCCAGTACTTTTTCCTGATTCTTCTTATAATAACGGAAGGATACATCCCGGAATTCCACTTCTCCGGAATCCACGGTCTTTTCCTTCTGCTTCGCATCTTCATCCGTAAGATCGATGCTGCAGTCCAGAACCTCGCGGATACGTTTGAGGGAAGTCATGGCCCGGGAGGTCTGCATCAGGATAAATGCCACGAACATGAGAGACATGAGGATCTGGGTGATATAGGTGATAAAGGCGGTGAGGGATCCCACTTCCATATCTCCGATGATGATCTGCTTTCCCCCGAACCAGACAACTGCCAGGGTAGTGGCATTCATCATCAGCATCATCAGCGGCATCATGAACACCAGGAGTTTGAAGGCACGGAGGCTGGCCTCTCTGAGTTCTCCGTTGGACTGCTCAAACCGCTTCTCCTCGTAATCCTCCCTGACAAAGGACTTGATGACCCGCACCGAGGTCAGGACCTCCTGTACGTTATTGTTCAGTTTGTCCAGTTTCTGCTGCATCCCGTCAAACCGGGGGAATGCCATCTTCATGATGATGGCGATGAGGGTGACCAGGATGGGGATCACCACCAGCACGATAAGGGCAAGCCTGGGATTGATCACCACGGACATGATCAGGGCGCCGATGAGCATCCCCGGAGCCCGGAGCATCATCCGAAGCACCATATTGATAAAATTCTGAACCTGGGTAATGTCGTTGGTAAGACGGGTGACCAGGGAACCGGTACTGAAGTGATCCAGATTGGAAAAAGACATTTCCTGAATGCGGTCAAACACGTCCCTGCGCAGATCCGAGGAAAAGCCCACACAGGCTCTTGCCGCAAAAAAAGCGCCGCCAACGCCCCCCGCAAGCATCAGAAGGGCCACAAGCACCATCAAAAGTCCCCGTCCCACAATATAAGGAACATTTCCGGCGGCCACACCCTGATCGATGATATTGGCCATAAGCCGCGGCATCGTCACTTCCCCCAGGACTTCCACGATCATCAGGATCGGCCCCAGGATAAAGGAACTGAGATACGGCCGTATGTATTTTCCATATTTTTTCATAAAAAAAGAGCTCCTTTTACAATCCCTATCATTATAATGGAGCACTTTCCGTCTTTCAATTCGCGGAGTTTTGAATTAATGCTTTTTTTAGAAATCTTAATTGCCCCGACCCGGGGGTGAAATATTGACTGATTTGGTTAATTATTTGGAGTCTGTCCCGGGAACTTATCCACAGAAAAAAGTGTCATCTTGCATTCGTCTTTCAGGATCCAAACCCTGTTTTGGGATGGATAACCTCCCTTATGAGCCCATATATCCCCAATGTCCACAAAGTTATCCACAATGACACGTCTGTCATAATTCTGCGACGATGACGTCATTTTGCTGTCATTTTTGTGCAGTTTCAAACATGCTCTTCCCAGAATTCTTTCAGATGCGAACCGATCCGGTCTGAAGAAACCACTCTGTAATTCCCCCATTCCCGCGGAAAAAGGCGTAAATACGCCCTTTGGGTGAATCTTTCGTCCAGAAGTACCACCACCCCCACATCTTCCGCCGTCCGGATCACCCGGCCGGAAGCCTGCAGCACCTTGTTCATGCCCGGAAATTTGTAGGCATAATCGTATCCGTCCACCCCTTCCCGGTCGAAATACTTCCTTAATATATCCCGCTCGGTGCAGACCATGGGGATCCCGGTCCCCACCACCACGGCACCGATGAGACTGTCCTCCCTGAGGTCGATCCCCTCGCTGAAGATCCCCCCAAGAACACACATACCGATGAGGGTTCCCTCTCTTTGGGCGGGCAGATCCTCCCCCTCCGGATCCGGCAGGACGGCGGGATCTCCTTCAGCCCCTTCCTTCTTCGGCTTCACGGTAAAATGGGCGAGGAACTCTTCTCTGTCCGCTTCCTTCATGGAAGACTCCTGGATCAGGAGGCCCTCGTCACCGAATTCCTCGATATAGACGGCGGCCACTTCCTTCATAAAGGCAAAGGAGGGAAAGAACACCAGATAGTTTCCCCTCCTTTCCCGGGTCACGGCCCGGATATAGGATGCGATCTTGAAATATTCCTCATATCCCCGCCTGTTATATCTGCTGGTAACATCGTTGGCCACAAACAGGCCCCGTTTTTCCGGATCGAACACCGACTCCGCATAAACTTCATAGTCTCCCTCGGAAGCACCCAGCAGGGTCTTGTAATAATCGATGGGCAGAAGGGTGGCGGAAAACAGGATGGAGGCTCTCCCCCGTTCCATACATTCCTTCAGATTCCGGGCGGGATTGACGTTAAAGAGATTCAGTACGAACTCGTTCTTCTCGTTATGCTCGGTATAGATCACGTAATCGGAGTCCAGATTATCATGCATCATCAGAAAATGGGAGAGATCGAAATAGAACAGGAGAAGTTCCTTCCGGATGGGACTCTCCTCATGATCTTCCAGATAGTCCTCCAGCAGGGAGTAGAGGCGGAGCAGTCTCCTTAAGAGAGGCGCGATCCGCTCCTCATCCAGCACCTCATAGGTCTCGCAGCTCCGTTTCAGGGTAAGGAGTTCCCGGTTCACACTTTCAAGAGCGTGTGTTATTTTAATGTCGTGTTCCTGCACTACCCGCTTGATCCGCAGGATCTCTTCCTTCACCAGGGCCGCACTGTACATCTTTCTGCCCCGTTCCACCAGATTATGGGCCTCGTCGATGAGGAAGGTATAGTCCTCTTTCACGCCCTCGGTAAAGAAACGGCGCAGATATGCGTGGGGGTCAAAGAGATAATTGTAATCGCAGATGACCAGATCCGAGAACAGGGCAAGGTCCAGACTCAGTTCAAAAGGGCACACCTGATATTTCACGGCATATCGCAAAATGGTCTCACGATCGAAATTGTCCGTATCGGTCAACATTTCAAAGATCGCCTCATTCACGCGGTCGAAATGACCTTTCGCATAGGGACAGGCCACCGGATTGCAATCGCTCTCATCCAGGAAACAGATCTTGTCTTTTGCGGTCAAGGTAACGGATTTTAAGGATAACTCCCGTTCCGACTCCCGGTTGCGAAGTATAAATAACGCATGTTCTGCAACCTGACGGGTAATGGTCTTGGCCGTGAGGTAGAAGATCTTCTCCGACATTCCCTCTCCCATGGCTTTCAGGGCGGGAAAAACAGTGGCCATGGTCTTACCCACCCCCGTAGGCGCTTCGATAAAGAGTTTTTTCCCGTGATAGATGGTACGGTATACGTAGGTTACCAGGTCCTTCTGGCCCTTCCGGTAGGAAAAGGGGAATTCCAGGACCTTCAGAGACTCCTGCCGTTTCTTTTTCCAGGCAAATTCAAAATCCGTCCATCTCCGATACTCCGCCATCAGATCTTCAAACCAGGTATTCAGTTCTTCAAAGGAATAATCAAAATGAAAATACCGGATCTCCTCGGTCTCGAAATGACAGTAGGTGATCCGGACACGGATGGCCGGGATCTTCTTTTTCAGGGCAAAGATATAGGCATAACATTTGGCCTGGGCCAGATGCACGGGGTCCGGCTCCTTGAGTTTTTGAATATCCCGGTAGGTTCCCTTGATCTCATCGATGGTGACTTCCACATATTGAACGGTCTGAGGATTTTCCGGGGGAGCGGGCAGAGAAGGGACCAGCCCTTCATCACCGGGAAGAATACCCTCCCCGTCGGAAAGGAGCGCGTCAAAGCGGTCATCGGAAAGAAGCCCCAGGATATCCGGCCCTTCGTATTCCTTCAGGGGAAGGATCAGGATACCGTCGGCTCTTCCGTCAATGACGATATCGTAATCAGGCGTGGGGATCCGCAGGCGCAGCGGAACTTCCGCATAATAGGAAGACCCCATGCGGCGCTGGATCATCCGGTGAATGCGCCCGCCTTCCAGCATGGCATCCGCACCGGCTGTTCTGCGATTGTCGATGTCACCGCTGCGCAGAATAAATTCCACCAGACGGCGGACCGATGTCCGAAGTTCCATAGATCGATACCCGGTTCCCGAGGATGGGAAAGCAGTCAGGTCTGATCCGTTCCGGAGTTTTTGTAACTGCGTCTGAGCAGAAACAGCTCCGTCGCGGCAATAGCAAACATAACTATCGTTATTATAATATGAACATTCTGAGGAAGCCCCGTGAAGGCGGGACGCGACATGATCACGTAGACTGCCGTATTGGCAGTGATATGCAGGATCAGCGGATACAGGAAATTCCCGCTCATCTCATAGATGCCGGCGATCAGGAGTCCCATGAGGAATCCGTAGACTCCCTGTACCAGATCCGCATGAAAGATACCGAAAAGGAGGGAGGAAATAACAACCGATATTTTAATTGGAAATACCCGTTTCATCCGGTTGTAGATGATCCCACGGAACAACACCTCCTCCACCGCAGGAGAAAGCAGACCGTAGATCAGAACGCCGATGAGAGGGTGCAGCGCGGTCTGCTCCTCATAGACCTTCCCGTACCTGGCGGACAGTTTCACGAACCCCGTGAGATTCGCGGTGAGATTCAGGAACAAAGCCGCAGAAAAGCCCAGAAGGATCATGATCAGGATCATGCTAAATCCTGATTTAGCAAATTTTCCCTTAAGAGAAACAAAAGTTATCTCATTCCATGCCATGGTCCTTAAACACAGCAGGATCAGGATGGCGGATACCGCATATATAACGCCTGTAATTATTCCGTTATAGAGAGAAGCCCAGGCCAGCACGTTTTCCGGAGCGCGGTTGATCAGGGCCCAGCAGGCGATCTCCACCACATCGTTGATGATGTAATAGACCGCCAGGGGGAGCAGCAGATAGACGGTTTTAGACAAAGAAGACCAGGAAGCGAGCTGCTCCCCGGTCTGTCTTATCACATACTTTTCAAAAAAACGCTTCATCACTGCTTACTTCAGCTTCCAGATATCCCGGTTATATTCCATAATGGTGCGATCCGAGGAGAAGAAACCGGCCTTTGCGATGTTCACCAACATCATCTTCTTCCACTTCAGACGGTTCTCATAATCATTCAGCATCCGATCCTTCACTTTGATGTAATCTTCCAGATCCAGAAGGGTCATGAACCAGTCCTTGTTCAGCAGCTCCTTGTACAACCGCTGGAGATTCTCCTTATGTCCCACCTTCAGTGCCTCTTTGCTGACGATAAAGTCTACAGCCTCTTTGATAACGGGTGATTTTTTATAATACTCCGCGGATACATAATCCGCATTTTTGTAGTGTTCGATCACTTCATCGGATTTTGCACCGAAGATATAGATGTTATCATCTCCCACCAGTTCATGGATCTCCACGTTAGCGCCGTCCGATGTACCCAGGGTCACCGCTCCGTTCAGCATGAACTTCATGTTTCCGGTACCGGATGCCTCCTTGGACACCAGAGAGATCTGTTCGGAGATATCACAGGCCGGGATCAGCTTTTCCGCGTAGCTTACATTGTAATTCTCCACCATCACCACCTTCATATAGGGGCTGACATCCGGATCGTGATTGACGATCTCGGAAAGCACCAGAAGCAGGTGGATGATATCCTGGGCGATGACATAAGCCGGTGCCGCCTTGGCTCCGAAAATAAAGGAAATGGGTCTGACAGGCTTTTTGCCTTCCTTGATCTCCAGGTACTTATGAATGATATAAAGAGCATTCATCTGCTGACGCTTATATTCATGGAGACGCTTCACCTGGATATCGAAGACGGAATCCGGACTTAAGAACACACCCTCTTTTTCCTTGATATATTCCGCAAGTTCCTGTTTTCTGTGATATTTGATCTCCGCCAGACGATTCAGTACCCCGTAGTCATCGGCATAGGAAAGGAGACGTTCCAGGTTTGCGGCATCCTTCTTGTAGCTTTCGCCGATGGTCTCCGACAGGAAGGATGCAAGTTCCCGGTTACAGGAAAGGAGCCATCTCCGGAAGGTGATGCCGTTGGTCTTGTTGTTGAACTTCTCCGGATAGATCTTATAGAAGTGGTTCAGCTCCGTTTCCTTTAAGATCTCCGTATGGATGGCCGCCACACCGTTTACCGAGAATCCGTAATGGATATCGATATGGGCCATATGCACCCGCTTGTCCTTATCGATGATCTGTACTTCCGGATCCTTGTATTTGGCCCTTACCCGCTTATCCAGTTCCTTAATATAGGGAACCAGTTGGGGCACTACCTTCTCAAGATACTTTAAAGGCCATTTTTCCAGGGCCTCCGCCAGGATGGTATGATTCGTATAGGCACAGGTTTTGGAGACCACATCGATGGCCTCATCCATGCTGAAGGCCTTTTCCTCCACCAGGATCCGGATCAGTTCCGGGATCACCATGGTGGGATGGGTATCGTTGATCTGGATCACCGCATAGTCATAGAGATGACGCAGATCGTATTTATGCATCTTCATTTCCCGCAGGATCAGCTGGGCAGCATTGCTGACCATGAAATACTGCTGATAGATCCGGAGCAGATTTCCGTTTTCGTCGGAGTCGTCCGGATAGAGGAAAAGGGTAAGATTTCCGTCGATCTTCGTCTTGTCAAAGTCGATCCCTTCCTTTACCAGGGACTCGTCCACACTCTCAATATCGAAAAGCCGCAGTTTGTTCACGCCGCTGTCGTATCCTGCCACATCGATATCGTAAAGACGGGAAGTTACCTTCTTTTTGCCGAAATACACATCGAACTTCACATCTGTCTTGGTAAGCCAGCTGTGCTCCTCGATCCAGTCATTCTTTTCGGCACACTGCAGTCTGTCACGGAACACCTGCTTGAACAGGCCAAAGTGATAATTTAAGCCGATGCCTTCTCCCGGAAATCCCAGGGTCGCAATGGAATCCAGGAAACAGGCCGCAAGTCTTCCCAGTCCCCCGTTTCCCAGAGAAGGTTCCTTTTCGATCTCCTCCAGTACCGACAGGGATTTGCCGTGGGCATTCAGGAATCTGTTCATCTGATCATAGATCCCCAGATTGATCAGGTTATTGGAAAGCAGCTTTCCGATAAGGAATTCCGCGGAGATATAATAGATCTTCTTTTCCCCGCTGTTGGAATCCGAAACCTTCATGATCCGCTTGGTATAAGTCAGGACCAGATAATAGGCTTCTTCATCGGTGAGGTCGTCGATGCTCTTTTGGAACATCTCGCTTGCGATCTCGTTGAGCTGAGCCTCCATGTTCAGTACCAGAATGTCTTTTTTCAGATTTGATTCCGCCATTTTACACCTCTTTGATCATTACGTCTTTATATTGGATCTGCACCACGGAATATGGCATTTCGATATATCTTCCGGTTCCGCCGTTCATCAGTTCACTGAGTTCGGATACCGCTCTGGCGGAGATGGCCGCAAAATCCTGTTTCACGGTGTTCATGTTCCATCCCACATAGGCCATGAGCATGATCCCGTCAAACCCGCATACGGGACGGAAGATATCCATCTCGTTCAACACCTTTGCGGCTCCGATGGCCATCAGATCCGAAGCGCAGACGATGATGTTGGACCACTTTCCGTATTTCATGGTGATCTCACGGGCCGGATATTCGGCGAACTCCCCGTATTCGATCCAAAGTTCCAGTTTCAGTTCCTCCGCCAGATCCTGCATGGCCCGGATCCGGTCATCGGTTACGTAGCCGTTCTTCTTGCCGGCAATATAGAGGACCCGGTTCCCCGTATTCTCGGTGATGGTCTTTTTGGCGACCTCATACTGTCCCTTGTAATGATCGATGGAAATATAGGAAGTGGTAGGGTTCACGATGGGCGCATCGATCACCACGCACTTGAATTCCCCGGATTCGATCAGTTCGTGGATCAGGGTGTCTTCCTTGGAGATCCCGTAGATGATGATCCCGGAAATACTCTGGGACTGCAGATAATTGCGGAATTCTTCGAAGGATTTGTCCCGGAACATGAAAAAGAACAGGGTGATCACGTCAAGACCGGATTCCATTGCCTGATCGAGGGCTCCGGAAATATAACGCATATCGATCTCATCAATGGCCTGAGATGAAGCATTGAGATTCACCAGAAGCGCAACTCTGGCGGCACGCTTGGAAGAAAGGGCTGCGGCCACGGAATTCGGAACAAAGTTCAGTTCCCTGACGGCACGATTTACCCGTTCTCTGGTCTTCTCGCTGACGTTGGGATAGTGATTGATCACCTTGGAAACCGTGGAAACCGCCACTCCCGCTCTGTTTGCTACATCCTTGATCGATACCATAGGTCCTCCGTGCATCGCTTTCCGATACGGAAAACGATTTCCTTATCCTAATATAACGTATCGGTAATGGATTTGCAAGCAGGATTTTATGAAAGACGGGGGCAAAATCTTTTGCCCCCGCCATCCTGTTATTTACTCTCCTGTGTAAGGCTCGTTTGCCGGATCATACATCTGTTCCGCAATGGCCTGAATGTCGAATCCATCCAGATCCGTATCGCCCATGGAAAGGGCATAAGCGATACCGATCTCGATATCATACCAGGTGATGAGATCCAGCATCCCGCTTTCGTTGATATCCCGGTAACACTTTCCCTGCATATGGCCTTCGCCCCAGTTTGCAAGGGTTGCATCGTCCTCAGCGTCCCAGTCGTAATAAAGTCCCGAGATATCCGCATCTTCCGCCGCTCCGTACTGGGCTCTCGCGCAGTAGATCCTGCCGTCCAGTTCAAACTCCAGCTGGACCAGGGGGCCTTTGCCGGCTTCCAGGTTTGACCCCTCATCCATGATCATCCAGTCCAGAACTTTTGCGCCCTCCGGTGCTTTAAAGAGACGGGGACAGGCTGCCTTTGCTTCTTCTTCCGTACAATCTCTCCAGGGATTGGCCATCCCCACATACCCCGGTTCCTCGGCGCCTTCTCCCTTTGGAGCATCCGTGGGGTTCTCCTCCGGGGCCGTTGCAGGAATCTCCTCCGGGGCCGTTGCCGGCAGTGCCTCTTCCTTCGTTCCGCAGCCCGCAAAGAGCAGGCAGGCTGCAAGTGCCAGTGAAATTCCTTTTCCGATCCATGTCTTTTTCATAATATCCTCTTTATCAAAAGGGAGCCTGCTTTGCATCCGGCAAAGCAGACCCCCGCATGATCCGATCAGTTCTGTCCCTTCTCCAGAGCCAGAGTTCTGGTGGTCAGATCGCAGACCTCGGCAGGTCCGAAGTACTGGATCGCACCGGGATAGGTAAATGCGGTCTTTTCCGCCCATTCCGCTCTGTGAGCCTCAAAGTATTTGAAAGGTGCACCGTCCAGTTCCACCAGTGCCTTCCGGATCACGGGCTTATCCTCGCCGTTCCGTCTTTCCATGTTCATCATCTTGGTGATGGGCATACCGCCTGCTACCCACTCGTCCGCGGGCTTGGACAGGTTCGATACCTTGGAAAGATATCCCGTATAGCCGTACTGGATCAGCATGAATGCGTTGTATCCCAGAGAATAGCAGTAATCCGCATCAAAATTGGAAGGGAATGCACAT
>JAEEGL013925359.1_pt1 | contig 11631 bp, 9 predicted proteins | sample 9134231 | NCBI WGS metagenome assembly JAEEGL01 (sample SAMN16246548, study PRJNA631951) | gut metagenome | biome: gut microbiome; feature: rumen; material: fiber-attached | host: Bos | place: Iran: Karaj | collected 2018-10 | reverse complement strand
CTTTAGCGAAAATGGACTCATTCCCGGAACTGTAACAATTCAATATGAGCTTTTGGGACAGAAAAGAAGCATTACACAAAGTATTACCCTAAAGGTTCGTAACCGTAATGCCTTTGTCTGGACAGATGCATCTGCTCTTAGCACCTTTGTTTCTTCAGAAACTCCGGAAATCCAGAACTTTGCAAAGGCGGTTGCAGGAATTGCAAGAAACCAGCTTGCAACTGGTATGAACCGTAATATTCAGTTTACAGCAGCCATGTTCCTGGCTCTCCGTTGTGCAGGCATTAATTATTCCGAAGATACCCTTACACCTTATGTAGAATATCATTTGACCGATCAGGAAGATTCAATATTGTATCCTTTGCAGACAATGGAATGTCTGGGCGGCGACTACGATGACTTTGGTATTCTGTTCATGTCCTGTCTTGAATCTCAGGGTATAAGCTGTGCTTACATGACTACTCCGGATGATTTTATTGTCTTTGTAGATCTGGCACTTTCTCCGTCTGCGGTAGGAAATCACTTTGCAAATACAAACTCTGTTTTAGTAGATGAAGAAGCCGGTACTGTTTATCTTCCGCTTGCAATGTCTGCCTTTGAACAGGGTTTTACACCTTGCCGTAAAAAAGGTTCGGAAGTTTTACAAGCTGTAATGGAAGATGAAGAAGGGGACTACGAATTTATTGTTCTGGAAGAAGCCTGGTCTGTTTACAAACCGGTTGTATTTAATGTTGCTTCTCAGAATTTACCAAAGCCAAATGACAGTGATGTTTCTGCACAGCTGGAAACTGCAATAAACAACTATATTACAACAGATTTAAATCCTATTATTGACAGCCTTAAACAAAGTGGAAATTCCAACAAGCTTGGTGTTGCCTATGTTCGCGCAAAGCGTTATTCAGAAGCTAAGAAGGAATTTCTTAAGGCCGGAACAACCGCTGCAATGAATAACGTTGCCAATATTTATGTAATTGAGCAGAATTACGATGAAGCAATAAAAATGTACGAAAGGGTGCTGGCTGCCGAACCGGATAATAAAACTGCGCTTTCCGGATTGGAAAGTCTAAAAACAAAGCTTGGACAATAAGATATGAAAAAAATCCTAAAATGTCTATTTGCAGTTTTTTTCCTGTTTCAGTTTCAAAACCTGTCTGCTTTTGAATTTCAGTTTCGTATAATGCCTGCCTATGGTATGTTTCAAAATCTTTCTAATATAAGCATTGGCAGCACTTTGTCCCTGGATTTTTCACCAGTAACTTTAAGGGCAAATGACCGCCTTTTTGTTTCGGCCCAGGGTTCTTTTTTTAATATGTTTGAAAACGGAATTGAATCTGAACGATACCTGGATTACGGCTTATCGGCAGGTTATTCCCTCAGGCTTGGAGACAGGTTTTATTTATACCCGGAACTAACAGGCGGTCTATGGACAATTACCGAAAGCAAGGAAAATTCTCTTCCTTCTGAAACAGGCTTTTACTATGGCGGTAATCTTACTGCAGATTTTCATATTCTTCCGGAATTAAATATTGGTTTTTTCTGCGGCTACAAATATCTGAACCTTATTTCAAAACCGTTGGCACATAGTATTCAAGCTGGAATCAGTATTACCTATAATTTTACAAAGGGCTTTAATTATTCTTCAAATCTTAATATAACCAATTCCGATTTGAGTCCGCTTTTCCCGGTATTTTATGCACATTATGCAGATAATCCCTTTGGTACAATAACTATTGCAAATAACGAGGAAGCGGCTATTACTGATGTCCGGGTATATTTTTACAACGAACAGTATATGATGACACGAACCCTGGTAGGTGCTTTTGACCGCATTAAACAGGGCGAAGAAGTTCCCGTTGAAATTGTAGCTTTATTAAACGAAAATATTCTTACACAACTTTCAGATTCTGTAACTACAGGACAGATTACGGTTGAATACAAACTTTTGAGCAAAACAAAAGAATTTTCTGAAACCCTTTCTTTTACAACCTTGAGCAGAAACTCTATGACCTGGAGTGACGACAGACAGGCAGCCGCCTTTGTTTCCCCTAGAGATGCCTGTGCACAAAAATTTGCACGACAGGTAAAATCAATTGTAAAAAATTCACTTCGTAATGATGTACCAATTAATATTCAGTATGCCGGAGCATTATTCTGTGCCCTAAAGGATTATGGCATTAATTATGTAATAGACCCGTCTTCTGCTTATTCTGATAATAACGGCGGACTTTCTGTAGATTTCCTTCAGTTTCCTTACCAGACACTTTCATATCATGGCGGAGACTGTGATGACCTTTCAATTATGAATTGTTCCTTATTAGAGGCACTTGGTATTAAAACTGCCTTTATTACCATACCGGGACATATTTATATTGCTTTTGATTCAGGTGTTACGGAACAGGAAGCGTCATCTGTTGTTCCCGGAAGACGTTATGTTGTACGAGATGGAACCGTATGGATCCCGTATGAAATTACTTTATGTACAGACACCTTTGATCTTGCATTGCGTACCGGTTTCAGTCAATGGGAAAAGGCCGGAGAAGATGCTGCTATAATTCCTTTGGACGATGCCTGGCTTGCATTCAAGGCTGTAAGTGTTCCCGAATCAGATACATCTATTCAGTTACCGGATAGAAACCAATTAATTAAGAGTTTTAAGAAGATACAGTACTAGTAACTATTGCTCCCAGAGCTTGTCGAAAGGGGCATAAGAACAGGAGGAAATATGTTTTACCATGACAAAAACGCACTTGTATTTAAGAAAGGAAACGAAACATTAATTATAGAACCCTGGGGAAAAGATTCTCTTCGTATACGCGCTACACTTGAGCGGGATTTAATTGATCAGTGCTGGGGACTCACACAAAAGGTAGAAGCATGTAATGCAAAAATTAGTGTAGACGAGCAGGGAGCCTGGATCAAAAACGGACGACTTACAGCACGTATGAATAATAACGGTGTACTAAGCTTTTATAAGGATGATGTCCGCATTATTCATGAGTATTTCCGTTCATACGATCCAGAGGCTACTAAGCATTCAAACTGTACTAAGGTTGTTGCCCGTGAGTGGCGGGGAATTATTGGTGGAGACTACAAGCTTACAGTCCGCTTTGAACCTAATGATGGAGAAAAAATATTTGGAATGGGGCAATATCCTGTTCCTTATCTTGACATGAAGGGATGTTCTTTGGAACTTGCCCAGCGAAACAGCCAGATATCAATTCCATTTGCAGTCAGTTCTTTGGGTTATGGCTTTTTGTGGAATAATCCTGCAGTAGGTCGTGTAAACTTTGCCAAAAACCTTACAGAATGGACTGCAGAAAGTACAAAACAGCTTGATTATTGGATTACCGTTGCCGATACACCTGCTGCCATTATGCAAAACTTTACCGGCGCAGTTGGTCGTGCTCCTGTAATGCCAAATGAATACCTTGGATTCTGGCAGTGTAAACTCCGTTACCGCACACAAGAAGAAGTTCTGGAGGTAGCACGTAAATATAAGGAAATGGGAATTCACCTTGATGTAATTGTAATTGACTTTTTCCACTGGCCGCGGCAGGGTGACTGGTGCTTTGACAAGGAGTACTGGCCAGATCCTAAAGCTATGTGCGATGAGCTTCATGCAATGGGTACAAAGGTAATGGTAAGCGTATGGCCAAGCGTAGATAAAAAATGTTCGCACTTTTATGAGATGCAGGATAAGGGTTATCTTGTAAGGACAGAGCGTGGTTCTAATCAGACCTACGATTTTAACGGGGACTGTCTTACCTTTGATGCAACAAATCCAGAAGCTCGCCAATATCTTTGGGAAATCTGTAAGAAAAATTATGCAGATTTTGGAATTGATATGTTCTGGCTTGATAACGCTGAACCGGATTACAATGTTTACGACTACGGAAACTACCGCTACCAGATGGGAATAGCGCTTTCCTGCTCAAACATTTATCCAAAGCTTTACAGTCAGGCTTTTTATGACGGAATGAAGGCTGCAGGTTATAAAAACTTTGTAAACCTGGAACGATGTGCGTGGGTAGGCAGCCAGACTTTGAGTCAGGTGCTCTGGAACGGAGATGTACAGTCAAGCTGGGAATGTCTCCAGGATTCTGTTGTAGAAGGTTTGAATATTGGTCTTGCAGGAATTCCATGGTGGACAACAGATATTGGTGGCTTTATGTACGGAGATCCAAGTGACAAAAACTTTGTAGAGCTTTTACTCCGCTGGTTTGAATTTGCAGTATTTAGCCCGATTTTGCGCCTGCATGGAGACAGAGACCCTCATAATATTCCTCCACTTGATAAAGATCCAGAGCGTGGTTACGGCGGCGGTTATCTTTTTACCGGCCAGCCAAACGAAATCTGGTGTTATGGACCTGAGGCTCAAAAAATTATGGAAGCACAGATTAAACTTCGTGAATCCCTTAAACCATATATTGCGAGCGTGATGAAGGAAGCAAGTACTAACGGAAGTCCTGTTATGCGTACAATGTTTTACGAATTCCCGAATGATGAAAAATGCTGGGAGCTTAAAGACCAGTATATGTTTGGATGTAAGTATCTTGTAGCGCCGGTTTTGAATGCAGGACAGAAGGAACGCAGCGTTTATTTACCAGAGGGCAAATGGAAGCACATTCACGACGGAAAAGAGTTTGAGGGTGGAGTAGTTGTTACTGTCGACGCCCCGATTGAGCAGATTCCGGTATTTGAAAAGTTGTAAAAGAAGCCCTTCGACAGGCTCAGGGACCACATGTGACGGGCTCAGGGACCACATGTGACGGGCTCAGGGACCACATGTGACGGGGTCCCTGAGCTTGTCGAAGGGTCCTTTTATGATACTACATTCACCGGTTTACCATCCAGCCAGGCTTTAAGATTTTCTTCTGCAATACCCTGGAGTCGTTTACGGGTTTCATAAGGCGCCCAGGCAATGTGTGGAGTAATAATGCAGTTTTTTGCCCCAAGCAATGGATTATCCTGTGCCATTGGTTCTTTGAGTAGTACATCTGCTGCAAAGCCTGCAATTCCACCGGCATTAAGACAGTCGGCCAAATCCTGTTCTACAATAAAGCCGCCTCTGGCAGTATTTATAAGGTATGCACCTGGTTTCATGAGCGCAAGGGTGTTTTTATTAATAATATTTGTTGTTTGCGGTGTAAGCGGTGCATGAAGTGTCAAAAAATCTGAACACTTTAAGAGTTCTTCGAAAGTAACAGAAGTTGGCATATCAGGCTTTTGTGTGCGTGTACAGCAGATAACATTCATTCCAAAGGCTTTGCCAATCTGCGCAACGCGGTTTCCAATATGACCATAACCAAAGATGCCGAGAGTTTTTCCTGCAAGCTCGCTAAGACTGCTGTTCCAGAAGCAGAAATCACGGCATTTAACCCAGTCACCTTTCATTACGAGTTCACTATGCTGGGCTACCTGGTTTGTAAAATATAAAATAAAAGAAAAAACATGCTGCGCTACAGAATCTGTAGAATAAGCGGGAATATTAGTTACTGTAATGTTATGGCGGCGTGCAGCTTCCAGATCGATTACATTATAGCCTGTTGCAAGAACACCAATATATTTAAGGTTAGGGCATTGAGCTAAAATTTCTTCTGTAATCTGGATTTTGTTTAAGAAAATTGCATCGCTGTCTGCAATACGTTGTGCTACCTGTTCCTGAGGAGTTCGCTCATAAACGGTTATTTCTGCATACTTTTTTAAAAAATCCCAAGGAAGGTCACCCGGATTTACCGCATGACCATCCAAAATTGTGAGCTTTATCATAATAATTCTTAGCCGATAACGTCTACACCACAGGAAGAAATAGCTGCATTAATTGCATCTTCCTGGCTGGCATCGCCATAATCTACAAGCACCTGTGATTTTTCGCAGTTTGCAACAGCATTTGTCACTCCTGCAACTGCAGCAACGGCTGCCTGAACTTTTGAGGCTGTATCATCGTCGAACATTCCGACTACGTAAATCTTCTTTTGCATAGTATAATCATTATATTCTATTTCAATTCTTTTTTCAATTAAATAATATGTATAGAAATACAAGATAATTGTAAAAAATGAAATAAAATATTAAAAAATTGACTTCGTGGCGCGAAGGAACAAAACGGTGGTCAAAATGACTCTGGCTGTTGATGCCGCGAGAGCGGCATTTAATAGTTCCACTACAACAGCCAGCGTCAAGCGCGATATCGCGCGCTTTTGACCATCGTTTTGTGACTGGGAGCCACGATATATATATATTTCTTTTAGAATTTTAAATTTACATTTTTACATAGTTTTATCTTCAGCTATAGAATTATATTGTTTTCTATGCGTATAAATATAATTAATAATAGCCATAGATATGATGATTATATAGCCGATGATACTGAGGGTGTCTGGAATTTGGAAAAAGAAAATAAAACCGAATAATGTTGAAAAAAGAACCTGGGAGTATTCGTAAATGGAGATTTTGTTGGCGGGGGCGTGGTAGTAGGCGGCGGTTACGGAAAACTGGCCACCGGCGGCACAAGCACCGGCACAACATAAAAATAAAAACTGCTGCCAGGTCATTGGATTAAAGCTTGTTATTAAATAAGGAACAGAAAGCAGCATGGAAAAAGCAGAAAAGAAAAGAATTATAATCTTTCCGTTACAGCCAAGGTAGCTAAGTTTTCGGATACTTGCATAGGCAAGGCCTGCACCAACTCCTCCCATAAAGGCCGCAAGTGTTGGTAACATCTGCGTAAAATTAAAAGAAGGTTTAACAATTAGAATTGAGCCAAAAAAAGCAATTATAATGCAGATGAGAGGTACAGGTCGTATTTTTTCCTTTAAAATTATGTAACAGAATAAAATTGTAAAAAACGGTCCCATTTTGTTTAAGATTGTTGCGTCTGCAAGAACAATTCTGTCAATTGCATAAAAGTTTCCGAAAACGCCGATAGAACCTGCTATTGCACGCAGAAACAGAAAGAATAGGGCGCCCTTTGGGATAGAAATTGCTTGTCTGCCGTTTAGTTTTACATCTTTTATTGTTCCGCCAAGGGCTATCATAAAAGCTACAAAATTACGGAAAAAAGCTTTTTGAATAAAATGTATATTACCTGCAAGTTTTACAAAAACTGCCATGAGTGCAAAGAAAAAAGCGGAACAGATTATAAAAAAAACACCTTTTTTGATGTCGGTTGTTTCATTATCCATAGCTAGTCCTTTGCATTATGTGGATTTTCAGGCTTTTCAGAACCGCTATGACGCACAACACCCAACTGTCCGCAGGCTCCACCAATCTTACGCCCTCGGCGGGTACGCAGTGTTACATTTAAACCGGCTTTTTCTAATCGCTCTACAAAAGAACGTACTTCCAAGGCACCAGGTTCTTCAAAGTCAAGGCCACTTACCGGATTCCAGGGAATAAGATTTATGTTTACATCAAGTCCGCGTGCAAAAGCAATAAGGTTTTGTGCAGAAACAGTAGAAGTGTTTTTATCATGCAATAGTGCCGCTTCGAGGGTAACACGCCTGCCACTTTTAACGGCATAATATTCAATTGCGTCACGAAGCTTTGCCAAAGAGTTTTCTTCAACTCGTGCAACCGGCATAAGCTCTTTACGAAGTTCTTCATCAGCAGTTGTAAGAGAAACTGCAAGTCTTATATTAGGACCATTATCTGCCAGCTCATAAATTCCCTTTACAATTCCGCAGGTAGACAAAGTAATTCTTTTAGAGGATAATGCGCGTCCATCTTTATTGCATAAGATTTCTACAGTTTGTCTTATTGCCTCAAGGTTTTGCAGTGGTTCACCCATGCCCATAAAAACAATATTGTCGAGCTTGCCGGCCTGCTGCTCCATATATAAAAACTGTTCTACAATTTCGGCTGCGGTAAGATTGCGGGCCAGGCCCAGAGTGCCTGTCATACAAAAGGCACATTTCATTGCACAGCCTGCCTGGCACGAAACACATGCAGTTTTTCTTCCTTCTTTGTCTGTGAGCAGGACAGTTTCTACATTGTTGCCATCAAATAGTTTTATAACAACCTTTATTGTTCCATCAGGATCTGTCAAAACTTTTTCTATCTGACTTGAACGAAGTACAGCCTTTTGTTTTAATTCTTCGCGGAGTTCAAGACTCAAATTAGTCATTGAATCAAAATCTGTTACACCGGTGCTTACCCATTTAAAAATCTGTTTACCACGAAAGCCTTGTTTTAATTCAAGTTCTTCCGTGATTTGTTGAGGCAGACAACCTGTAAGGACAAGCTTTTCCATTATCTGTTTATTTACGAAGTCGTTCCAGAAGGTTTCTTATCTGAATGTTTTTTCCGTCATTATGGAGATAATCTTCCAAAAGCTTAATTGCTTCATCTTTTTTATTCATAAGAGAATAGCATTCTGCAAGATCAACATAAAGACGTGAGTTACGAGGATCATTACGGATAAGGTTTTTAAAGCGGTCAACGGCTTCATCAAATTTACCCTGACATTTACAGATAAGGGCAAGACCAATTGCAGCGTAAATATCAAAGTCAATTTCAAGGGCTTTTGTATAATACTTTACAGCTTCATCGTAATTTCCGGTTGTTCTGTAAGCGTCACCTGCACGTGTAAGAATAACCTTATTGCGTGGATCAATTTCGAGAATCTTATTCCAGTATTCAATTGATTTGAGCTGCTGGTTCATACCACGGTAGCAGTCTGCAAGACCAAAAAGTGCATAAAAGTTTTTTGGATCGCGGTCAAGTGCCTTGTCAAAAAAGAAGGTTCCTTTTTCAAAGGTCTTGAGCTTACGGTGACAGTTACCAATTGCAGTAAGAACACGGATATCTACATTATCAAGATTAAGGTCATAAATGCGGGTCCAGTAAGCAAGGGCATCTTTATATTCCTTAAAATCATAGCTAAGGTGACCAAGACCTATGAGAGCATATGGATTGTCTTTTTCCATTTCAAGAACCTTGAGGTAAAGCTCTTTTGATTTTTTGAATTCATGAATCTTGCGGTAAGCATCTGCAACACGTGTTATTACGGTAATATTTTTATCGTCGTGTACAAGATACTGCTGCCAGATATCAATTGCTTTGGAATACTGATTCAAGGCTTTGTAGCAGTCTGCAAGACCAAATAATGCATAATTATTTGAAGGGTAGAAGGAAAGACATTTATTGTAATATGAAATTGCTTCATTAAATTTGTTTTCTTTGCGTGATGTATCACCAAGTCCAACAAGTGCATAATTATTATTATCTTCTATATCAAGAATCTGGAAAAAAGCCTCTCTCGCTTTTTCAAACTCGCTTTCTTTAAGAAGCTGATAACCCTTTTTAGACAATTCGGCAATTTTTTCATTACTTTCTTTGATAGCATCACTGGACATTTCCGGCATCATTGGCTCAAAAACGTCTTTTTCTGTAGAAACCATGTCTTCCATTTTAAATAATTCTCCTTTGTTTTTAAATGATTTTTAAATTTATTAATCATTTTTTATTAACGTCGATATAACTTGCGCTATAGACTCGTAAATTGGTTCTGCATCTCTTTTGTTATGTGCAAGGTAATAGGCTTTTAAGGCTTTTAGGCCCTCATTATGGTCCATATACCAGTTCCCAACTCTGGTGAGTCCGTCGGAATATCCTGTGGTAATATAGATACGTCTGGCATCTTCAATGTTTCCTGCATTGAACATTGCATTTGCCTTTCGGTTGAGTATAACCTTTTGTTCGGAAGTAAGTCCGCTTATCGGATTATCAGTTACCTTGATAAAACCGTCAGGGATTTTCTTTTCCCTTATTACGGAATCAAATTTTTCCTGAACTTTTTCTTTTCTACTCATTTTCTATATTTCCCTGATATTTCCCCAATATAATAATACCATATTTTTGAAAATAATCAAACTTTTTTTTTAAAACGTTTTAATAAGTTTAATATTTGTAAAAATCTACAATTGAACGGCCATAAATGCGCTGATCTGTTCTTTTAAGATTGCCTATGGTAGATGGCATAAAATGTTCTTCCGGCCTGTGAACAAGAATGGTTCCTCCCGGTGCAAGCATTCCATTTTTATCTGCCTGCTCTATGAGCTGTTCATGAAATTTATATGGAAAGGGCGGATCAAAAAATATGTAATCAAATTGTTTTTTACAGCGTTTTATAAAATATTCTACCGGCATAAAGTGGCATTGAATTTTCACGCCACATTCTTCTTCAGAAATTTTTACATTTTTTAAAAGAGTTGGAGTTTTGATTTTGTCTTTTTCGCAAAGCTCTATATGGGTAGCTCCTCGGGAAGCTGCTTCTATAGCAATTGTACCGGAGCCGGAAAATAAATCTAACCAGGATTTTCCGCTTAAGTCTCCTAATATGGAAAAAACAGATTCACGCATTCTGTCCATAGCCGGTCTAATTATGCCGTCCGGACACTCTATAATTCTGCCTTTTAATGTACCGCCTGTTATTCTCATTTTTTATTCAATGCCCAGTAGGTTTCGTCGTGAGGGAGTGAAGAATTCTGCTTAGCATAATCAAAGGCTGTTTTGCCGTCTGCAGCTCTGATTGAAGCAGAAGCACCATATTCAAGAAGCTTTTTTATAACTTCTGTAGAAGAAGAATATTGTGCAGCGTACATAAGAGGGGTTTTCCCGTTATAGAAGGAATTGAGAGGAACTGATTTTTCTATAAAGGCTTGTGCCTTAGCTGCCTTAGAATATTCTGAACTAAGATTATCTGACAACATCATAATAAAAGCCTGCATAATTTCTTTATCTGAAGGAGAATAGAAAGAAAGAAGCTGCTTTAAAATGTTAGGGTTTCCATTGTAGGTGGCTGCAAGAGAAAGGGCTGAAACATTATATTTATTCTTGAGTTTAATATTGGCACCTTCATTAATAAGGCTTTCGACAATAGAATCGTTTTCCTGGTAGCGTACTGCATACATAAGTGCTGTCCAGCCATCCTTATCCTGGCGGTTTATGTCTGCTCCGGAAGAAATGAGGTTGCGTACTTCCCATGCATTTCCGGCTTTGGCTGCGTTCATGAGTAAAGTTACGCCCTTTGAATCTGAAAGGTTTGGCTCAATAATGCGTTGAGTTGTTTCTATATCTTCATCAACCGGTAGTGCAGGAGTTTTTTTAGGAGCGTAATCCAAAAGATTTTCACGCTGATACCTTGCTACTGCAGTAGACTTATCCGGATTAATAGGAAGTTCAAAACTATTCTGATCTTCAGGGGCTTTTTCCGGCACTTCCTGGATTTCCGGTTCTTTTGAGAGGGCCTGTGGTTCCGGTATTTCCTGCTGTGCTTCCGGTGCAGGAATACTTTCTTCCTGAGGTTCCGGCAAAACTAATTTCTGAGGTTCAGGCTCCTGAACCGGAGGTAAGGTTGTTTCTGGCACAACAGGAGCTGGTATAACTGGTTCAGGCAGCTTTGTTTCTTGTTTTGGAGTCTGTACAGAGGCAACAGGGGTTTGTGGCTGTAATTCGCTTCTGAGTTCTGTAATGAGCTCGTCTTTGAGCTGAGTTTTCAATTCATTTTTAAGGTCTTCTATATCAATATCTACAGAATTATAGGTGTCCGACGTAGTTGTTTTATTTTCGTAGTAGACATATTCACCTTCTTCTGTAATATGAGGTTCGGTAAAGTTATTTGTTTTGCTT
>JAEEGL013696842.1_pt1 | contig 11631 bp, 9 predicted proteins | sample 9134231 | NCBI WGS metagenome assembly JAEEGL01 (sample SAMN16246548, study PRJNA631951) | gut metagenome | biome: gut microbiome; feature: rumen; material: fiber-attached | host: Bos | place: Iran: Karaj | collected 2018-10 | reverse complement strand
GTCCATCTTGCCGGTAAGGGCGAATTCGACCATCATTTTCATGATGTCCATGCCCCATATTTGGGTGAACATCGTGTCGTATTCGCTACCGGGGAAGCGGTAGCCGGGGTCGTAGAAACGGACGGTGTCGTCATGGACGAAGCCTTGCATGAAGACTGGGCCGTGCTGTATGTTCAAGTCACGCAGCATGTTGAGAATGCGTTCCTGCACATTTCGCTTGTACATGCCCGCGTAGAAGGAGGGCGAGATGGTGCCGATGCCGACTTTTTCGAGCCCGAGTTCAAGATCGCCGAGATATCGGTCCGATGTTTTGGTAAGATGCGGGACTCCGTTGACGAAGATGTAGGTCATCGTGAAGTCGCCCTTGTTGCCCATGTACTTTTCGATAATGGCGTGGTGGTTGCTGGATTCCGCGCGGGCCGTTTCGAGGGCTGCCGGCAGTTCGGCGATGGAATTGCAGACGGTCTGGCCGCGTGAGCCCCGGCTGTGGGCGGGCTTCACAAGTACAGGAAAGACAATGTCTTCCGGTTTATTCGCGTCATACGTGGGAATGATATCGACATTGTTTCGCAGGCATGCGGTCTTGAATGCATCCTTGTCCGTCAATGTGAAAACCTGTTCCCAATTGCCGATGTAGCAGGGCAGGCCGAGTTTGTTGCAGATGTTGTAGTATGGCCGCTGGCAAGGGTCGATATGCGTGCTGATGACGGCTTCGACTTTTTCCCGCTTGCAGAAGTCGACGATTTCGTCTTCATCATAGATGTTGAACATGAGGGACTGGTCGGCGATTTTCTTGGCTGGCGAATCGGTCAGGTAGTCCGTGACGATGGTGTAAAGCCCCATTTCCTTGGCGGCTTTGACGAGTTTGCAATGGAGGTTGGCCCCTCCCAGAATAAGAATTTTCTTTGTCATTTCAAAAAACGGATGGATTTGGGTGTGGACTGGCGACGGCAATGGCTCATCTCAGAGCGGATACTGCCGGTTTTCAATGACTTGGCCAGCCTCTACCTTAGTCAGCCGCGGGATGCGGTTCTCCGCTTTCACGATGGCGCCGACGCAGATGTGGCAACCTTCTTCGATGACGGTGCCGTGGTCGATCATGGCGCCGATGTTGATCAGACAGCTGCGTTTGATGACGCAGGATGTGTTGACGACGGCCTTCGGCAGGATGATCGATCCGGACATGATGACGGCTGTCGGGCTGATGTAGGCGGTTGCGTGGACGATAGTCGCGAGTTTTATTCCGGCCGCCTCGATGCGCTGTCCGAGCATAAGACGCAGTTCGTTGTTGCCCAACGCGGGGAGCATTTCCGTCGCGTCATCCTTGAAATTGGCGAAGTCCACGCATTTTCCGATGACGTCCGGAGCGTTGCTGCCGTCGTCAAGAAAGGAAATGGTTTCATAGCGGCCGCTTTGCGCGGCCAGATCGGCGACCGTCCGGCCGAAACCGCCGGCTCCCAGAATGATCAGGCGCATAATGACTCCTTCTGTGTCATGGATTATTGTGAAATAAAAAAATAACTCACAATACCATATACTAAAAGCCGCCTAAAACAAACGAAAGCGACAAAAAAATCCACGGCCTTTGCTTGGGAAAGCCGTGGATTTCATGGGAAGATTTGCTTATGGCGAGTTGAGTTTACAGCCCCATGCGCCGTTTGAGAATCTCTTCGCAGATTCGGAGGTCTTCCTGCGTGTTGACGCCGCGGAGATCATCGCCATCGTCTGTCGGGAACGTTTCGACGTTAAGGCCCGCTTTGACCATCAGTTCAGGAACTTCCGTCAGATAGTATTCATGCTGAACGTTTTGCGAACCGACAAGCGGAAGATATTGGAACAGTGTTTTGCTGTCGAACACGAGAACACCTGCGAATAATTCTGTTATTTGAGCTTGCTCTGGTGTGCAATCCTTTCCTTCGACAATCGCCGCGAAGGCGCCGTTGCCGTCGCGCACGATGCGGGCCCACATTGTCAGTTCAGGATTCTGGGCTGTCAGCAATGTGCAGGCTGCATGGCGGGATTCGTGGTAGTCGCACATGGCCTGCATGATTTCGCGGCGGAAGAGCGGCATGTCACCGAATGTCACAAGAACTGTGCCGTCGAAATCGCGGAAGCGGTCTTCGCAGACCAGCACGGCGTGGCCGGTGCCTTTCTGCTCTGTCTGCTCGACGTAGTGGTATCTGTTTCCGAAATGGCTGATGATGGCGTCTTTCTTGTAGCCGACGACGATGTACGTATCGTCTTCCGGAATAAAATCCGTCTGTTCAAGAACGACTTGCAGAAGCGGCCTGCCGCCGACGCAATGCATTACTTTGGGTGGTGCGTCTTCCGCTTTGGTCAGTCTGGAACCTTTTCCTGCCGCTGGAATAATGATGCGTCTATTCATGATATCTTGCCGTATTTTCGTTTGTTAGAGTGATTTGACAGGGAGGTCGAGTTCCGTGTAGATTTTGGTGAGAATCTGTTTGATTTGCGGCAGTTTCGCCTCCATGTCCCGCACGAGTGCGAGCTGTGTGCGCGAACGGTCCAGATTCTGGCCGGGATAGTCGATCTGCGAATAGTAGATGTCTCCGTTGATATGGTCAGCGAGGAATCGGATGCCGTCTTCGGAGGTGATGACAAGAGACGCGAACGGAAGCAGTTCGAGCTCTTTGACGGTCAGCATGTCGCCGCATGCTTCGAGCCAGCCGCGAGCGTACTGTTCGTAAAGTGTAAGATTGCAACTGACTTTGGACAAGTCTTTTTCGTCGTCTTTCGCGGTGTTCGTGCCGATACGCATGCTGTCGCCGAAGTCATAGAGCGGAGAGGACGGCATGACGGTGTCCAAATCGATGATGGCGACGGGGTAATGCGTTTTGTTGTCAAAGAGGATGTTGTTGAGATTGCAGTCGTTATGGCAGATTCGCGTGGGAATTTCGCCTTTGGAGAGCGGCTCGGAGATTTTGGAGAACAGGGGGACGTGTGAGCGGATGAATTCAATTTCAGGCTGCACGTCTTTCACGCGATCCATTGGATTGGCTTTAATCGCTGTTTCAAGGTCTTTGTAGCGGCTGGCCGTGTTGTGGAAGTTCGGGATGACTTCATGGATTTTTTCCGGCGGGATGTCCGACATCTGGCGGATGAACGAACCGAATGCGAGGCCGGCCTGGTGGAATGTTTCTGGAGAGTTGGGCAGATCGAGCGAATAGACTTCGTCGAAATGCGTCATGAGCCGCCATGCCCCGCCGTCTGTGAAGATGTACGGCTTTCCGCCCTGCGTGGTGCGGGCCATTTGGACGGCGCCTTTCGGGGAGTTGCCTGGCAGTTTGAAATTGTCATGGAGGTGCTCTGTCACCAGCACGAAGTTGTCCATCAATGCCGCGATGTTCGGGAAGACATGCGTATTGATCCTTTGGAGCGTGTAGGAATGGATGTGGTGCAGTTTTGTCTCGATGTGGTAGGTCTGGTTGATGTAGCCTTTGTTCAGGCGTGTGATGGACACGACGTCGCCGTGGATGTTGAACTGTCTGACGACGGCCGCGAGCCGTTCGAATTCGTTCTTGTCAAGCGGTAGAATGGGCGTTGACTTGATGGCGACGGGATGGTAGGTGGGGACGAGATCCGCGACGATATGGCGGATGTCGTTGAAGTTGCTTTGGCTGGCCTCGGAGAGTTGCTTCAGTTTTTCCAGGAAGATCTCCGTGTTCATTTCGATGGGCTGGGCGATGTGGATAAGATGGTTCGCCGTTGTCTGGAGGCCCTCTTCGGACATCAGCTTTTCTTCGAAAAGTTTTTCTCCGGGACGGAGGCCCGTGTATTTGATTTTGATGTCGATGTCCGGTTTCAGGCCGGAGAGCTTGATGAGATTTCTGGCAAGATCGTCGATTTTGATGGGTTCTCCCATGTCCAGGACGAAGATTTCGCCGCCTTTGGCGTAGGTTTCCGCCTGCAGGACGAGCGAGACGGCTTCCGGAATCGTCATGAAGTAACGAATGATGTTGGGATCCGTCACGCAGACGGGACCGCCCGCCTCGATCTGCTTCTTGAAGAGCGGGATGACGGAACCGTTGGAGCCGAGGACGTTGCCGAAACGGACGGCGACGAATTCCGTTTTGCGGGACGGTTGGATCTTCGGAACGGATATGTCATGGTCATGGAGAAGTGGCAAAGCCGCGATGTTGCCTGTTTGCGAGACTTTGTTCATGGTCTGGACGACCATTTCGCAGAGACGTTTGGAGGCGCCCATCATGTTGGTTGGATTGACGGCCTTGTCCGTTGAAATGAGAAGGAAGCGTTCCGCGCCGTAGAGCATGGCGGCGTAAGCTGTTTTGTATGTGCCGAGGACGTTGTTCTTGATGCTTTCGCAGGGGGAGTCCTCCATGAGCGGGACATGCTTGTGCGCGGCCGCGTGGAAGACGATGTCCGGATGGTAGTCCTGGAACAATTGGAGCACTCTGCGTGAATCGCGAACAGAGCCGATAAGGACGGTGAGGTTCAGATTTTCGTGGTATTTCGCGAGAAGCTCCTGTTGGATGTCGTAGGCGTTGTTTTCGTATATGTCGAAGATAATGAGATGCTTGGGGTTGTGCGCCGCGATCTGGCGGCAGAGTTCGGAGCCGATGGAGCCGCCGCCGCCCGTGACAAGGATGACCTTGCCGGCGAGCTGGTTGAAGATTTCGTCCATGTTGACTTTGATGGGGGCGCGTCCGAGCAAGTCTTCGATCTTGACCTCCTGGATGGTGCGGATAGTCACTTCGCCGCTGGCGAGCTGGAGAAGCCCTGGTACGCTAAGAAGTTCGCAACCAGAGTCTTTGCAGATATTCAACAGTTGCTGTTTGTTTTCAAACGAGGCGGATGGAATGGCGAAGAGGATTTTGTGGATATTGTATTTCTCGACGCCTTTCAAGATGGCGTCGCGTCCGCCGATGATGGGCACGCCTTCCATGTTGCGGTTCCATTTGTTCGGATCGTCGTCTATGGCGCAGCAGATTTTCAGTTCGGATGAGGGGGATGTGTTCAAATCGCGGATGAGCATTTGGGCGGCCGCTCCCGCGCCGATGAGCATGACGCGGTTTTCCGGCGCGGGTTTGGACATGAGTTTGCGGAATTTCGCAAGTTCAAGTCGCATGAAACGGTAGAGAAAACGTGAGAAAAGCAGGAAGCCGAATTGGAAGATGCCGCCGATAAGGAAATAGGAGACTGGCATGCGTTGGAAGAACGAGTTGATGCCGACGATATGGAGGAGCAGGGTGACGGCGGTGGCGAAGCAACAGAGCCCGAGTTCGCGGTAGCTGGCGTATCGCCATAGGGAATGGTACAGTTTACAAAGACCGTAGATGATGATGGCGACCCATACGAAGTAGCTGACGAATGTGGAGTAGGAATGAAGAAGCTTGTCAGGAATCTGCGTGTAATGGCAGTCAAAGCGCGTCCAAAGGGCGATGAAATACGCCGCGTACATGGATATGAAATCGTACAGGACGAGGCAAAGCGCCATGATTTGCCATCTTTGAAGTGACTTGCGAGGAATATTCATGATTCTCAAGGCGAAATGGTTGGTTTAGACGTTATATTATCGTCGGAAGTCATGATGACTTCCAGGCACGAGTCCAAAGATTAATCCATAGTTAACATATGTCGTTAAGCCAAATAATCAAAATAAAACAAAGCTTTTTTACAATTAATGTAATTTTTTTACCACGATTTATTAAAGATTTAGGGAAATTGATATGAGAATCAGGGACTATGGTGTTGTCATCGGCGAGATGCCCGCGGGGCGTCTGAACAAGATAAGTGATGTTCCGGGCGTGACGGTCGGCCATTCAACCATTGTGGAAGGAAAACACAACACGGGCGTGACGGTCATTATGACTTCCGGTGAGAATCCGTTCCATCACAAACTTCCGGCGGCGAGTGTCGTTTTGAATGGATTCGGCAAGAGCCAGGGGCTTGTGCAGGTGGATGAACTTGGGCAGTTGGAGACACCGATCGCGTTGACGAACACGCTGAACGTCGGTCTTGTATGGGACGCATTGGTGGAATATGTCCTGCAACGTTGCGCGACGGACGGGCTGTCTGTTCCACCATCCATCAATCCCGTCGTCTGCGAATGCAACGACGCGCGGCTTTCGGACATCCGGAAGCGGGCTGTCGGCCAGAAAGAGGTCTTCGACGCGATTGCGGCGGCGACGGCGGATTTTGAGGAAGGAGCCGTTGGCGCAGGACGCGGGACAGTCTGCCATGGGCTGAAAGGCGGAATCGGAACTGCCTCCCGTCTAATGGAATACGATGGAAAAACCTACACGCTGGGCGTGCTGGTGCAGAGCAATTACGGGCGGTTGTCCGATTTGCGGATTGACGGCCGCCCTGTCGGCAGGGAGATCGCGAGCGGGGCGTTGGAGGAGGACAAAGGCTCCATCATCGTTGTCATGGGGACGGATCTGCCGTTGTCTGACAGGCAGATCAAACGGGTGCTGCGGCGGGCGGGCGTCGGTCTGGCCCGTGTCGGATCGTTTACGGGGCATGGCAGCGGGGAAGTGTTCGTCGGTTTCAGCACGGCGAACGCGATGGAAGGCGACGACAAGGCAATTCGCATGACGGAGTCATTCAGGGAGGATTTGATGAACGGCCCGTTTCGCGCGATGGCGGAGGCTACGGAGGAGGCGGTGTTGAACAGCATGTCCTGCTCCGTCGCCGTCGGCGATGTCAAAAGTCTGGCGGATTACTTGCCGCGGCTGCTAAAACATTAGTGGAAAAGACGATAGAGAAACAGCCGCCAGGCGACATGCGAGACGCAGACGATGTTCCGCAGAAAGACGCGCCGTCCACCCGTGACGGCGCGCCACAGCCATTCCAGTTTGATTTTTCGGATGAGCGGCGGCGCCCATGACTGCCTTTGCGTATGGAAGTCGAAGGCTGCTCCGACGCCGAACATGACAGGAACGGGAATGCGCCCAAGATATTGGTGCATCCATTTTTCCTGACGCGGGCCGCCTAGCGCCACCCATAGGAGATCAACCTTCTTTTCCCGCAGTTCGTCCGCCAGCGCTTCGATTTCCTCTTCGGTTGGCGGACGGAATGGAGGGCATTTCACACCGACGATCTGGATGTCCGGAAAACGGTTCCGCATGGTGTCCGCCAGTTGTTCGGCGACGCCTTCCGCGCCACCGTAGAAATAATGTTTCCAGCCACGTTTGACACCTTCTTCGCAGGCTTTTATGAAAAATGACGGGCCTGTGACGCGTTCGACGGGATGGCCGGCGGCGATGGTTGCGAATTTGGCGGTTGACGCACCGTCCGGATAGCTGAGGGAGGCATGGTTGAGAATGTCCGCTATTTCTCTGGGATGGCTGAAGTAATGATGGAGCAGATTGCCTTCGATGAAGCAGACGTAGTGCCTCCCGCCGCTGTCTACGAGCGACTGGACTTCGTCCACCGCCTGTCCCAATGACGAGACATTTATCTTCAAATCAAGCACTTGGACAGTGGTGGACATGGCGATGGACGAAATGCGGTGATTCAGTCTTTAAATTTATAGTACAGGCGGCAATGGCAGTATCCTTCGAAGTTCGGGTCGGCCATTTGCTCACGGAACTCCTTGCAGATGCACTTGTTCTCTTCCGTGCGCTGCAGGCGGCATGGGCAGTAGCCGCCTTTGGCCTTGAGGCCTTCGCGGATCGTCGCCACTATTTCCTTGTCTTCGTTGAGACGGATACCCATTATTTTTCCACTCCAAAATGATAAACGGTATGATGTTCATAAACCTGCCCGGGCTCAAGGCGCGGGGAGGGGAAGGAAGGCTGGTTGGGGGAGTCTGGCCACAGCTGCGTCTCCAGGCAGAAGGCGCCAAAACGCTTGTAGGGAGCGCCGTTCTTGCCGATTTCGCCGTTGAGCCAGTAGCCCATGTAGAACTGGACGCCGGGCTGGTCGGTATCGACGGTCAGCGTGATGCCCGTACGGTGGGAGACGGCCTTGAAGACGCCGAACTGCATCTTTCCGGGCTTTTCGGCGATGACGAAATTGTCGTCGAACGCGATGGGAAGGGCCTTGTCTTCGTAGATGGATTTGAAGGTGCGGCCTTTCGTGAGGTCGAAGGGGGAGTTGGCGACTGGCAGCGTGCGGCCGGTGGCGGCGAGATTGCCGTCGACTTCCGTATGACCGTAGGCGGTGGACCAGATTTCATGGTCCAGGCATTCATTGGCGGCTTCGCCGTTAAGGTTGAAATAGGCGTGGTTCGTCAGGTTGACGACGGTCGTCTTGTCCGTTGTGGCGCGGTAGTCGATTTTGAGCGCATTGTCATCTGTAAGTGTGTAGATCGCTTCAGCTTCGAGCTTTCCGGGGAAGCCCGCGTCGCCGTCTGGTGAAACGATGGCGAGTTTCAATGCGGAGTCACCGATGGGCGTGGCCTTCCACATGCGTCTGCCGTAGCTGTCGCCGCCATGGAGGGTGTTGCCTTTGTCGGGTTCGTTCAGAATGAGCTGGTATTTTTTCCCATCCAACGTGAAGGAGCCGCCGGTGATGCGGTTGGCGACACGGCCGATGAGCGCCCCGAAGAACGGGCCGTTGGGCTCGTATTCCTTCGGGTCGTGGTGGCCGAGGACGATGTCGGTCATTTTGCCGTTTTTATCCGGTACGAGAATGTTGACGATGGCGCCGCCCATGTCCGTGATTTTGACTTGGACACCGTTCTTGTTTGTCAATGTATAAAGACTGACGGCTTCGCCTTTTGTGGATACGAAGAATTTTTCTTGTTTCATGGTTGTTCTTTATTTGTATCTATTTATAATGAATTAAGTTGGTTGCTGACTATTTGTGGCCGAGATCTCCGGCGACCGCCTTCTGGATGATGTCCAGATAGTCTTTCTTCGGAAGGACGCCGTTGATTTCGGTGATGATTTTGCCATCGGGGGTGATTATGACAGCGTAAGGGATCTTCTTCCCTTTCATCTGAAGGCGTTCGCGGATAATGTCATGATGGCGGATCTGCTCCTCCGGCTGGGGGAATTTCTGCGGCGTGTCAAGATAGAGGAGGATGAGGGCGCGTTTGGCGATCTGCTGGAAATCGCGCGTGTCGAGGACGCTTTTGCGGAGGCTGACAGACGCGCCATCCCAGTCCGATCCGGCGTTCAGGACGAAAATTTTCTTGTTGGCCTTCTTGGCGGCCTTGACGGCTTCGTCATAATGAATATACCAGCCTGGAATTGGCGCGGCTTTCCATTTGCCTTGTTTTGGGGGCAGGGTGTCTGATTTGCCAAGTTTTTTTTCAGCGTTTTTTGGCGGGTGTGGCGCCTTCGGTTGCCCCATGGCTGTGAATTGGACACATAACAAAGCGGTAATCAACAACATCCAGAATTTTTTCATGTTCAGCTCCTTTTTTATTTCGGGAAATCAATCCAACTTTTTTGAAAAAATAGTCTGTCTGTCTTATTTTTCAATTCATGGTGACTTATATTATATCTAAAAATGTTCAAATGGACCTCGCATTGGAAAAAGGAACGGACATGGAATTGCGAAAAACTTTTGGCCGGTTTGTCGATGGTGGCGCGTTGACGCCGAAGGGATGGTTGCGTCGCCAGCTGAAATTGCAGGCGGACGGACAGGCCGGAAGCCTGGATAAGTTCTGGCCGGATGTGAAGGACTCCGCCTGGATCGGCGGCAATGCGGAAGGCTGGGAGCGCGTTCCGTATTGGTTGGACGGTTTCATCGATCTGGCCTGGCTGCTGGATGACGACGATATGAAAGCCCGCGCAAAACGTTACATCGACGCCATTTTCGCGAACCAGTGCGCAGACGGGTGGATCTGCCCATGCCCTGTGGAGAAGCGGGCGGACTACGACATGTGGTCGTTGTTCCTGCTGGCGAAAGTACTGCATGTGTGGCACCGTCGGACGGGCGACCCGCGGGTCGCCCCCGCGCTGATGGAGGCGTTCCGCCAGTTGAGAAGCCATTTGGCGGCGAATCCATTGAAGAACTGGGGAAAGTACCGCTGGTACGAAGGGCTGGGGGCGTTGGCGTGGCTGTTTGAGGAGACGAAGGAGCCTTGGCTGCTGGTGCTAGCGGAGCGGATTCGGCAGCAAAGCTATGATTATCCGTCGCTGGTGGCGAACTGGCCATATACGTCAAAAGCCAAGAGATGGACGTTCGAAGAGCATGTCGTCAATCTCGGCATGGTGCTTCATTCGGAGCTGTTCTACCAAAGGCTTCATCCGGAATCGGATACGGACGGCGAGGCGTTCGCTGAGGCGATTCTGGCGAATCTCATGAAATACCATAGCATGGCGACCGGCATGTTTACGGGCGATGAATGCGTTTCGGGCAACAGTCCATCGCAGGGCACGGAACTGTGCGCCGTTGTGGAAGCCATGTATTCCGAGGAACTTCTGCTGGCAGCCACGGGCCATCCCGTGTGGGGCGACCGTCTGGAGAAACTGGCCTTCAACGCGTTGCCGGCAGCCTGCTCGGCGGACATGTGGACGCATCAGTATGACCACGCCACCAATCAGATCGGCTGCCAGAAGGAACCGACTCCCATCTGGAGCACCAACGGGCCGGAGGCCCATCTCTTCGGCTTGGAGCCGAATTACGGCTGTTGCACGGCGAACCATGGGCAGGGCTGGCCGAAACTGGCCGCTTCCGCCTTCCTGCTTGGCGACCGTTCCATCATCTCCGCGTTGATGCTGCCATGCCGTCTGGAGACGGAAATCGACGGCGCGCAGATTGTTTGCGACATCGAGACGGATTATCCGTTCCGCGATACGGCGACCTATACGATCACCGTTTCCCAACCGGTCACGTTTGATTTGAAGATCCGTATTCCAGGCTTTGCGCAAGCCGCTGAAATCGACGGCAAACCCGTGAAGACGGGCGATTTCCATGTGATTTCCAAAACATGGGAAGGCAAGACCGAATTGAAGGTGCAACTGACATTCGAGCCGCAGTTTGTGGAACGTCCGCGCGGCATGTCCGTCCTGTGGCGGGGGCCGTTGCTTTTCTCGCTGCCGATACCGTCTCGTTCGGAAAAACATGAATATGTGCGGGATGGCGTCGAACGGAAGTTCCCGTATTGCGACTACGAATATTTCGCGACGGCGCCGTGGAACTATGGATTTGCGGGACAACCTGTTGGCGTTGAGGAACATCCATTGCCGGATATGCCGTTTGCGGAAGACCGTCCGCCCATCACGATCACCATTCCGATGACGCGGATCCCATGGGCAATCCATGAGAAGAGCCTGGCGATCGCGGCGCCGCAGCCGTCATCCTTGACGCCGGAAGGCCCTGCGGAGCAAAAGACGATGATTCCTTTTGGTTCGACGATGCTACGGATGACGGAAATGCCGATCGTCAAGGCGGACTGACAGGACTCATCATGACTTTTCATGAAAGCCGCCAGGCTGTTTGATGACTATTCCTTATATATTTATATAGTTAAAAACGGAGCAGATCATGTTTGAGAAATGGTTTCATTTGAAAGAGCACCACACGGATGTCAAAACGGAAATTCTCGCCGGCGTGACGACGTTTCTGGCGATGGCGTACATCTTGGCGGTCAACCCCAATATCCTGTCGGCTTGCGGGATGGATCGTGGCGGCGTGCTGATCGCGACGGCGTTGGCGTCATTCGTGGGAACCGCCCTGATGGCGATACTGGCG
>JAEEGL012938976.1_pt1 | contig 11631 bp, 12 predicted proteins | sample 9134231 | NCBI WGS metagenome assembly JAEEGL01 (sample SAMN16246548, study PRJNA631951) | gut metagenome | biome: gut microbiome; feature: rumen; material: fiber-attached | host: Bos | place: Iran: Karaj | collected 2018-10 | reverse complement strand
GAAACGACGCGGATTCCTTCGTCTTCCAGACCGAGAAGGCTCTGAAGGAAGTCGGCGACAAGATCGACGCCGGCCAGAAGTCGACGGTCGAGGCTGACATCGCCGAGCTGAAGGCAGTCCTCGAGCGCACGAAGGATCAGAGCGACATCAGCGATTCCGATATCGACGCGTTAAAGAGCGGCAGAGAAAAACTGATGAACGACGCGCAGCAGCTCTTCGCGAAGATGTATGAGAACGTCCAGGGCGCGGCCGGCCAGGCAGGCCCCGATATGAGCGGCATGGGCGGCATGGGAGGCATGGGCGGTTCCCAGCCCGGCCCCGACATGAATGCCGGCTCTTCCTCCTCCGACGACGTCGTGGATGGGGATTACAGAGAGATCTGAGCGATGAAGGGCACAAAGTTCGGACGGCGGCCATGCTCGCATGAGCCGCCGGGCGAATTTGGTGGCCGAACGGACATGAGACAAAAAGCAGCGCGAACGCAAGTGAGCGATGCGATTGTCGCATGGACGTAGGAGCGCGAAAGTGCGAAGCACGGAGCGATCCGTGTATCGCGAGTGCTTTCGCAATTTAATTAGTTCTAAATAAGGTTTCCACAAGCCATACGGCATGAGACCCCTCTTACGCCGTATGGCTCTCAGTGTGTTAAGGCACCACAAACCATCACAGAGGAATCATTAACCTATGGCAGAACAGAAACGCGATTATTACGAAGTCCTCGGCCTGGAGCGGAACGCTTCGGATGAGGAGATCAAAAAGGCATATCGTGTGCTGGCGAAGAAGTACCACCCGGACATGAATCCCGGCGACAAGGACGCGGAGGCAAAGTTCAAGGAGGCCTCCGAGGCTTACGCAGTCCTTTCCGACGCGGAGAAACGGCGCCAGTACGACCAGTTCGGGCATGCCGCCTTCGACGGAGGCGCAGGGTTCGGCGCGGGCGGATTCGACTTCAACAGCGCGGACTTCGGCGACATTTTCGGAGATATCTTCGGCGACCTGTTCGGCGGTGGCAGGACGCGCCGGGGCGGCGCGCAGGCGGGCCCCATGAAGGGCGCGAACATCCGCACCAGCGTGCGCATCACTTTCCTTGAGGCCGTCTTCGGCGTCGAGAAAGAGCTGTCGCTCGACCTGAAGGATCCCTGCCCGACCTGCGGCGGCAGCGGCGCAAAGCCCGGCACGACCCCGCAGATGTGCCCCAAGTGCGGCGGCAAAGGCCAGGTCGTGTTCACGCAGCAGTCCTTCTTCGGTATGATGCGGAACGTGCAGACCTGCCCGGACTGCCAGGGAACCGGACAGATCATCCGGGACAAGTGCCCGGACTGCGGCGGCACCGGTTATAAGACGAGCCGGAAGAAGATCCAGGTCTCGATCCCTGCCGGTATCGACAACGGGCAGAGCGTCAGGATCCGCGAGAAGGGCGAGCCCGGCAGCGGCGGCGGACCGCGCGGCGACCTGCTGGTGGAAGTGATCGTATCGCCTCATCCGTCATTCGCGAGACAGGACTACGACATCTTCTCCGAAGTGAAGATGTCCTACGCGGTGGCGGCGCTCGGCGGTTCCGTGATCATCGACACGGTCGACGGCAAGGTGGTGTACGACGTCAAGGCGGGCACGCCGACGAACACGCGCGTCCGGCTCAAAGGAAAAGGCGTGCCGACGCTGCGCAACAAGAACGTCCGCGGCGACCACTATGTGACGCTCGTCATCGATACGCCGACAAAGCTCAGCAAGGAAGCGAAGGAACTCCTGCGCCAGTTCGACGCGGCGACAGGCGGCAGCCTGGACGCGGCTTCCCGGGCGGAGAAGGGCGGCAAGCCGAAGGAAGAGAAAAAGAAGAAATTCTGGAAATCATGAGAGGAGGCGCGCTCCGCTTTTCCCAGCGGACGGCGCGGTGATCAGGCTGTATGAAATGGTACCGGTTTCGGGTGAGGACTAAAACGGCGGCGGAGGATATCCTCGTGGCAGCCATGCAGGATATCGGCCTTTACGGGGCGGAGATCTCGGATCACGTCCCGCTGACGGCGGCGGAGAAGGAGCAGATGTTCGTGGACATCCTGCCGGACACGCAGCCGGACGACGGCTCCGCGGTCGTCTCATTCTTTGTGGAACAGGCGGAGGACGGATCTGTCGGGATCGATGGCGAACGGCTTCTTCCGGAGGAAGTGAAGAGCCGGATGGAGCAGGTGATCAGCGAACTCCGGGAATACTCCGACGTGATCGGCGATGGCGCCGTGACGGTGGAGGAGACGGAGGACGTCGACTGGATCAACAACTGGAAGCAGTATTTCCACCAGTTCTGGATCGACGACATCCTGGTGATCCCTTCCTGGGAGAAGGCGGAGACCGAAGAGAAGGAGCCTCTCCTTGTCTTCCACATCGATCCCGGCACGGCATTCGGCACCGGAATGCATGAGACGACACAGCTCTGCATCCGGCAGATCAGGAATTATCTCACACCGGAGACAAAGCTCCTCGACATCGGTACCGGGAGCGGGATCCTCTCGATCCTCGCGCTGAAGCTCGGCGCGAAGGAAGCAGTCGGCACCGACCTCGACCCGAACACGGAGCCGGCGATCCGGGACAACCTCGCCCAGAACGGCGTGGATCCGGCGGGATTTACGCTTTTCCTCGGGAACCTGATCGATGACCGCGGCGTTCAGGACGCCGTGGGCTATGAGAAATATGATATCGTCGCAGCCAACATCCTGCCGGATGTGCTCATCCCGCTGACGCCGGCGGCCGTCGCCGCCATGAAGCCGGGTGCGGTGTACATCACGTCAGGGATCCTCGCCGGCCGGGAGGAGAGCGTCGCGGAAGCGATGCGCGCGCAGGGCCTGGAGATCGTATCGGTCACGGCGCAGGGCGAGTGGCGCTGCGTGACAGGAAGGAAACCCTGAGAATGCTGCAGATCTTCATGGATCCCTCTGCGCGGCAGGGGGATCTGCTGACAGTGCAGGGAAGTGAATACAACCACATCCGGAATGTGCTCCGTATGAAGCCGGGCGAGGAAGTCAGCGTCCGCTTTGAGGAGGACCCGGATGAGTACCGGTACGGGATCGAGTCCTTTTCGGAGGACGCGGTCCTGCTTCGTCTGCGCTTCGTAAAGAGCGCGGACGCGGAGCTCCCCGTCCGGGTGTATCTTTTCCAGGGACTCCCCAAGTCGGACAAGATGGAGCTCATCGTCCAGAAAGCCGTGGAGCTCGGCGCCTGCCGGATCATTCCCGTCCAGACGGCGAGATCCGTCGTGAAGCTGGACGAGAAGCGCGCGGAGAAGAAGGCGGCGAGATGGCAGACGATCGCGGAGAGCGCGGCGTCCCAGTCCCACCGCGGGGCACTGCCGCAGGTCGCGCCGGTCATGAGCTATTCGGAGGCACTCGCATACGCAAAAGCCGAGTGCGGCGTGCGGCTGATCCCGTATGAGCTGCAGGAGCCCGGGCAGACGAGGCGGATCCTGGATCAGATAAAGCCCGGGGACAGCGTCGCGGTCTTCATCGGACCGGAAGGCGGATTCGAACCGGGAGAGGTGGAAGCGGCGAAGGAAGCCGGCTTTGTCCCGATCTCGCTGGGGCGCAGGATCCTGCGCACGGAGACGGCGGGACTTGCTTTCCTGAGTTTTATGATATACTGTCTTGAGCTGTGATGCGCAGGACAGAAGCTTTTCAACATACGGGACATATATGAAAGAGATCTACCTGGACAATTCCGCGACGACCCGGGTCTTTCCGGAGGCCGCGGACCTCATGCACAAGATCTGTACGGAGGAATACGGCAACCCTTCCAGCATGCACCACAAAGGCGTGGAGGCGGAGCGCCGCATCACCGAGGCGAAGCAGACACTGGCCGACATCCTGAAGGTCGACCGCAAGTGCCTGTATTTCACTTCCTGCGGCTCGGAGTCGGACAATCTCGCGATCATCGGCTGCGCCCTCGCTGCGGAGCGGGAGGGAAAGCATCTCGTCACGACGAAGATCGAGCACCCTGGCGTCCTGGAAGCGATGCGGCATCTGGAGTCGCTCGGCTTTGAGGTGACGTACCTGCCGGTGGACGCGGACGGCCTCGTCACGCCGCAGCAGGTGGCGGACGCGGTGAGAAGCGACACGGTGCTCGTCTCGATCATGCACACGAACAACGAGATCGGGGCGCTGGAGCCGGTCGCGGAGATCGGAGCGGCGATCCGGAAGAAGAATCCGAAGACACTGTTCCACGTGGACGCGGTGCAGGGCTTCGGCAAGGCGAAGATCCTGCCGGCAAGGATGAATATCGACCTGCTCGCGGCGAGCGGGCACAAGATCCACGCGCCGAAGGGCGTGGGACTCCTGTATGTCGCGCCCCGCGTGAAGATCCGGAACCTGATCTACGGCGGCGGGCAGCAGGGAGGCCTCAGGTCCGGCACGGAGAACGTGGCGGGCATTGCCGCGATGGCGCTCTCCGCAAAAATGCTGTACGACAGCCTGGAAGAGGATACGGAGCGGCTCTATTCCCTGAAGGAGCGGCTGATCTGCGGCGCGCTGGAGATCCCGGACGTCACGGTCAACGGCAGGACGGGAAGGGACAGCGCCCCGCACATCGTGAGCCTCTCCGTGCGCGGCGTGCGGGCGGAAGTGCTTCTTCACGCGCTGGAGGATAAAGGCGTCTACGTCTCATCAGGCAGCGCCTGCTCGACCAACCACCCGCATCCCTCGGACACGCTGACCGCGATCGGTATCGACAAGGATCTCATCACGAGCACGATCCGGCTGAGCACGTCGGTGATGACGACGGAAGAAGAGATCGATGCGGCTGTCGCGGCTCTGAAGGAGATCATCCCCTTCCTGCGGAGATACACAAGGCACTGAGTCTGCGGGACACACCTGATCTTACAGGAACAGCCTCCGGCAGACCGGAAGAAAGATTACAGGACCATGAAATACCAGTCATTTTTGATCAAGTATGCCGAGATCGGCATCAAGGGAAAAAACAGGAACACATTCGAAGACGCGCTGGTGCGGCAGATGAAGATCTCCTTAAAGCGCTGCGAGGGAAAATTCACGATCTCCAAATCCTCCGGCAGGATCTTTGTCGACGCGCACGGCGAATACGACTTCGATGAAGTGATCGACGCGCTCTCGCATGTCTTCGGCATCGCGGGCATCTGCCCGATGCGGATCCTGCAGGAGATCCCGCCGCAGGAGCTGAAAGAAGAGGTCGTGAATTTCCTTCGGGACGAGTATCCGGAAGGGGAACACACCTTCAAGATGCACGTAAGAAGGCTCGACAAGCGCTATCCGTTCGACTCGATGGAACTGAACGCCATGCTCGGCGAGGCGGTCCTTGAGGCGGAGCCGGAGCGCTTTTCCGTGGACGTGCACGAACCGGAGATCATGATGACGGTGGAGATCCGCGAGCGCATCTACATGTACTCGCACATCCTGCCCGGACCCGGCGGCCTGCCCGTCGGCTGCGGCGGCAAGGCGATGCTGTGCCTCTCCGGGGGCATCGACTCCCCTGTCGCGGGCTACATGATCTCGAAGCGCGGCATCCGGCTGGACGCGGTCTACTTCAACGCGCCGCCCTACACGAGCGAACGCGCGCTGCAGAAGGTCATCGATCTCGCGAAGATCGTTTCCTCCTACGCAGGCCCGATCTACCTCCACAACATCAACTTCACGAAGATCCAGCTCACGATCTACGAGAAATGCCCGCATGAGGAACTGACGATCATCATGCGCCGCTATATGATGCGCATCGCGGAGCTCCTCGCGAAAAAGGCGGATGCGCACGCGATCATCACGGGCGAGAGCCTGGGGCAGGTCGCGTCACAGACCATGCAGTCGCTCGAATGCACGAATGCCGTCTGCACGCTGCCGGTCTACCGGCCGCTCATCGGCTTCGACAAGGAGGAGATCATCGCGGTCTCCAAGCGGATCGGCGCCTACGAGACCTCGATCCTGCCCTACGAGGACTGCTGTACGATCTTTGTCGCGAAGCACCCGGTCACGAAGCCGGTCCTCGACGTCATCGAGCGGCATGAGCACGCGCTCGACGACGTGATCGGCGAAATGGTCGAGGAAGCGATCCGGACCGATGAGATCATCATGGTCATGCAGGACGGGACGAAGATCGTCAAGGAAGCGAAGGACGAACCACAGTAAAAGCAAAGGGAGCGCGCAGCTGCCTGCGCGCTCCCGGTGATCTTTCTTCGTTGTGATCCGGACGTCTTACCCGACTGTGTAAGGCTCCAGAACCTTCAGGATCTCGTCCATCTTGTCGTCCGCATGGATATTCAGGTCGATCGGCTTGGACAGGTCGAGCGAGAAGATGCCCATGATGGACTTCGCGTCGATGACATACCTGCCGGAGACGAGGTCGAAGTCATAGTCGAACTTGGTGAGATCATTGACGAAGGATTTGACCTTGTCGATAGAGTTCAGAGAGATCTTGATCGTTTTCATTGAATAATTACCCCCGAGATGATTATTTCGTGCTGTGACCTGCGTCACGGTACTGAGTCAGGAGCGGCACCCCCGCCTCTTCTTACAAAAGGTAGTATAGCACACCGGGGGATGCAAAAAAAGGGGAACGGCATGCGCGTCGCCTTTCACAACCTGGGCTGTAAGGTCAACAGCTATGAACTGGATATCGTGCGGCAGCAGTTCCTGGAAGCGGGATATGAAGAAGTTCCCTTCGACCGGGAGGCGGACGTCTATATTGTAAACACCTGCAGCGTGACGAACATCGCGGACAGGAAGAGCCGCCAGATGCTCCACCGCGCGAAGCGGACGAACAAGGACGCGGTCGTGATCGCGATGGGCTGCTACGTCGAGACGGCAGGCAAGGACGTGCTGAAGGATGAGGCGGTCGATCTCGCGATTGCCAACAAGGACAAGAAGAACACGCTCGCGATCCTGAGAGCCTATGAGAAGAGCGCCGTGGAAACAGGCGCGGCGGCAGAGATAAGCACACCCGGCTCCGTGCTGCTGAAGCACGCCGGCAGGACCCGCGCGGACATCAAGATCCAGGACGGCTGCAACCAGTTCTGCACCTACTGCATCATTCCTTATGCGCGGGGAAGGATCGAGAGCCGGCCGCAGGAGGAGATCCTGGAAGAGATCCGGCAGATCGCGGCGGACGGGATCCGCGAAGTCGTGCTGTCGGGGATCCACATCAGCTCCTACGGGAGAGACGAGGGACGGCAGCCGGAGGACGCACTGCCCGAACTGATCGACCGGATCGCGGAGATCCCGGACATCGAGCGGATCCGGATCAGTTCCGTGGAGCCCGGGATCATGACGCAGCGCTTCATAGACCGCGCCGCGCGCAATGAAAAGCTCTGCCCGCACTTCCACATGTCGCTGCAGAGCGGCTGCGACCGCACGCTGAAGCGGATGAACCGGCACTATACGGCGGACGAGTACTATGAGAGCGTCCTCCGCCTCCGGGATGCTTACCGGGATCCCGCGATCACGACGGATGTCATCGTCGGCTTTCCGGATGAGACGGAACAGGATTTTGAGGCGTCGAGAGCTTTTCTGGAAAAGGTGAACTTCTACCAGATCCACGTGTTCAAGTACTCAAGGCGCAGCGGAACCCCCGCCGCGGTCATGGAAGGCCAGATCCCGGAGAGCGAAAAGGCAAGGCGGAGCGACATCCTGCTCGCGCTGACCGCGGCACAGGCGGCGGACTACCGCGCCGCGAGGATCGGCAGGCAGGAGGCGGTCCTTCCTGAGGATGCCGTGCTTGCGGACGGCAAGAAATGGGTCCGCGGACACACCGAGCGCTACGTGGAATATCTCATCCCGGAGGAAGCAGCGGCTTCCGGCCGGATGGTGAGGGGGACGGCGGCCTGGCTGAAGGAACCGGGCGGCCTGATGATACTGAAAGACCCGCAAGTTTGAAATGAACGGCAATTGTAGTAATATTAAGAGGAGCGGCGACATCGCTTATTAAGGATAAGAGGACACGATGGATAATTACGGAAATTTGCAGTATCAGAGCGAAGACCTCGGCAATACCCAGTATTTCAAGGTACAGCCGGACCAGGAGAGCGGCGTGAAGAAGGTGCTCTCTGTCGTGTATGAAGCCCTTTCCACGAAGGGTTACGACCCGGTCAACCAGATCGTCGGCTATATCATGTCCGGCGACCCGACCTACATCACGAACTACATGGGCGCGAGAAGCCTGATCATGAAGGTGGAACGCGACGAGCTGGTCGAGGAGATCCTGGAGAGCTATATCAAGAACAACCGCTGGAAATAAGCCATGCGGATCATGGCGCTTGACTACGGCTCGAAGACGGTCGGCGTCGCGCTCAGCGACCCGCTGCTGATGACCGCGCAGCCGCACTCGATCTTAAGGCGCGACAGGGAGAACGCACTCCGGAAGACGCTCTCGCAGATCGAGGAGATCGTGCACCGGGAGGACGTGCGACTCATTGTGGTGGGCCTTCCCCTGAATATGGACGGCACGGAAGGAGAACGTGCCGTGCTTTCGCGTGCATTCAGGGAAAAGGTGGAGCAGCGCTGCGGCGTGCCCGCGGTGATGTCGGACGAGCGTCTGACGACGGTGGAAGCGGATGAGACCATGGACAGCCTCGGCCTGCGCGGACGGAAGGAACGGGCGCAGTACGTTGACATGATCGCAGCCGGAGTGATCCTGCGGGAATACATGGACAATCACCCGGAGGAGATGGAAAGACTCCGGAGGGAGAGAGAATAGAGATGGAAAAGATCGATTTTATGCTGGATGACGGCTCGTCAGAGGCATTTTACATACTTGACAGGGCGAAGCTCGGCGGAGCGGATTATCTTCTGGTATCGGACCTGCTTCCGGAGGAAGCTGAAGAGAGGGCTGGGACGGAAGAGGAGGAAGGGACGGTCCTGATCCTGAAGGACGTCGCGGATCCCGACGCGAAGGAAGCGGTCTATGAGATCGTGGAGGATGACGACGAACTGTCTGCAGTATGTGCGTTATTGAAGGAAACACTGGAAGAACTCGGCATCGAAACCTGAGTATAATCCGCCGGATGGAGGATAATTTTGGCGAATCTGAAAAAAGAGAATACGGATCATGACGGAAAGCTGAGGATCATCCCGCTTGGGGGCCTCGAGCAGATCGGCATGAATATCACTGCCTTCGAGTACGATGACAGTATCGTTGTCGTGGACTGCGGCCTCGCATTCCCGGAAGACGACATGTACGGGATCGACCTGGTCATCCCGGACGTCACATACCTCGAAGAAAACATCGACAAGGTCAAGGGCTTTGTCATCACTCACGGACACGAGGACCACATCGGCTCGCTCCCTTACGTACTGAAGAAGATCAATGTTCCGGTCTACGGCACGCGGCTCACGATGGGCATCATCGAGCACAAGCTGGGAGAGCACGACATGCTCGGGACGACGCGCCGCAAGGTCGTGAAATTCGGACAGACCGTCACGCTCGGCAAGTTTAAGGTAGAATTCATCAAGACAAATCACAGCATCGTCGACGCGGCGGCGCTCGCGATCACATCTCCCGTGGGGACGGTCGTCCACACGGGCGACTTCAAGGTCGACTACACGCCGGTCTACGGCGACGCGATCGACCTGCAGCGCTTCGCGGAGCTCGGGAAAAAGGGCGTGCTCGCCCTCATGTGCGACTCCACGAATTCGGAGCGGCCGGGCTTTACGCAGTCGGAGAAGACGGTCGGCAAGACGATCGACCGGCTGTTCCAGGAACATAAGGACACGAGGATCATCATCGCGACGTTCGCCTCGAACGTCGACCGCGTGCAGCAGATCATCAATTCGGCCTACAAGTACGGCAGAAAAGTCGTCGTCGAAGGCCGCAGCATGGTCAACATCATCGACACCGCGTCGAAGCTCGGATGCCTCAACGTCCCGGACAACACGCTGATCGAGGTGGACCAGCTGAAAAACTACCCGGAGCGGAACACGGTCATCATCACGACCGGGAGCCAGGGCGAGAGCATGGCGGCACTGTCCCGCATGGCGGACAACACGCACCGGAAGATCTCGATCACGTCGGGCGACACGGTGATCTTTTCCTCGCACCCGATCCCGGGCAACGAGAAGGCGGTCACCAACGTCATCAACAAGCTCCTCGTCAAGGGAGCCGACGTCATTTTCCAGGACGTGCATGTATCCGGGCACCCCAGCCAGGAGGACGTCAAGCTGATCTACACGCTGGTGCAGCCGCGCTACGCGATCCCGGTCCACGGAGAGTACCGGCACCTCAAGGCGCAGGCGGCCCTGGCCCAGGATCTGGGTTACAACAGGAACGACATCTTCCTCCTGCAGTCCGGCGACGTGTTGGAACTTTCCGGGGAAGATGCTAAAATAAATGGTCATGTACACGCCGGCGCGATCATGGTCGACGGCCTCGGCGTCGGCGATATCGGCAACTCGGTGCTGCGGGAGCGCCAGCATCTGGCGCAGGACGGCATCGTGGTCGTCAGCTTCGCGGTCGACGCCGTAAACGGCGATCTCCTGACGCTTCCGGAGATCACGTCCCGCGGCTTCGTGTACGACAAGGACAAGGTCAGCGAGGAACTTCTCGGAGAAGCCGGCCTCGCGGTGCTGGACGTCGTGGAGAAGGCGGCAGAGAAGATGAAGGGCGGCAGTCCGGACACGGCGCGCCTCGGCAATCTCGTCAGAGAAGCGCTGAGCAGCCATTTCTGGAAAAAGACGGAGAGACGGCCGATCATCCTGCCGATGATCCTGAGCATAGAGCCGTAACAGACCGCTGTATTCCGGCAGCTGCCGGAGGCGGAAGAACGGCACGGACATGGGGTTGACGCATGTTAAAGAAGATATCGTTTTTTGACATCATCGGAACGATGATCAAATATGTCCTGATCGTGGTGCTGATCCTTTTCTTCATCCGGAAGGCGAAGGACTTCTACCGGATGGGTTACAGCATCTTTGACCAGAAGCCGGTCGCGGCGGAGGGACAGGGCGTGGACGTGACCGTCACGATCACGAACGGGCTCTCGTCCAGAGACCTCGCGGCGATGCTGAAGGAGAACGGACTGATCGAGGACACACTCACTTTCCTGATCCAGGAGAGGCTGTCGGAATACCATAATGAATGGAAGGCGGGGACCTACATACTCTCGACCGAGATGACGACCGACGAAATGCTGGCGGAGATCAGCCCCGGGGAAGAATCAGAGGACGGCACGGAGTGACCCCGCGCGTGGCAGAGGAAAGCTTCGGAAATATGGAGGAGAGGTTTGCGGTGTTTGCTGCGGCGATGGCACCCGGGAACCCTCCTCTTTTGCGTGCTCTGGAAGAGAAAGCGCGCGCGGACGGCGTGCCCGTCATCCGTCAGGGGACGCAGAGCCTGATCCGCTTTCTGCTCGAACTGAAGAGACCGCAGCGCATTCTGGAAGTCGGGACCGGCGTCGGGTTTTCCGCGCTCCTCATGCGCGATGCGCTGGGCGGGGCTTGTGAGAGCGATGACGCGCTGAGCGGAGCATGTGAGAACAATGACACGCTTCGCGATGCCTGCGAGAATGACGACATGCTGCGCGAAGCTTGTGAGATCGTCACGATCGAGAAGGATCCCGCGCGGGCAGCCGAGGCGGAGCGGAACTTCGCTCAGGCCGGCTGCGGGCAGATAAAGCTGCTTACCGGCGAGGCGGAAGAG
>JAEEGL012245889.1_pt1 | contig 11631 bp, 15 predicted proteins | sample 9134231 | NCBI WGS metagenome assembly JAEEGL01 (sample SAMN16246548, study PRJNA631951) | gut metagenome | biome: gut microbiome; feature: rumen; material: fiber-attached | host: Bos | place: Iran: Karaj | collected 2018-10 | reverse complement strand
TCAGGGTCCGGAAAGTACCGGAAGCATAAGGAAAAAGCGCAGCCGGAAGCAGCAATGCTTCCGGCTTTTTATGTTTCCGCGGTTATGCAGCAGCGGCGCCTTTATTTTTTGCACAGGCAGTGCAGGACGGTTCCGTCCTCCGGCTTGTAGATCCTTCCCTTTTCATAGAGGATAACCTCCAGGCCTGCCCGGTCCGCGAACCCGATCAGTTCCGGCGCCTCAAAGGCTTCCCAGTAGATATGGGCGTTGGCATAGGGATAGAATTTCCGTCCCTGCAGGCAGTCCGGATGATGTTCCTCCAGGTAACGGTAGTCATGGGCTGAAAAGCTCACCAGGCCGCCTTTTTTCAGAACCCGCTTCCATTCCGCCATACATTCCAGCTTATAATCCTCTCCGTACAGCAGGCCGAAGGTCTGGGCCCAGACCAGCACCACATCAAAGGATTCATCCGGAAAAGGCAGCTTTTTCCCGTCGTACTCAATAAACGGAACGGTATATCCCCTGGCGGCGGCCAGCTGGGTGACCTTCGCAATCACTTCCCCGGAAATATCAACGCCGGTCACGTCAAACCCCATGTCTGAAAGCACAAAGGCCTCCCGGCCCAGGCCGCAGCCGATGTCCAGGATCTTCGCGCCTTCGGGGAAAAACCGGATCACGGACTGCTCCCACTCCTTCAGGGTGGGATTCCATTCCAGCATTTCGTCCACATGTTTCTTTTCCTCGTACCACTGTGAAACAATGTCAGCCATATTCAGTTCTTCCCCCGCTTTTCCGTTTGCCGTTTTTTCCATTATACCATGATTTCCGGCATTCCGGAATCCCCCTTTCTTTTCACAGGCTGAGGCGAATATCCTCCCTGCGCGGGCAGCGGAGGAAATATTTTTTCCGCGGATGTTGTATAATGCCCTTATCTGCGCGTCTAAACAGGTGAAAGGGGGCATGAAACGCCATGGAAACGGTAAAGGGCCCTTGCCGTTCGGCTGAAGAGGAAATCACGTTCCTGGTGGAAACGCACCAGCTTGCCCTGCTGCGCCTGTGTTTTGCCTATCTGCACGACCGGGCGCTGGCGGAGGACGCCGTCCAGGAAACCTTCCTGAAAGCGTACCGCAGGCTGGACCAGTTCCGGGGAAACGCCAATGTAAAAACCTGGCTTTCAGCCATAGCGATCAACTGCTGCAGGGATATGAGCCGCGGAAGCTGGTTCAGGCATATTGACCGGTCCATCTCCATTGACCGACTGCCGGAACGTTCCGCGGAAGGAATTCCCGAATATGACGCTGTGTCTGTGGAAGTTATGCGGCTTCCCATTCGTCTGCGGGAAGTTGTCCTGCTTTACTATTTTGAAGATATGAACACCCAAGAAATTGCGGAAACCCTCCGGATTTCCCAGCAGGCGGTCTCAGGCCGCCTGGTGCGGGCCCGGGCGAAGCTCCGCAAAGCGCTGAGTGAAGTTGAAAGGAGTGAGCGGAATGGATGAAAAGCGTGAAATGCAGAAAATACTGAATCATTCCCTTTCCGGCCTGAAGGAAAACCCGTTCCTGGCTCAGCGTGTCATTGCGCAAGCGAAAGGAGAAAAACCTGTGGTTAAAAAACTATCTGCATCCATGATTCTTGTGATTGTTATCCTCTGTCTTACGCTGACCGCCATTGCGGCAGGCATCATCTACAACCAGGAATGGTACTGGAACAACCGGAACAGCCCTGAAAAAGAATACAAACCGGAAGTATACGGGGAACTGATGGAAAACATGGAGGAAAATCCCGCCCAGCAGGCTGATGATGACGGCCTGGTGCAGGTAACCGTCCGGGAAGTATCCTGGGCGCCCGGCGCGGACGTGATGACCGTATCCCTCAGCGCTGCGCCGAAGGATCCCGCCCGGTATGAACTGTACAGCCGGTGGAGCCTGGATGAGGACGGCGCCGGTTTTGATGAGGATGCCGTTGACGTGACGGAAGACGGAGAGGACCGTGCCGTACACTGGCTGTGGCGGAATGACATCGGCCTGGGCGAATCCCGGGGATACGGCCAGGTTCCCGGTTTCGGCCCGGTGGCCGCCATGATGGATGACAGCAGCAAACAGATGATCATGCTGGACCCTGTTGAAGTTTTCCTGGTCTGCCCCGACGAAACCGACAGCGAAGAAAGCGCCATCCCGCTGAAAGGCAGCACGGATATGTACAGAACCGCCCCCGAAGGGGACGTCTGGTACTGGGCGGAGTTTGACCTGGCCTGGCTCAGGCAGGACATGGAAAAAGCCTTCGGCAAAGAAGGCGCCGATACGCGGTGGGACGAAATCTGCAAAGACGGAATGAAGTGCCGCCTGGAATACCGGATTGTGAAATACCTGGAGAACGATGAGCTTGAATACGGCGAAAACCGTTCTGTTGAATTCACCGTCCGGCCTAAAAACCCGTAAAAGGCCGTAAGGAAGGGAAGCCTGAATCTCAGGCTTCCCTTTTTCATGCTTTTCTTTCGCGGGATCGCTTCTTTCAGCTCATTCCGGACCCTCTTCGTCCTTTTTTCCCGCATTCCGGTGATAAATCAGGAGGCAGGCGATCCCCGCAGCCAGGTACATCGCAAAACCAACTATGCTTTCCGTGGTGATCTCTGTTTTACCCACCAGGTATTTGATCACAACCCAGGCCGCGATCAGCACGATGATTTCAACCGGGATCAGCCATTTCTTATTCATTGACATACCTCCGCGCCGGCTTCCTTCCGGACAGGATCATTTTTCTGTATAACGGCAGCTGTTTTTCCTCTGCCGGTATCATACCACGAATCCCGGAAAACCGGAACCTCCGGATTGCATTGCCTGTGTTTATTCCGGAGCGAGCCGTGAAACGCCGCTATGGTCAGAGTTCCTTGGACAGGAACAGCAGCAGGTCGTCATCGTTGCAGCAGGGGGCATACTGCTCCAGCTGTTTTCCCTGGTACCACACCCCGGTGCCGTCGGGAATATATCCCCGCTTCACATAAATCCGCTGGGCGGGACCGTAGCCGGAATGCACGCCCACTGCCAGGTACACATGATCCGCGAACTTCGCCGCTTCCTGTTCAACCGCATCCAGCAGCCTGTTCCCGATGCCCCGGTTATGGACATGGAAGAAGACCGTCAGATCTACGATTTCCGGCCATCCGTTCCCCACCCAGGGTCCTTCCCTTGGCGTCAGGACCAGGGTGCAGATGCCGGCCACACTGCCTTCATATTCGGCAATGAACACCAGCCGCCGGCCTTCCTCCTGGTCCCGGTAGTATTCCTCATAGGTGCTGAGCTCCGGATGCCAGCCGTAGGATAAATAGGTATCATAAAAAATCCGCGCATCCTCCGGCACCATGCTGCGGATCCTCACCGTTCCGTCGTCATAGAATACTTTCATGTGCTCTTTTCCCCGCTTTCCCATCTGTTTCCGAACAGCGCCCGGTATGCAAGCAGCTTCCGTTCCGCCGCCTGATCCGCGCCGCAGCGTTTTACCACTTCATCCGCAGTCTTCCGGGCCAGTTCATATTCCTCCCGGGTAATGCTCCCGGCGGACAGGGCTTCCTCCAGTTCATCCGTATCCGCGACCCGGAGCGTTCCGTCCTCCCGGATGACTACGTCCAGCAGCAGGTCGTAAAACGCCCCGTCCCCGTTTTCCCGCACCTCGTTGCGCAGGGTGATGTCTATATACTGCTGGAACAGGCGGCCGTCCCGGAACATGGCGGTCAGCGCGTAATGCCCGCCTTCCGGCAGGAGCTCCAGCCACTCATATCCGTTATCCGCGATACACAGCGGGCCGTCGGGCGTATCCACCGTTTCCGGTTCCTGCAGCCCGGTAAAGGTAATCAGCCCGATTCCTCCCCGGAAATCCCCGTCCCTGTGATACAGGCACGCAAAATCCCGCTGGGAATCAGTATACCATTCCCGCCTGTCCAGATGCTTTTTCCGGATTCCTGCCATGCCGTTCCTCTTTTCCGGACCGGGAAAAGTGTTCTCCCGTTCCTTTTCCGGGCTGCGCTGCCCTGCGCGTATCACAGATAAGATATCAAAAAACCGGCCGAAAAGGAAGCGGCCGGAATAAACCTGCTATTTTGCGGAATCCGTCCTTTATTCCCCGGATGATTTCCGCTATGATGAATCCGTGCCCGGGCGGGAGCCCCTTCCCGGACAGGAACTGATGACTGACGAGGAGCTAAACCGAGAAATGAACGACACAGCCGGCAGCCGGCAGCTGACTTTTTCCTATAACCGCTTTGCGGATTTATATTATTATCTGCTGGCCCATATGCCCATCAACTGCGCGGCGGATGTTTCCGACCCGGAATATACGGCCGAAATGGCCGGAAAACTGGGAATCTTCCCGGGAATTCCGCCGAAGCTGACAGAATATTACGAAGACAATTTTGACCGCCTGATGATTACCTCCTTTATTCCCCTGGCGGTGAACAACACCCGCCAGTTCAGGGAGGCGCTGGCATCCGGCGGCATGCTGACAGACCGGGACATGGAAGCTTTCGCGGAACCCATGATCGGCATCTGCGAAAGGGTGTCCGAAAAGTTCTACGCCTGGTGGACGGAGCATCATGAGGAAACAGCGCCCCTGACGGAAAAGGTATACGACCGTTTTCGCGTGCTGGCGGACCGGTTCGGCTGCTTTTTTGACAGCCTGGCGCTGAAGCCTTCCGTGCTCTTTTCCTACAGCCTGCGGAAGAACGGGCGGGCATTTTTCCAGCCCGGGAGCATGGTTGTTTACCTGACCTTTCCCGAAAAGCCGGAGGATATTACGGGCTGCTTCCTGCAGTTTCTGCATGAATGCACCCATTCCGTCACAGACCCGATGATGAGCCGCCGAATCCTCATGGCGGACGGGTCCCATGACCTTTCGGAATACCAGGTGCTGCTTTTTGATGAATACCTGATCCGGGCGGTGTATCCGGAGCTGTCCGAAACCTACCGGGACTGGATCGGCGGGGAATACCTGGATGAAGCCCGCCGGGTTCTTGGGGAAGAGGGGGAAGTGAGGCTCAGGGGACGCCTGGGCGCCATGCTTCCCCGGGAATAACCGGGCGTTACTGTTCCCGGTAGGCTGCCATCATGGATTTGAACAGGTCAGCCGTGGACGGCGGCGTAAACGTAACGGCGTTGGCGCCGGCCAGGATCGTTTCGAGGATGGTTTCCCCGGTGGGGCCGCCGCTGGCGATGATCGGCACCTCCGGCCACTGTTCCCGGATGGCTGCCACCGTCTCCGCCGTCTGCCTGCCGCAGGCGATGTTCAGGATGCCCGCGCCGGCGTTCAGCCGCTCTTCAATATCGGTATCCGCATTGGCCACAGTGATAATCACCGGAATATCGATGGCCGCCGCAACGGCTGCCAGGTTCGGGTTGGAAATGGGCGCGTTCATGACGACGCCCATGGCGCCCTGGCTTTCCGCGTCCTTCGCCAGGGTGATTGTGCGCAGGCCCTTTGTTGTTCCTCCGCCCACGCCGCAGAACACGGGGATGTAGGACGCTTTGATGATGGCGTCGCTGATGGCCTGCTGGGGCGTAAAAGGATACACGGCAAAAACCGCGTCCGCGTCGCAGTTCCGGATGATTGCCAGGTCCGTGGTAAACACCAGGGTTTTGATCCGGCGTCCGTTTACAATAATGCCGCTGGCGGTATAAGCCTCTTCGGGCATCCGCAGGATGTGGCGAAGGGTACTGTTGATCTGGGGGATATAGTTTCTCTCCATAATCTTTCCTTTCTGCTCATAACAGGTTTCCGGGGAACGGCGGGGAGCAGTCCTTTCCGTCCCCTGTATATTCAGACGACGGCAAGGGGGTGTTTTGTTCCCTTTTGCCCTGCAGTGCGGCCGGCCTGCGCTTTTATTCCGCCGGTTATTCGGGTATAATACGGATGTCGCTGGAAAGCATCATACGGAAACAGGGAGGAATACCATGCAGGATATAATCAGGCTGCTGAAGGACCGGCTCCGCCGGGCGGATGCCGTCATGATCGGGGCAGGTGCGGGTCTGTCCACCGCTGCGGGATTCATCTATACCGGCGAACGCTTTGACCGCTTCTTCAGCGATTTCAGCCGGAAATACGGTTTCCGGGACATGTATTCCGGAGGGTTTTATCCCTATGCCGCGCCGGAGGAATTCTGGGCATACTGGAGCCGGTATATCTGGATTAACCGGTATATGGACGCGCCGGGCTCTGTCTACGGCGATCTGTACCGGCTGGTGAAGGACCGGGATTATTTTGTCCTGACCACCAACGTGGACCATTGCTTCCAGAAGGCCGGATTTGACAAAAAACGGCTGTTCTATACCCAGGGGGATTACGGGCTGTTCCAGTGCACAAAACCCTGCTGCCAAAGCACCTGGGATAATGAGTCCATGATCCGGGAAATGGTGCTTTCCCAGGGGTTCACCGTCGGAGAGCACAACGCGCTGATCCTGCCGGAGGGCAAGAACGCCGCCATGGCTGTACCGTCGGAACTGCTGCCGGTGTGCCCCAACTGCGGCCGTCCCCTGACCATGAACCTCCGCTCCGATGACAAATTCGTGGAGGATAAGGGCTGGCACGCCGCCGCAGCAGCATATGAAGCCTGGCTCGCAGTCCGCCAGGACCGGAAGGTGGTTTTCCTGGAAATCGGCGTGGGCTACAACACGCCGGGGATTATCAAGTATCCCTTCTGGCAGCAGGTATACCGGAACCCAAACGCTTTCTATGCCTGCCTGAACCCGAAAGAGGATCCTGTGCCGGAAGAAATCCGGGGCCGGTCCGTAATCATCGGCGGCGATTCCGCGCAGGTCATCCGTGACCTGCTGCTGCCGGAATAAGGAAGCAACAAAAAAGCGCCTCCGAAAAGGCGCTCCTGAAAACAGAATATCCGTACTGTTCAGGTTTCCGGTAAACTGTCATACCATTTTTCCGCCGTCCACTGCCACGGCAATCTGCCATTCATCCTCATACACGGCAGTACCGACAAAATTGGTATAAACCACATCATAGGGCTTATTGTATTTATCCAGCAGGGCAATGGCCGGCGCCAGCTTTTCCGCCATGTGCGCGGCGGTATCGCATTTGAAGAACGTGATCACCGGCTCATGGTTTTTGCATGGTTCCGGCTCGGAAAGGTTGGCCTTGAACCAGTCGTCAATGGAGACAAACAGCTTTTCCTCCTCCGGGGTCAGCTTCCCGTCCCGGATCAGGTTCCAGCAGAGGCTGAAAACCCCCTTGGGATATTTGGTGATATAGGAGTCTTCCCTTCCCTGGATACGCATATATCGGTACATGGCTTGCTTTCCTTTCCGGAGCCCTCCCGGGCTTTTTTCATTTTGCCGGTTTCGCTGCAATGAACCGCAGGATTTCATCGAATACGGCGGGATCCCGGGCGGTCATGCGGCTGACGGGCTTCCGTTATTCTTCCTCAGTCAGCGGAAGGCGTTTCCGGGAAAACCTGTTCCGCTTCGATTCCCATGGGCAGCATCATCAGCTGCAGCGCCTCCGGGGATGCCGTCTGCTCCGCCGTAAGGCCGATGAAGGTGCCGACGGCGCCATGGTACCCGAAGGATACCAGTACCGGTATGCCTTTTTCAAACACATAGAGATAATACCGGGCCTTTTCCTCTTCCAGCTCAGGCTTTTCCAGCCTTGCCTGTATGGCGCTGGCAACGGACAGGAAGTCCACGCCCCTTTGCGCGTTGAAATAGTTGCTGATGACAGCCAGGCTTTCCATCCGTATCCGGATCTGATTCTGCAGCACGGGGGAAAGGGCGTCAAACTGTTCCCTTTCCGAATCCTTCATCTGCGCCATCAGCCAGCCCTGGGGATCCGTCTGGTTCAGGCGGTACACCGCAACCGGCGTATGGTAGTCCCCGGTATTGAAGGTGCTGTCCGCCAGTTCCAGGCTGTTTTCACTGTACAGGAACATATTCAGGTATTCCCTGCTGCGCACCATTTCATCCATAACGCCTGCAACCTCCAGGCCGATTGCATGGTAGTCCGGGCCTTCCGCAATACCGGCAGCCGCCGTCAGGAGCATGCACAGAAGAAGCAGGACCGCCGTCACTGCCCGATACAGTTTCCGTTTTCCGGTCATCATCATTGTTTATCCTCCATACCCGAAATCACGGCCGGCGAAACAGCACAGCCTGCCGGAAGAAATCCCGGCGCCGTCTTTCGCCGCCATGCTCCGATTATACCGGAAAAACCGGGCAATCTCAATCCTCAGGAAAGCGGCGGGATTGATCTGTCCCGCCCGTGTCTTGACAGGAAAGCCTGTCTGCCGATATGATGAGAAAAAGAAACCCCGGACCCCGGAACCGTTCCGTAAACAGCGAGGTATCAGAATGAACAGGCAGTATGAAAAAATGGCGAAGGTCTTTAAGGCGCTCTCCGATCCGAAACGGGTCAAGATCGTGGACCTGCTCTCCTGCGGGGAAATGTGCGGGTGCGTGCTGCTGAAGTGCTTCGAGGTCACGCAGCCCACGCTGGCCCATGACATGAAGGTGCTGAGCGAGGCAGGCATCGTGAAGAGCCGGCGGGACGGAAAGAAGACCATGTATTCCCTGGACTGGAAATCCCTGGAGAGCATGAATATCCGGATTCAGGACCTGTTTTCCCAGAAACCGCAGAAGGAATAAGAAACGGATATTTCCCTTCTTTGCAGAACAGTATACAGGATCCATTATTCTTATAGAAATATAGAAATATTTCTATTGATTTTCCCTCCTCCGGTGCATAGAATATGCCTTGGGAGCGATCCCTGAAATCAGAAGGAGGATTCAACCGTTATGAGGAAATTAACTGCTCTTTTCCTTTCCCTGGTGCTTCTTGTATCCGTGTCTCTTTCCCTTGCCGAAGGCGAAATCCTGATGGGCCAGGTGGATTACCCGGCGCACGGTGACCGGAGCTTTGCCGTGATTACCGTGGCGCTGCAGGATGATGTGATCGTGGCCGCTAAAATCGACGAATTCCAGTTCATGGGCGACCGGGAAGACCTGAAGGCCGTCGGCGTGCCCAACAGCGACGCCGCTTTCGGCGAAGCCTATCCCGAAGGCCAGGTGCTGGGTTCCAAGCGCGCCAACAGCGACCTGTACAGCCTGAACATGCAGCGCGCCGGGTCCACCGTGCAGATCGCCGCGAACTTCAACGCCATTGAAGCCTTTGTGAAGGGCAAGACCGTGGCGGAGCTGGAAGAAATCGTGAACGGCTATACCGACGAAACCAAAGCCGGCTTTGTGGACGCCGTCTCCGGCGCCACCACTGCCGACAGCTGGGGCTACGCAAAGGGAATCCTGGCCGCCGCCAAAGCCGCCAAGGCTTCCACCGGCACCTACACCGTTTACAATAAGACCGGCGAGAAGGTTACCGAACTGTACCTGATCGACAACCTGACCGGTGAAAAGGGAACCAACTATGCCGTCAACGGCTTCGAGCCTGATGCCAAGTGGGTCATCACCCGGACCGTGTCCGCGGAGGAAATTGCCGCCGGCTACAGCATGACGGTTTCCTTCAAAACCGAAGGCGGTTATGAAGCCCAGTACCCGACCCTGCACATTGAGGAAGCTCCCGTGACGCTGCTGGCGGCGGATGCCGTAACCGGCGCGACACCCATCAGCTTCTTTGCCCCGGCGGAATAATCAGCCGGACATACCAAAGGATGGACAGAAACCTGTCCATCTTTTTTATTGCCCCGATTTTCCGGTTATACCAGCGCTTTTCCCATTTCAAAAGCCTTTTCCATTTCCCGCGGGAACACCGTTTCATGCCGCGCCAGCTTCGCCTGCGGGTCGAAGAAGGTCCAGGGCCAGTCTGTTTTGCTGTAATCCTTCAGCTGCAGGGTGTCTCCGCTGACCAGTACTTGCGTGGACCGGCATTGACAGCAACGATCCTTTTGCTCATTTTTCCTCCTCCTGCCTGATGATATAGGCGTCCACTATTTCTCCCACGTACATGGTATGGATATCCCGGTTCGCCATGGGATAGGTGCCGTCCACGTCCTGCGGATACATTTTCTCCCGGATGTCCGCGGGAATCCGGGACAGATCCTGGTCCTGGGCATAAAGCACCCTGCATTCAAGGGTCAGGGGATACTGCCGGATGCCCGGCGTGCTGATTGTTTCCGGGGGTTCCAGCTCCAGGCCGGCTTCCTTCACCTTGTCAATATTGTATCCGGACTGCCAGCCGCAGATTTTGCCGATCTTCGCGTCCGGCCTGTCCAGGGGCACGCTGACCGTAAACTCCCCGGTCCGGTCAAGCTGGCCCTTGGTGTACCGCCCCTGCCGGACGTAAACATGGAAGGTCGGCCTGCTCCAGAGGGTGCCGAGATGGCCCCAGCCGATCACCATGCTGTTGAACTTTTCCCCGCAGGTGTTCAGCAGGATGCCCCTGGGCAGCGCTTCGGTGATCAGGTTCGCGTAGTCTGTGATGTTGATTTTTTCCTTCATGGCTTTTCTCCTCCGGTTGGTCCCGGGATCCTCCGGGCTGAATGGCAGAAGTATCTGTAAACATATTGTATTTCATAAAGTTTACTCTATGTCAAGGTTTTCCGGCCTGTTTTTCCCTGCCTGCTTTCATGCCGGGCCGGATTCTGGTATAATCCGGTGGAACAGGACCGGGAGCAGAACCCCCGGCCGGGGAGGAAACAATGACCATCCGGGAATATACCGATTACAGCGGGGCGGAAATAACCGCCCTGTATACCGCCGTCGGCTGGAGCGCTTATACGGAAAAACCGGATACCCTGCGCGAAGCCTTCCGCAATTCCATGCTCGTGCTGGCCGCCTGGGAGGGCGAAAAACTGACCGGTATCATCCGGGCCGTGGGCGACGGCTGCACCGTCATTTTTATCCAGGATCTCCTGGTGCTTCCGGAATACCGGCGCAGGGGCATCGGCTCCGCGCTGCTGAAAAGCGTCCTGGACAGATATCCCCGGGTCCGGCAGATCGAACTGGTCACGGACAACACCCCCGGAACCGTTGCGTTCTACCGGTCCCTGGGTTTCCGGGAACTGTCCGGTATCAACTGCTGCGGATTTATGAAAATACAGTCATAAAGCCTGCAGGGGCAAAACATATGGCAGAATCAATCATCCCAGGGATCCCGGGCTGTGCAAATACTTTATGAGGAAAGCGCTGTAACCGCGGACAGGAAAACAACAACGGAGGCAGGGAACGGTTCCTGTCTCCGTTGTTTCTTCCGGCATTTTTTCAGGATTCATTGACCAGCTTCCCGGTCATATGGTCGATGGTCAGTTCCAGGCACTGAACCCGGGGCAGGGCATTCTCCAGTTCCTTCCGGAGATACTCCTCATCGTCCGTAAACTTCCGGCACAGGCGGGTGCAGATCTCCCGGGCCTTTTCTTCATCCGTAACCGGGCTGATCCGTCCGAAAATGACAACGCTGCTGACATTCAGGGCCCATTCGCCTTCCCGCCTGAAGCCCGCGTCAAAAACGCAGTAGCTGACCTTGCTGTTTTTCGCCAGCGCGTCAATCTTATGACCGGTTTTTGCGCCGTGGAAATACAGTTTCCCGTCCTCCGGGCTGTACCAGTGGTTCATGGGAATCCCGTAGGGATAGCCGTCCTCCCCCAGCATGGAAAGGACGCCCCGCTTTTCCTCCCGCAGGATCCGGCTGCATTCCTCTTCGCTGATCTGC